>Ga0256846_1000615_pt1 | contig 13662 bp, 12 predicted proteins | sample TevniametaG_FD_189098 | JGI IMG/M metagenome (GOLD analysis project Ga0256846, IMG submission 189098) | Tube worm associated microbial communities from hydrothermal vent at the East Pacific Rise, Pacific Ocean - Tevnia | ecosystem: Host-associated > Annelida > Integument > Unclassified ...
CCTGTTTGCACTTTCCAATCCTACTGCAAATTCGGAGTGCCAACCGCAGAATGTATATAATATTACAAAAGGAAAAGGGCTAATGGCTACCGGTTCGCCATTCGAACCTATTGTAGGTGAATACGGCACTATGTTTGTTTCGCAGTCCAACAATATGTATATTTTTCCGGGCATTGGCTTAGGTGCATTGATTGCACGCGCCCCCTATATTACGCAGAAGATGCTTCTTGCGGCGAGTTCCGCTCTCTCCGATTTAGTTACAGACGAAGAATTGAGCGTTGGAAAATTATTACCCGACCTCAATAATGTCCTTGCTCTTTCGGCACATATTGCTATTGCCGTTGCTAAGGAAGCACGCGACAGCGGTTTAGGTAAGCGTATTAGTGATGATAAGCTCGAAGAACAAATTCATAAAGCACAATGGGACGGCAGGTATTATCCCTATCGCTCCGGCAAAATGACTTTGTAGCACACTGTTTGCACCGCACCACTCCTTAACTTTAAGGAGTGGTGCCGCTTTAGCGGCGGGGTGGTTTGCCTTTATTGCCACCCCTCTTCTGTCAAACGCTAAAAACAATTGACACAAACGAAGGGAAAATGTACTATACAGAGGGGAACTAAAGGCAAAAGGCAACCAAGGAGAGGGAAATTTCAAAAAACCCCGAGCGAGAACTCGGGGTATAATCATAATTATTCATGTAAAGCAATTATGCGGCGGAAACGACTTCCGTTACAAATTTAGCGGCTTCCTCAAAGTTCTGAGCAACCCTAAATTCCATATCGGAATCATTTAGTATCTGAATACCTTCTTTTGCATTTGTTCCGTCCAAACGAACGATAACCGGTAGATTAACTTCGAGACCTTGCAAAGCTTCGACAATACCTTCGGCTACTTTATCGCAACGGACAATACCACCGAAAATATTAATCAGTACAGCTTCTACATTAGGGTCGCTGAGCATAATGCGGAAAGCATTTGCTATACGACTAACATTTGCTCCACCACCGACATCGAGGAAGTTAGCAGGACTGCCGCCGGACATCTGAATCATATCCATCGTTGCCATTGCAAGACCGGCACCATTGACCATACAACCGACATTTCCGTCAAGTTTAATATAGTTCAAATCAAATTTTGATGCTTCTACTTCGAGTGGATTTTCTTCGCTTGTATCACGCAAATCTGCATATTCTTTATGTCTGTACATAGCGTTATCGTCAAAATTCATTTTGGCATCTAATGCAATCATTTTGCCTTCCGTTGTCAGTACAAGCGGATTAATTTCGAGCAGTGAGCAATCCAATGCTTCGTAAGCCTCAACAAGTTTCATAATGAAACTTACGAAACTTTTGAAAGCATCGCCGGAAAGCCCCAGCCCGAACCCGAGACGACGAGCCTGAAATCCCTGAAATCCAAGTTTCGGGTTTATCGCTTCTTTCAAAATCAATTCCGGTGTTTCTGCGGCTACTTTCTCAATTTCCACACCACCCTCAGTGGAAACCATAACCGTATTCATACCAATACCGCGGTCCAGTACAATACCTGCATAGAATTCTTTTTCAATACCTACACCCTCTTCGAGTAGAAGTCGCTGAACGACTGTTCCGGCTTCACCCGTTTGAATGGTCTTGATTTTATTGCCAAGCATAGCGGCGGAATATTCGTAAACCTTATGGGCGAGATTTCCGTCTGTCAGTACATTTACACCGCGAACTTGCTTGCCTTCGACAAATTTCAATTCATCGGTATTAATATCATTAATCGTACCTTTACCTCTGCCGCCGGCATGAACCTGCGCTTTCAGTACAACTGTGTTTATACCTTTTGACTCGAAATCGTCATAAGCAATTTTTCCGGCATCTTCCGCAGAAAATATAACTTTGCTGAATAGCACCGGTACATTATATCGCTTTAATAAATCTTTTGCTTGATGTTCATGAATTTTCATAACAATCCTTTAATTTTACTCAAAAATTAATTTATTTTCTATATTTAATTTCAACATACAAACTTATTAAAATAATAATAGATAACAAAACATCTATTCTTTTTCAATGATAATCATTTTTTTATCCGCATCAACCTGTTCGCTTTCTTTTACGTTTATTTCTTTAATAATTCCGGCAATTGAAGCGTAAAGAGTTGTTTCCATTTTCATTGCTTCGACAATAATTAAGCCCTCTCCATCTTCAACTTTTTGTCCGACTTCAACTAAAACTTTTACAACGGAACCGGGCATAGGAGGTTTAACCTCTTCTCGGTCAGATGAACCGCCCGCACCGTCTCCCGAAAAGTCCTGCTCTTCATCAATTTTTTCAAAATGATAAGTCTGCCCGTCAATGAAGACGTATAAATATTTTTCATCTTCTGCTACGAAACAGTTGCGAAATAAGTCGTCATCAGAGAGTTTATAATGCCTGTCATTTATTGATAAATACTTCCGTGCAATGTTTTCTGCCAATTCAAATTTATCATTCTTATATTTCAATTCCATTACCGAACCTCCTTCTTTTGTGCTATTTCCCAAGCGCCAACTTCCGCCCAAGGATTACTTGTACTTTCTTCATTTCCGCCGAAAGTAATTTTTCTCGGTTTATGTTTCTCGAAGAGAGCGGCGGCACACTTGGCAAGTTCCAATTCATCATCATCATTTTTAAATAATTCTTCCTTATGCGAATCTATAAAATTCGTATATGTTTTACCGTCTTTGAAATCCCTATGCTCCAAAACATTTTGCATAAATCTATTGGACGTCTTTACACCAAGTATCACATTTTCTTTCAGGGCATTAATCATTCGGATAATCGCTTCCTCTCGGTCTGCACCCCAAGTAATTAATTTTGCAAGTATCGGGTCATAGTAAATTGAAATATCAGTACCCTCGTAAATACCGCTGTCGTATCTGACACCATTCCCTTTGGGTTCTCTGAGCAGATGAATCTTACCCGATGACGGCATAAAGTTACTATCGGCATCTTCGGCATAAATTCTACATTCAATAGAATGTCCCCTTTGTAATAAATCATCTTGTGTAAACGGAATTTTCTCGCCAGCCGCTATCCTAATTTGCAGTTTAAGCAAATCAATACCGGTTACCATTTCCGTAACGGGGTGTTCCACCTGTATTCTTGTATTAACCTCGAGGAAATAATAATTCTTTTTGTCATCTAATAAAAATTCAACTGTACCTACATTGGTATATCCCGCCGCTTTAATCACATTGACAGCCGTTTCACCCATCTTCTTGCGTAGCTTATCATCAAGTGCAGTAGATGGCGACTCTTCGATAATCTTCTGATGACGTCTTTGTATTGAACATTCGCGCTCAAACAGGTGAAGAGCATTTCCAAAATTATCTGCGGCTATTTGGAACTCAATATGACGCGGTGATTCAATATATTTCTCCAAGAAAACCACATCACTACTGAATGCGGATTTCGATTCGCGTATAGCGGCTTCGACAGATGAGGCAAGTTCCGCTTCTTCATAAACGACACGCATACCTTTTCCGCCGCCACCGTCCGAAGCTTTAATTAGCACCGGATAGCCTATTTCCGCCGCCATTTTTTTAAAATCTTCAATATCGGTAGAGGCGGATTTCATACCGGGAACAACCGGCACATCGGCTTCAATCATTGTAATTCGTGATTGAACTTTAGAACCAAGCAATTTCATAGGTTCGGGTTCCGAGCCGATAAATACAAGCCCTTCATTACGAACCCGCTCATTAAATTCCCATTTTTCCGAAAGGAAACCATAACCCGGATGAATAGCATCGCAGCCACTGTCCTTAGCCGCTTTTATTATCGCATCTTGATTCAAATAAGATTCATTTGCAGGTGCAGAACCAATGAGTATGGCTTCATCTGCTAACTGTACGTGCAATGCTTTCTCGTCCACTTCGGAATAAACAGCAACGGTTTTAATTCCCAATTCACGGCAAGCACGAATAATTCTGCAAGCTATTTCACTTCTATTTGCTATTAATACTTTTTTAAACATAATTTACATCCTGAATATTCCATACTTCTGTTCGGGTATTGGTTTGTTAAGCGACATTGCAATACTCAAACCGAGTGTTGTTCGCATATCAAGCGGAGCAATAACACCATCGTCCCAAATACGTGCAGTACTGAAATAAGGGCTTGCCTCTTCCTCATAAGTCTGTACAATCGGTTCACGAATTGCCTTAATCTCATCTTCGCTTAATTTCTTTCCCTGTTTTTCCAATTGTCTGATTTTCACGGTTGCAAGTACGTCTGCCGCCTGCTCGCCGCCCATAACGGAAATCCTTCCGTGAGGCAACATCCAAAGCATACGCGGATTATAGCCTCTGCCACACATAGCATAATTGCCGGCTCCGTAAGAACCACCTACAATGACGGTAAATTTTGGGACTTGGGCATTAGCAACGGCGTGAACCATTTTCGCACCGTCTCTTGCTATTCCACCGTGTTCGTATTCTTTGCCAACCATAAAGCCGGTAATATTCTGCAAGAAAACAATCGGGATTTTTCTCATCGTACATAGTTCAATAAAGTGGGCACCCTTTTGTCCCGATTCGCCGAACAGTACACCGTTATTGGCAATAATACCGACAGGATAACCCATAATTCTGGCAAAGCCCGTAATTAATGTAGTACCGTATAATTCCTTAAATTCCTGAAAACGACTGCCATCAACTATCCTTGCAATGACTTCACGCATATCGAAAGGTACCCTTATATTTTTGGGCAAAATGCCATAAAGTTCCTGCGGGTCATAATATGGCTCTTCCGGAGTTTCTCTTCCAATATCGAATTTATTTCGCTTGCCTATATTTTCTATTATATTACGAACAATATGCAATGCGTGTTCATCATTCTGTGCGTAATGGTCGGAAACGCCGGATATTCTGTTATGCACATCAGCACCACCGAGTTCTTCATCGGTTACTTCCTCGCCCGTCGCGGCTTTGACTAAGGGCGGACCTCCGATAAAAATAGTTGCTTGTCCCTTGACCATAATTGTTTCATCGCTCATTGCCGGCACATAGGCACCGCCCGCAGTACAACTGCCCATAACACAGGCAATCTGCGGAATATTATTTGCGGAGAGTATCGCTTGATTATAAAACACATTGCCAAAGTGGTCTTTGTCAGGGAAAGTACCAGCTTGATGCGGTAGGAAAATACCACCGGAATCAACAAGATATATGCTCGGCAAATTGTTTTCCAAAGCAACTTGCTGCGCCCTGATATGCTTTTTAATTGTCATCGGGAAATATGTACCTCCCTTGACGGTTGCATCATTGGCGACAATCATACACTCCTGTCCGTGGATTGAACCGATACCGGTAATAATACCGGCAGATGGTGCCTGGTCGTCATACATACCGTTAGCCGCCAAAGCAGACAGCTCCATAAATGGAGTATCCTTGTCAAGTAATTTATTAATTCTATCGCGTACTAAAAGCTTACCTCGAGCCAAATGGCGTTTGCGTGCATATTCGGGACCTCCCGCCTTCACTTGTTCGAGTTTCTCTTGCAATTCGTTAACTATCTTTTGGGAATGTTCGTAATTCTCTTTATACGCAGGGCTATTGGTTGATACTTTTGATTTAATTCTATTCATAATACCTGTAAAAAAAATTAACCATAATGACTATTTGCTCTATATAATATATTGCTTCCCATTAATTCGATTGATACTATATGCTATTAACAGTTAGCTAATCTTGTTCGTTGTTGCGAAATATAGAAAAATGCTATGAGCAAAACATAACATTACAATATAACAATTTTTTCCTTTTCTTTTCTTTTGCAAACGACAACTTTTTTAAATTATATTTATCGAATGCGCTATAAAATACAGGTTAATGCGAAATTCCTTGCTTTAAATAAATAAGATTTCAAAAAGCCGTTATTATTTTTTAATTTACATTCTTGATAATTAGTAATTTAAAGATAGAATTAGGACACAATCAATGAAATTCGATATACAGAGTTTGATGCAGCAAGTGCAGAATATGCAGGAAGAAATGGAAAGGAAAAAACAAGAGCTAAACTCCAAAAGTGTTACTGCTGAAAGCGGTGGCGGTATGGTCAGCGTTACGATGACTTGCAACTATCGTATTACAAAACTGAAAATATCAAAAGAGTTAGCCAATGCCGATGATATTGAGATGTTGGAAGATTTGGTTATTGCCGCCGTGAATAAAGCATCAAGCGATGCTGGACGGCTCGTTGATGAAGAAATGGGGAAAATGTCGGGTATGTTGCCCAATATACCGGGACTTAATTTATAGATAATCGGACTTATGATTTATACATCGGATACTATTGAAAAATTAGTGAGTTTATTTGCCACTCTACCCGGCATTGGTCGCAAAACAGCACAAAGACTTACTTTCCATCTGCTCAGACAGCCGGACGAACTTCTGAAGAACTTCTCCGAAGCACTTGGTGAATTAAAACAAAATGTAAAATATTGCTCCGTTTGCCAGAACTATACGGAGACTGACCCTTGTCCTATTTGCTCATCAACTAAAAGGGACAGAACAATTATTTGTGTTGTCGAAGAACCTAATGATGTTGTGGCTATCGAAAAGACCGGCGAATTTCGCGGTCTCTATCATGTCCTTCACGGCGTACTCAATCCTTTGGAAGGTATTACACAGGAGGATATAAAAATCAAAGAATTGTTGGCGAGATTAGACGGAGTAGAAGAAATTATTCTTGCACTTAACCCGAGTGTCGAAGGTGAAGTTACTACTCAATATATAGCTAAGTTGGTTAAGCCTCTATCAATCAGAACAACAAGAATAGCAAGAGGTCTGCCAATTGGTTCTGATTTGGAATTTGCCGATGAAGCCACTATTACCCGTGCATTAGAAGGACGAAGCGAAGTATAAGAAATACTCGATTTTACCGAAAATCACTACTGCGTTGTTCCCATTTCAAATCTTGGAGCAATGGCGATTTGATATTAAATCGCAAATAGAAACCTTTGCTGTAACCGGTCGGATACCAAGAAATATTGAGTTCCCAGCAGTGCATATCTTTATGAATATTAATTATAGGCGATACCATTTCATATTTCAATAAATCAAACTGCACGGAACCGTTAAAGTCCCAAGTAGGTGTGATTTTAAATGTAAAGTTTGTGCCGACTGTAAATGCTTGTGTTTCGTTATTAATTGTTTGTTTATTATACGAGTAGTTAAAATTCAACGAAAGAGACCAAGGTAAACTGAATTTCGAGTAGCCGGGGCTATGGTCGCCGAAGAAATCAAAAGTTTGTTCTTTGGCATTCATACGTCTTGCAAAGCGTTCCCCCAGCCCAATACTATCTTCTTGGGCAATGTCCCGAGACGGCAACGAGGTAAATGCACCTTCCGAGCTAAATCCGGTCGAAAGGGATAAACTTAGCGATGTCATTCTTGCAAACCCTTTGTTTACACTGAGCAGCAAATCATCAGTCGGAATAACATTTTTATTAGCATCAAGAACTTCATCATATAAGGTAAACATAGAACTACCACTAAAATTCATACCCGGCAATGTAGTTGAATGAAAACTAAGACTAATATCGCTCCAAGGTCTGAAATCCTTGGCAAAGTCATAATTCCCGTTTATATTAAACGATAATATATCTACTGTTTTGTCCTCAAGGCTATCCCCCTGAGCAATTTTCATTGCAATATTATTAATGAAAGAGTAATTAAGCGCCCCTGAAAACTTATTCGAGGCAATACCGCCACCGTCATCTCTATATGTGGAATACTCCACTGTTTTCTTTGTTACCGGATTATAGTATGAGTCATAGAAGCCTAATTCGGGGTTTCCTTGGTCGGGACGAAATGAAAAAGAAAAATTAGGTTGCAATGTGTGGCGTATGGCATTAATGCCAAATATCTTTGGCTTTGCAATGCCGTAAATACGTGTGGACATAGCAATACCGGCATTATAAGTATACTCCGTAAAAAAGCCGTGTTTATAATTGGTTTTCTCTGTCGTATCCTTCATATCCAAATATCTGTGTGCCTTACGAAAATAATTATTCAATGAAAAATTGAAATAGGGCGTAAATGTGAAATACGATAGTTTGGGCAATGTAATTGACAGACGTGGATTATGTGTGATTTTTGATGACCATGAATTATTCGTATCTCTTTTTGTAACACCATTTTCTGTCCGTACAACAATGTCGCGCTTATCCGTATAAGAAACACTTCCGTTGTATGACAAGCTTATATCTCGCAACCAACTGTCGGAAGCAACCATTGATTTGAACGGTGAATAGCGGGGCAATGAAAATGACAGCGAGGGAGATTGCGTATATGAATTTGATATAATATTCTGTGTGCGGCTGTATGTTGCCGAAAAACTTGAACCATTATCAAATGATTTACTATACGAAGCATTCGATGTAATAGATTGTACTTGCCGAGCATTGGGATTCCACTGTGTATTTCTATTGAAATCCTGAGATGAGAAATTTAAGTTTGCCGTTATTTGCTCTTGAGGAGAAAATAAATGATTGTGCTTGAACCTTAATTTCCAGTTCTTAGCAAAATCCTCCTCGGAATTAAAACGTGAACGCCCGTATTCCAACTCCAACTCTCCGGCAAAAATATCCTGATATTTCCATTGAGTAAAATTCTTCATTGTAAATCCACCCTTTGAATAGAAATCGGCTGTAAACCTTGTGTCATAGTAATCGCTGAGAGCAAGATATACACCGAAGTTCTCGAAAGAAACACCTCTATTTTGTGAAAAATAAAAAGAAGGAATTATAATTCCCGATTGTCGTCCGTTCTGCAAAGTAAAGAACATACCGAATGGAACAACAAAAAGCGGTATATCCTCCACATAAAAAATTATCGGGTCAACGAAAACACGGTCTTTGACTATGACCTCCATCTTCGGTGAACCAAAGTAGTAATGCGGGTGCGGTGCATCACAAGTAGTAAAGCGTCCATTCTTTAGGCATAGTTCGGTCGGTGATTTTTTCTTAATTTTTTCCGCAAAATAAAAACCGTTATCAACTTCCGTTTCACCAAAAACAATTGAGCCTTTTTGGCTTTTAAAATTATAGTCGATAATTTTTCCGTAAAAAGTTTCGCCTTTATCACTGAACTGCGGATAACCGGTAATAATACCCGATGTATCCTCGGAACCCTCTGCGTGCAATTTATTGCTATTGAAATCTATTTCAATTATTTCCGCTTTTAGATTCTGCTGACTATAAAGAACATTTGCCTTACCTCTCAATCTCATTCTCTTTGCTTTTACATTAAACACAACTGTATCGCTTGCCGAATATGTAACAACAGTGTCCAAACCCGACTTGGCAACATTACGAACCGGTGCAATTGTAATTTTGTCCGTTGAATCAACTTGATTGGAGTATATAGCAAGCGAATCGGGCTGTGCAATAAGTCCGATACTTCCTGCGAAAAAGAAGATATAAAAAAAAATCAATATATAAGTATTTCTAATCAATCAATCGAATTTCCTTATTTTAGCCGATGACGGTAAATTGAATATAAACGGTTTATCAAACTTTTCATTTATAAAAATATCCGAATTTCTGACAGTAACAGAAGCAGATAATTTCGGAAATCCGAATTTTATGGTATTTGCAATATAATACTCATCATATTCTTCATAGTCCGAATATGTAACATTTAGTATTATCGTACCGTCAATTATTTTTCTTTGCTGTTGAATAACTGTATTCATACCCTTATCCAGCAAGACATAATCAATAAATCCCTGTTGTTCGGATTTATATAATAATTTGTTCTCAGAATTATAACCATCATCAAGTATAAAAGTTTCAATCTTCTGCGCCGGCTCACATCTCAAAAATGAAGCAAAGTCTTCAAATGACAATGGCAAGTTCATAGCAAGATTGAAATTCTTTGCCGATGGGGTACCTTCAAATCCTTCCGAAGTAAATATATTATAAAAACGGAAATAATCAGGTCTTGCATATAATCTGCCGACAAGTATAGAAAGAGGTCCATAAGCCTCGAACCTGATTGAATCTTTCTTTGCCAACTTCAAGGCAAACGAAAAACTTTGATTTAAATTAGGGAAATTTGTTGATATTCTTCCTTTTAATCGAATGTTTTTCATATCGCTTTTTGTGCTAAGCGGATTGTAATTCATATTTTTCTTAACTGTGGCGCAAGAATTTATGAATAGAAGCGAAAAAAATATTATTATATATTTCATAATTCTTTATTAAAATTGTATTTTTAAATAAGTTTAAAAATAAATATAAATAATTAATTGCAAATAACTTCTCTCTATTTAGAGGAACAGGGGAAATTACAAATGTTATACGTTACAAAAGCAGTAGAATTTTCAGCGGCACACAGATTGTTCAATCCTGAAAAATCAAACGAAAGCAATGAATCGGTTTATGATAAGTGTAACAACTTTTACGGACACGGGCATAACTATCGCGTGGAAGTAACTGTTGTCGGCAAGCCCGCTCCCGATACGGGATATGTAATTGATTTGAAACGGCTAAAGGAAATTATTGTGCAGGAAATAATTAATAAATGCGACCATAAGCATTTGAACTTTGATGTAGATTTTCTAAAAGGCATTATCCCTACAATGGAAAACTTATCAATTGTCTTTTGGAATATTTTGGAAAACAAACTACCGAAAGGTAAATTACACCGAATAAGAATTTACGAAACACAAAACAGTTTTGTCGATTACTATGGTGAGCCTGTTGAAGTAAAACAATTTAAATATGAATAGGAAATAAATAATGACAATGGAACCTTTAAACGATATTAATCCCGATGAATTTATTTATTCGCAAAAGAACAAATGGAACGAACTGCTCTTTGACAGCAACGGGAATATGGAACTAAGCCTCAATGAACGCGAAGCGATGATAGAACGTTTGGAAGAAAAATTTATCGAAGTAATGGAAATTCTCCGTATTTCGCGCAATGACCCGAACAGCACGGACACACCCAAACGCATTGCAAAAATGTATGTCAATGAATTGCTTGCAGGTAGATACGAGAAACCGCCCGATATGACAATATTTCCGAATAGAAAAAAAGTTGACGAACTTATTATTAGTCGCGGGATAACAGTTATGTCAATCTGTTCACATCACTTCCAACCGATTAGCGGTGAATGTGCAATAGGCTATATTCCGGGCGATTATGTGTTTGGTCTATCCAAGCTAAGCCGTATAGTCAATTGGTTTGCCCGCCGCGGACAGATTCAAGAAGAGCTAGGCGAACAAATTGCCGATTTCATTGAGGAAACGATTCACCCGCGCGCTTTGGGGGTTGTAATCAAAGCAAAGCATTATTGTATGATTGCCCGTGGTGTACAGGGTAGCGAAGCCCGCTCACTAATGGTTACTTCGGTTATGCGAGGATTATTGCTCAATGATTTTAATCTTAGAAATGAATTCCTAAAACTTATTGACAGAGAGTAAGCAAAAACTATGAAGTCCAAAAAGCAATATCCGAATTTCAAACTGGAGCGTAAGTTTTGGAAAAAGAACTTAATTGTTGCCGGTGTTGATGAAGCCGGCAGGGGCTGTCTCGCAGGTCCTGTTGTTGCCGCCGCTGTGATTTTCAAAGATACTGAAGTAGCCGACATAGGTATTAACGATTCAAAAATGCTAACTCCTCAAAAACGAGATGAACTCTATGATATAATCAAGCAACATGCACTAACATATTCCGTTGCGTTTATTGATAATAATAGAATTGATGAAATCAATATATTAAACGCAACTTTCGAGGCAATGAACAAGGCAATAGCAGAACTAAAAGTTGAACCCGAACATCTTCTAATAGACGGAAACCGCTTTCGCGGTTCATATTTGCCCTATTCTACCGTAATTGGGGGCGATGGTATAAGCATTTCTATTGCGGCGGCATCTATACTTGCTAAGGTTGAGCGCGATAGATATATGATGAACAAGGCTCACAAGAAATGGCCCCAATATTTATTTGAAAATCATAAGGGCTATGGTACAAAGAAACATTTCGAAATGCTTGCCGAGTATGGACACTGTCCCATTCACAGACTTTCGTTTCTAAAAAAAGGGAAATCCAAACAAACAGAACTCTTTACCGATTAATTATTTATTGCAAATTTATTTAGTCATTTACGTCAATTTCTCTATTATTTTTTGCATATACAATCAATTATTAGTAATTGTTTTGTACAGATATTCCCGAAATAATTGTTGATGCCCTTAATACAAAGAGAGAGCCGCAGAATACGACCCTCTCTTTAATAAATTAAAATATAAAATTTACAACATTTCAATAATCATTGCACTGGCTTCACCACCACCAATACATAATGTAGCCAATCCGTATTTTGAACCTTTGCGTTTCATTGCATATATTAACGTAGTCAAAACTCTTGCCCCCGATGCACCTATTGGATGTCCGAGAGATACCGCCCCACCGTGTATATTGATTTTGTCATAAGATATATTGAGTTCTTTTGCGGCAACCATAGGGACAACAGCAAAGGCTTCATTAATCTCAAACAAATCAATATCTTCAAGTTTCATATTGGCTTTGGCAAGTACTTTGTTTATTGCCTGAACCGGTGCCGTAGTAAACCAATCCGGCTCCTGAGCATGTGATTCGTGAGCAATAATTTTTGCAAGAGGTTTAATGCCGAGTTCATCTGCTTTTTTATCCGAAGCAACTACCAATGCAGAAGCACCGTCATCAATCGAAGAGGCATTAGCCGCTGTTACCGTTCCGTCTTTTTTGAAAACAGTTCTCAATGATTTTATTTTATCAAAGTTTACTTTTGCGGGTTCTTCATCGGTATCAACTACAATAGTACCTTTTCTCCCTTTAATTTCTACAGGAATAATTTCATCTTTGAACCAGCCCTTCTCTTGTGCTTCAATTGCTCGCTTGTAACTCATTATTGCAAACTCATCTTGCTCATCACGAGTAAAATTACACTCTTCAGCACACAATTCGCCTGCATTACCCATGTGGATTTGTTTGTATACGTCCCAAAGACCGTCATTAATCATCATATCGACAAGTTCTCCGTTACCCATACGATAACCGCTACGTGCCTTTGGCAGAATATACGGAGCATTTGTCATAGACTCCTGACCACCTGCAACAACTATTTCCGCATCGCCGCAACGAATAGCTTGGTCAGCAAGCATTACTGATTTCAAGCCGCTTCCACAGACTTTATTAATAGTCATACAGGGAACACTGTTAGGTAAACCGGCATAAATTGCCGCTTGGCGTGCAGGTGCTTGTCCGACCCCACCTTGCAATACATTGCCCATAATAACTTCGCTAATATCTTCCGGATTGACGCCTGCCTTGCTGACTGCGGCTTTAATTGCGACAGCTCCGAGTTGTGGTGCTTTAAGTGCCGAGAGTGAGCCGAGATAAGCTCCGATTGGTGTTCTTACTGCTGATAAAATTACTGTACTCATATAATATTTGCCTTTCAATAGGTTTATAAATTTGCTTTGTTGTTTTGTCAATTGTTTAGAACTTTTAAATAAAGAAATATTTTGATAATTAACAAATAAATTATTTTTGAAATAGAAAAAACCCGATTGAAAATATTCGACCGGGTTTGCAAGTTTAAACAATATTTCTATTAATCATTAGGAGTTAGGGATTT
>Ga0256846_1000616_pt1 | contig 13651 bp, 11 predicted proteins | sample TevniametaG_FD_189098 | JGI IMG/M metagenome (GOLD analysis project Ga0256846, IMG submission 189098) | Tube worm associated microbial communities from hydrothermal vent at the East Pacific Rise, Pacific Ocean - Tevnia | ecosystem: Host-associated > Annelida > Integument > Unclassified ...
AGAATTGCCTCCATTGCCTAAAAACGGAAAACACGGCAAACATCTTTATCCTCTAAGACTGGATATTGAAAGACTAAAGGTAAGCCGCAATTATTTTCTTAAAGCCCTTCAAGCTGAAGGAATCGGGGCAAGCATACAGTTTATTTCATTACACCTACATAGTTTCTATAAAGAACGTTTCCATTTCAAAACGGAGGATTTCCCGAATGCCGCAAAGATTTCAGAAAAAGTGCTTTCATTGCCAATTACGTCTGCTATGACAGCAAATGACGCAAAAGACGTAATCGCAGCTGTTGAAAAACTTCTTAAATATTATGCCAAATAATCATAAACAAGATATAGATAGCAGACATTGGGCTGATATTTACAAAAAATGCAGCTGGAGTACAGCTTTCGCCTCTCCTCTATGGCAAGTTGCAACAAATGAATTTGCAGAAGACTCAAGCTTCATGTGGAATGGAATATTTACACCCTTGAAAAAAATCAAGTTAGCCAAGGGCTTTCTTACAGGCTACGAATCAACCGTACCCGGAGTACCGGCAGGCCCTATCTCACAAGAAACACCGGATGAAGGGACTATTAAAGCTTATTGGGAAGAGTTAAGACAAAGAACAAAAGGCCGATTCTTGATTCACTTAAGAAAAGACTCTCCATTCTGTAAAACTCCTTTCAAAACAGTTACTGTCAAAAACCATATTCTAAGAATAAAGGACAGGAAAAACTTAATTTCAACTCATCATAAGAGAAAAATTAAAAAAGCCCAAAATTCAGGAATTACGGTAAATATCGCTCGCAGAGACAGCGATTTAGATATTTATTGGGAAATGTATGAAAATTCAATAAGAACATGGGATAAAAAACCATCCCGTATTTACCCACGCATTTTTTTTGAAAGAGTGAAGGAAATATTGATACCTGCAGGGGCTGCAAAATTTTTCATGGCATGGCATAAAGGAAAACCGCAAGCAGGCGCATTGCTTCTTTTTGAAAAGAATCGTGCATTATACTGGCATGGCGTAAGGGCTGCGGATTGTCTTAATGAAACCAGCGTTTTCCTAAATTGGTCAATTATGGATAATTTGCAAGAAGATATTGAGTACTACGATTTTGGCCCCAGTCCGGGCTTAAAAGGGGTTTCGGAGTTTAAGAAACGATTCGGAGCCGATATTGAAGAACAAATAACCGTACTTGGGCCATCAAGGATTTTTTCATCATACTTTCTTAAAAGAGCAAACCTTGATGCTTAACGCGGGTCACTTTCACTATTGCTTCTTTGAATCTTCAGAAACTTTTATATATAATCAACTTAAAATGCTGCAAAAATACCGTCCCGTAGCTATATCCCTAATTAGCAAAAACCTGCATAAAAAGTCTTTGAAAAACGGTTCCCTATACGACGTTGGTTTCCGCTTGCCACGTTCTGGAATGCAATTCATTCAGCCCTTTAGATATTACGCGTTGAAGCTTGCAGCTGAATTATTTAAAAGGGAACAAATATCCTTACTTCACGCTCATTTTGGAACATGGGGAAGCTACGTTCTTCCGCTAAAAAGAAAATTGAAAGTACCTATGTTAGTTACTTTTTATGGGCTTGACGTTTCACTACTCCCTAAAAAACACATATGGCGAAGCAGGTACCAAAAATTATGGGCTGAGACTGATTTAATTTTAGCCGAGGGACCATTTATGATATCAGCTCTTGCCAAACTAGGAGCGCCACCTAAAAAACTCAAGCTTCAACGAATTGGAATCCCAATTGAAAAGCTAGCTTTCACTCCGCCTTCCTCTTCAAGTAAACGACTAACTGCTTTATGGGCAGGCAGAATGGTTGAAAAAAAAGGACTACTGGATGCCATTAAAGCCATTGCTTTACTAAAACAACTAGGTGCAGATATTGAACTGCGTATCGTAGGTAACGGAGAACAAAAAGAACAGGCTGAAACATTGGTAAGCAGGATTGGACTTACAAGCAGAGTCAAATTTTTAGGATTCCTTGACTACTCATCCTACCTTGAAGAATTCAGGTCAGCTGATTTCTTCATTGCCCCAAGCAAAACATCGACCTATGGAGAAACCGAAGGAGGAGCGCCAACAACTATCATTGAGGCTCAAGCAAGGGGGCTACCTGTTGTAGCTACAAAACATGCCGATATACCTTTTATACTACCCAAAGGATATCCCTATCTTGCACAGGAAAATAATCCTAAGAGTCTTGCAAGTACTGTACTCAGATTAATAGAGGATAAGAAGAGGTGGAATACTATTAGTAGAGAAAACCGCAGTTTTGTCAAGAAATATCATGATATCTCGGTAACTATTGATACCCTTGAGGAATACTACGATAGCTTAGTCAAAAAGGATTAAGGTGAAACACAGAAAGCAGGTTGACGTGTATAATATGAGGAATGAAAAACTAACTACCACAATTGCCATAAAACTCGAAAGCGAACTGACATAATACATATGCGGAAAAAGCTTAACAACAGAGAAGGCAGGAAAAAACGCCGTGGCGGATTTCTAACTAAAGCTGCAAGCACATTTATTACTCTAGGTACAGGCGCTATACTTAATTTCTTCATAAACGTCGTCATGGCTCGCATCCTTGGCCCTACAGGTAAAGGAATCATAACACCCGCGCTTTCTGCTGCAACCATAGCTATCGCACTAGCAACACTTGGTCTAGATAATTCAACAGCTTTTTTCCTGGATACGAAAAGAGCACGCCCCCGCGATATTCTACTAACTTCGCTATCATTTGGTCTCTTTTCAGGAGTATTGGCATTATTGGGCGTACGATTTGTTTTAGAATTCTTAATCCCTGAAGCTACTCCTGCAGCCAGAACATTCTTTGCAATAGGGGTTTTCTTCACAGTGATATACACAATAACCCAAAGTGTTTTGCTCAGCCGAAATAGAATCACCCTTATCAACTTGATAAAACTTGCGGGAGATATTGTACGTACCATTTTAGCTACTATTTTTTTATACAAACTCTGGCCTTCAGTTGAAGGTTTCGCATTCGCCTATATGCTTGCCCAGGCCATAAATTCAATTCTAGCTACATCCTTTGCGTTTACAGAAACAGGTATCAAAGGCGCTAGCATTAATTCCGGCTTTCTAGGCAAGGCTATTGGATTTGGAATTGCAGCATTTCTGGCAACACTTACCATCCAGCTTAATCGTCAGGTTGGAGTTTTGATACTAAAAGCTACCAAATCGGTTACAGAAACCGGAATTTATTCTCAGGCTCAAACCTTCAGCGCTCTTCTCCTACTTATCCCTCAAGCATTATCATTCGCACTTTACGGTGCAGTAGTTGGAGAAAAAGGAAAGGAAAAGTTTACTGCACGGGTAGTAAGACTCTCTCTATTCTTTATTTTAATTGCCAGCGTCGCTATAGGATTAATAGCCCCATGGCTTATACCTTTTTTATTTACTGCGAAATTCACTTCATCAATACCCTATTTATGGGGTCTTTTGCCTGCCGTTGTAATATACACTCTTCCCCTACTGTACTCTTCACTACTGATGGCAAGCTGGGGAAAACCATGGCTAGTTTTTATAAGCAGTATAATTGGACTCACGCTTAATTGCGGAATCAACGTCGTATTTGTATCACGATTCGCCTCATGGGCTACAGTTGCGGCCTTCAATATCTCAGCGCTGGCCATGGCAGTCTTCTACACGGTGATTTTGATAAAACAAGGTGGTCTAAGCCTATCCGACATATTGATTCCAAAAAAGAAAGATTTTCAACTGTTGTTCAAAAGAAAGGTAATCTAACCAGAAACGAAACTCCGATATATCCTAGCCTCCAACTCTATTCTCTCAGGCCATGTTAAAAGTTTTCTCCGTCCATACTCTGCAGCTTGCTTTGCAAGTTTTTCCCTAAATTTTTCGTCTATCATAAGCCTAGTTACGCCTTGCGCACACCCTTCTAAATCATCGGTCTCATACAATAAACCGGTTTGTTGATGTTTTATAAGTTTAGATGTACAGCCTGTATTCAAGGTTACAATAGCTTTTCCCATTACAAGGGCTTCCAGCACCGTATTATTTAAGTTTGATAAATTTTGTGTTGCCAAAACAACACTTGCCTTTTTCAAAAAGTCATACATCCTTTTGCGACTAACCTTTCCAAGAAGTTTCACATTAACGGAGATATTTAAGCGTTTTATAATTTTTTTCAAACGCGGCCGTTCGGGACCATCACCTAGAATAATAAATTTTATATCCGGCAAGCTATGCCTGCATATTTCTGCAATATGCAACACTCTGTCAACACGCTTCCAGTCAACCAAACGACAAGCGGTAAGCACGTATGGGGAAACTCCTGAATTAGATTCGGACTCAAGAATAGAGGTCTCATAACCATTCATGAGAAACGAATACCTCTGTTCAGGAATTAAAAACATTTTTGTAACAAGATCTCCGCATGTTCCGTCATCGGTTATAATCAAATGTTCCGGAGGATGCCTTAGCAATGAAATGAGATCAAAATATAACTCTCGTCTTAACCCATTTTGCAACAAATCTAACGGTGCGCTTATCCCGTAAAGCCTGGATATAGAGGGTCTTGAAAGATAGGCGGCTGCCCTACGCTGGGCATAAATTGATTCGGAAGAATGTCCCAGAACGAATGAAAATGATTGCCGTTCCTTAGCAGGGCGTTCTTTAAGCCAGTGCATAACCTGCCTGCTGAATTCCATTATTGCAGGCAAACGGTATGCGAAGGCTATTCCCGACTTTAAGATTGGTCTGTATTTTGCAAAAGGGTTTGAAGGTAAATGAACAAACCGAATTCGTCCTGAGAACTGCGACTGAGGAAGGTGCGGCGCTGCTGGAGTAAGGTGAGTTACTTCAAATCCAGCCTTAAGCATAGCTTCAAGGCAATAAGCCTCCGATGGAGCGCCGCCTTTTTCACCCTGAGACCATACAGAAGGCCATGGCGATATGGAAAGTATCCGGTTCAAACTTCCTTCTTATCGGTTGCTACAGCCTAGTCTATTGAAAATCCTGTCTTTGACCAATCGTCCATAAATCTTTTAAGGCCGATATCAGTAAGGGGATGGGCAAGCATCTGCCTGAAAACTTTTGCAGGCATAGTACAAATATCTGCTCCAACCTGAGCCGCTTGTAGAACATGTTCCGGATGCCTTGTTGAAGCAAAAATTATCTGTGTATCAATATTGTGAATATCATATATCTCTCTGATTTTTGCAACCTCTTCCACGCCTTCGTGACCAATATCGTCAAGACGACCAACGAAAGGCGACACATACGCAGCTCCAGCATTAGCAGCCATCAGCGCTTGAAGGGGAGAGAACACAAGCGTTACATTAACGTCAATACCGTCTTCAAACAACATGGAAGTAGCCTTGAGACCTTCTGGCACACAAGGAATTTTAATAACAATATGCTCCGATATCTTCACCAATGAAGATGCCTGCTTTACCATAGCAGCGGCATCTGTAGCGGTAACTTCTGCAGAAACAGGCCCCTGAACAACTTTGCATATTTGCTCCAAAAGTTCTCTGTAGTCGCCCCTGTCTTTTTCTTTAGCCAAAAGCGACGGGTTAGTGGTAACCCCATTTACAATCCCCCATGCGGTTAACTCCTTTATTTCGTCTATATTACCTGTATCAAGATAAAGCTGCATTAATCCTCCTCGCAGTCTTTTTGATAATATACTTTAACCAAAACCAAGCCCTTTGCCGGAGCAGTTATCGTCTGAAAGGCATTGGCTGAACTAAATAATTGCGGAATATCGCCTATATCTATTTTCCCACGTCCACAATCTGTAATCACACCCACTATACGCCTCACCATTTTATACAAAAATCCTCTTCCTTTTACATCAATTGTAATCTCATCACCACTTTTTTCAAGCCTTATTGAATCTACCGTAAGTATTTTAGCATCCCCAATTCGGCAAAACTCTCCATAGTTATGACTCCCGGTCAACTGTATCGCCGCATCATCCATTCTAGATACATTTAGCTGATAGAGATATTCCCAAACACGTGGAGAACGATACGGCGAACGAGCAATAACAATTTGGTAACGGTAATGCTTCAGAATAGCATCCCGACGAGCATCAAAAGAATCTGAAACAGGCTCAATTGATTTCACATATAACGCAGGTGAGGATATTGAATTAATTGCCTTTTGAAGACTAGTAAGTTTCATGTTACCAAAATACTCAAAATCTGCAACTTGACCTATGGCATGAACACCGGTATCTGTTCTGCCTGCTCCTGTAATGCGAATTCTGTTTCCAGTGATTTGAAACAAGGCCGCCTCTATCTCCCCTTGCACCGTAAGTTTGTCAGGCTGAAGTTGCCATCCGAAAAAAGCGGAACCGTCATACTCTATTATCATCTTCAATTTCATTTCAAAACCACAGCTGCAGCTAGACAAAAAACACAGGTAATAAGAAATCCCAACCCCGATTTTTTGGGTAGTAGTGTTCTTGAAGGAGCTTGCATCGTTTGTGCAGTATGGAAAACTTCGGCTATCGCCACAGGCACCTGCCTCCATTTACGTACCTTGGATAAGGATTCAAGGAAAAAAGGCGCCGAAAGCAGGGTTAGAGCCAAAACCTCACCTGTAGCAGGCGAACGAAATAGCTTCTCGGAAACCTCTGCCAATCCCCATACAAGTTCGTCACGTGTAGATATATGAAGCAAGAAAAAAGAAAAGAAAAGAGCCAGACTAAATCTACCCCCTATAACCAAAGCATTATAAAACGCTCTCAGGTTTTCAGATGAGGAAAATAAAGCCTTACCCCATAAAGAATGCAGACCCGATGGCAAAAATAAAATCCAGTTAAAAACCAAACTTAACACAACCAAAGGAAACGATAATTTAAGGTATCTAACCCAGAATTTCCAGCCGGCTTTTCCTAAAACAGCAAGGAAAGCTACAAGTACCCCAACTGCAATAAACTCATAGGCTTGTGAGAGAAAAGGTACCAACATTATAAGTACTACAATTGCAGCAATAAGTGTAAGCGGCGATATCTGAGACAGCACTCCGCGTTTCGGATTACTGCTTTCCGAACGGTCAGAATAAGAATGCTCGCTATCAGACATGTTTAATTATTATTCCCCAGTTCCGTCCCTTACCTGGTTCACGACGATATGAATAAAAATGTCTTCTTGGATCACATCCTGTACATAAATCAAGAGAAGCTGCTTCAACTGCCCCTACCGAGTTCATGAGAAAACGATTAGCTGCACGTAAATCGAGAAAAAGTCCTTCTCTTTTCTTAGAAAAAAAGCGCTCAGCGTCAGGCCAAACACGCTTAAAATCACGATACAAATCCTCACCAACCTTATAGCAACATCCTCCAATAGAAGGTCCCAAAGCGTAGTTTAAGTGGTGTGGACTGACCCCTAATTCCTTTTCCACTTTTTCGATAAATCTGAGGGAAATTTTTGCAAGAGTTCCACGCCAGCCGGCATGAACAATTCCTATAAGCAAGGAGGTTTGCGACCAAATGAACAAAGGAACACAGTCTGCAACACGTACCGTTAAAGCAAGCTCCGCTTGAGTTGTAAAGCATCCATCAGCTTCAACCTTCGCGGATGTATCAACCCTCACGATTTTATCAGAATGGGTCTGCTCCATTACAACCATATTCTCTATTCCTAAAACCGATGCATGACGCTCTATATTGAAATTATGATCTACATCTTCTCCTGATTTTCTTCGTGTCGTGAACATGAGTTCAACTGAAGACAGTGGTTTGTAGTGGTAATAACGCAAACTGTTCTTTTTTGCCAAGTCCCATTTATAATTACGCATTTTGTTCTCCATGACTATGATTGATTATAAGGTCTCTGGCAAGCAACTGCGTTCTGCTCACCCCCCAGTAATCATCAGAAGACAAACGATAGGCCAAATCTAAAGCATTAGGACGTGCTGGCTCTAAGGAAAGGATTAAATCAGCTCCGCCGTACATAATTACGGGCAAGGTTACATTATCGCTTCTGACAGTAAATTTAATATGATTGCGGCCAAAAACTCTGGGTGTTCCAACAACCTCAAGATTCCTAGAAGCAAAACAAGGAGCTTTGTTACCAATACCAAACGGTCTAAATTTATGGAAAAAGCTTTTAGTTTCTTCGCAAAGCTCATCAAGTTGAACTTCAGCGTCAAGAAACAATTTAGAAGCAAACACATCTTCAGAACAATCATCTGCGTATTTATTTATCGCCAGCGTAAAATCTCTAAGCTTATGTTTTTCCAAAACTATCCCTGCTGCGGCTTCATGACCTCCAAAAGATGTTATGTTCTCTCTTACCGCTGAAAGCGCATCATGAAGATTAAAGCCTTTAACACTCCTACCCGATCCCTTAAGATAGGCTTCCTTGTCTGCAAACAAAATTGCCGGTCGGCCAAATGCCTCTACCAATCTCGAAGCAACAATACCTATTACACCCTCATGCCAACTTCGGTGATGACAAACTAAAACTCTAGGATTCATTTCGTTAATTTGCCGTTCAGCCATTTGTTCTGCATCTTTAAGAATATGGGCTTCCACAACACGTCTTTGCTTGTTGAATTCGTCAAGCTGATAAGCAATAGCCTTAGCCTCAGCTTTATTGGATGATAAAAGGAGCTTTAGCCCCAACTCCGCATTTGCCATTCTTCCAGAAGCGTTCAATCGCGGAGCAAGGCCAAAACCAACCGCTGTTGCGGTTATTGATTTCTTACTGAGGTTGGCTGACTCAATTAAAGCCTGCAAGCCTATTTTTTTTGTCCGTGATATTTGTTCTAAACCTAAAGAGGCAAAAACCCTGTTTTCATTTATCAAAGGAACCAAATCGGCGATAGTTCCTAATGCAACTAAATCAAGGTCTGCATTAAGCTCATCAAGCGATAAATTCAACTCTAGATATAGTGCTGTAAGAAGTTTATACGCTACGCCAACTCCGGCTAATTCTGAAAAAGGGTAGACGCTATCTGTTCTTTTAGGACAAAGCACAGCAACAGCACAAGGCAATTCATCAGACGGTTCATGATGGTCGGTAATAATCAAGTCAATTCCACTCACCGACGCCTTCAGAGCCTCATTAACAGCTGTTATCCCGCAATCGACTGTAAGAATGAGATTTGAAGCACTTTGATGGGCAACCTGAATCGATTTTTCAGATAATCCATAGCCATCATTCAGACGATGCGGAAGATAGGGTTGAGAATCTATTCCTAACCTACCCAGGCCTCGTATCATTAACGCTGCTGCCGTAATACCATCTACATCGTAGTCGCCATGTATGAGAATCTTTTCATTCTTCTCCCTAGCCATAATCAGACGTTCTACCGCCCTATTCATATCAGGCATCCTGAAAGGGTCATGCAAATGCTCAAGGGATGGGTTTAGGAAATGTTCAACAGCTTGAGAATCGCGGTAACCCCGTTTCCATAAAATTAACGCCGGCAATGGCGGAATAGCAGCTTTTTGGGAAAATCGTGCCACCGCTTCACGTTCGTAAGCTTCGGTAATCCATACATGTTTAGGTGGAGCAGGTTTAAGCATGTATCATTTTAGTCTGGCTTCATTAAGTGTCAAACCGCTGATATTTCTAAAGAAATATCCAAGGCCTTTGCTGAATGGGTAAGCGCCCCTACTGAAATGAAATCTACCCCAGTATCTGCAACTTTTTTCACCGTTGAGAGATTAATGCCACCTGAAGCCTCAAGCTCAACTGTCCCAGCTACTATTTCGACAGCCTTACGCATAGTCTCAATACTCATATTATCAAGCATAATTCTATCTACCCCGTTGACCTCTAGCGCTTCTCTAAGCTGTTTTAGAGTTTTGCATTCAAGTTCTATCTTCAAACGACCTTGATACTGCAGGCAAGAATTAACGGCCTTGGATATGGAGCCCGCGGCAACAATATGATTATCTTTTATCATAATCATATCATAGAGTCCCATTCGGTGATTTTCTCCGCCTCCTGCAACAACCGCATACTTCTCAAGGAGCCGCATACCAGGAGTGGTTTTTCGCGTATCTAATATTTTCGCTTTAGTGCCGTGAACTGCCTGAACAAATTCATACGTCAGACTGGCAATACCTGAAAGATGTTGAAGATAGTTAAGGGCGGTACGTTCCGCAATAAGGATACTGCTACTTACCCCTTTAATTTTTGCAAGTTCATCGCCTTTTTTTATCCTCGCACCGTCCTCGCAAAGAATTTCAAATTCAAGATTAGAATCAATCTGCAAAAAAACTTCTTTTGCCACCCTTATTCCGGCAAGCACACCTGCTTGTTTACACAGAATAACTCCCTGGGCCTTGGCATCACTTTCAACTGTTGCAAGCGTGGTTATGTCCCCTGTACCAATATCCTCAGCCAAAGCACGTTTGACATTCTCCCGAACAAAGGCTTCTAAGATTCCTGAATACTCCATTAGCTATTCTACTTTCTTACCCCCTGTTCGTCAACTGAATTGTAATGAGTACAGTGGCTTTCTATAGATTAGAAACGCAAACTTTGACAGCGCCCCGGCATCTAATATAATGACATCTTATGGATTTTAAGCTTACCGGAGATATGAAACCGCGTGGGGATCAACCTGAAGCAATCAAACGATTAGTCGAAGGTATCAAACGGGGAGATAAGCACCAAACCTTACTCGGTGTAACAGGGTCAGGGAAAACATACGTAATGGCTAATGTTATAGCTCAGGTACAGAAACCAACGCTTATAATAAGTCCAAACAAAACCCTTGCTGCACAATTATATGGAGAATACCTGCAGTTTTTTCCTAAAAATGCGGTTGAATATTTCATCTCTTACTACGACTACTACCAACCAGAAGCCTACGTCCCAGCCTATGATTTGTATATTGAGAAAGAGGCTGACATAAATGAGGAAATCGAACGTTTAAGACTACGTGCAACAGCTTCTCTTCTGGAGCGCAGCGACGTAATTATTATTGCATCTGTATCGTGCATATATAATATTGGTGAACCGCGCCAATTCGCTGACAGGGTAAAGCTCATCAAAACAGGAGACGAACTTGACCGCGAAATCCTGTTGAGTGATCTGGTCAGAGAACAATATTCCAGAAATGATTATGAGTTAAAGCGCTCATCATTCAGGGTAAAAGGAGATGTTGTTGAAATATGGCCGGCTCATGATGAAATCGCGTTGAGGATAGAATTCTTTGGTGATGAAGTAGCGTCGCTCAAAAGATTCAATCCTGTTTCAGCTAAGGTAGTTGATAACCCGAAAAGTGTGATGGTTTTCCCGGCCCGCCATTTTTTGGTCTCGGAAGTAACGCTTAAGCAAGCTATTATTAATATTCAAAAAGAGATGGTCGAAAGGGTTGCGGAGTTTGAAAAAGCTGGCAAACTGCTCGAAGCTCAGCGCTTGAAAACCCGTACACGTTACGATATTGAAATGCTACGTGAGGTAGGTTACTGCCCAGGTATTGAAAACTACTCCAGACATCTCTCCGGACGCCCTCCCGGCTCAAGACCGTGGTGTCTTTTGGATTACTTTTCTGACGATTACCTGACTATTATAGATGAATCACATATTGCAATTCCTCAAATTGATGCTATGTATAAGGGGGATAGATTCCGAAAGGAAAATCTTGTGAATCACGGATTCCGTTTACCATCGGCACTGGATAATCGACCTTTGAAATTCGTTGAATTCGAAAAGCTGGTTAAACAGAGCATATATACATCGGCAACCCCTGGTAATTATGAACTTATCAATTCAGAGAAACGAATAGTTGAACTTGTTGTTCGCCCAACCGGACTTGTTGATCCCGATATGGTTATTCGTCCCACAGCAAATCAGGTTGACGATTTAATTGAAGAGATACGAATAAGGGTGGAGCGAAAGGAACGTACATTGGTTACTACCCTTACTAAAAGAATGGCCGAAGATTTAGCTACCTATCTTGCAGAAATGGGTTTGAAGGTTCACTATATGCACTCAGAAATCAACGCCATTGAACGGGTTGAACTGCTACGCGGTTTAAGGTTGGGAGAATTTGATATTCTTGTGGGAATAAATCTTTTAAGGGAAGGTCTCGATTTACCAGAGGTATCGCTAGTTGCAATTCTTGATGCTGATAAGGAAGGTTTTCTTCGCGATACTCGTTCACTTATCCAAACCTCTGGACGTGCGGCACGGAACGTAAACGGTCTGGTGATATTATATGCTGATAAAATAACAAAATCTATGAAGGCCGCAATGCAGGAATCTGAACGAAGACGTAAAAAACAGCTTAAGTATAATGAAGAACACGGCATTACCCCACAAACGGTAAAGAAATCTATTGAACAAGTAATGGCGACAACTAGAGTAGCAGAAGGTAAGAAAGACAAACATGCACTTGACCTTACCAAAGAACCTGCAAATGAAGACGAAAGACTGGCCATGATAAGTGAATTAAAGAAGAGAATGAACGAGGCCGCAGAACAACTTGATTTTGAAACCGCTGCAAGTTACCGCGATCGAATTGCTGAGTTAAAACTCAAAATTGACAAAGAAATATTAAAAAAAGGCACTAAACCACCTAAGATAAAATAAATACTCCTCTTCCCTAACTCCATAGCACTGCTTAATTATAGCAAAATGCTTCCGAAAAGCGTAATAAGTAGGACTGAATAGTGCAGTATTTTAGAAAATTAGCGAATGAGAATTGACACAGTTTCAAGCTAATTCTATGGAAATAAAACGCCACCTTGCTCTCCTTGACATCATAGCTTAAACAATTAAGATTAGCCCTAATGTATCTAATTTTACTTATGGGACTTCTGAACCAAATATCTGAAAACGAATACGACTTTCGTGATATTACCGAGCAAGAAGAAAACAATACCGAATTTTACGTAACTTCATATTTATCAATACCTTATTCCAGTTTTCAGTTTAAGAAACAAAACTCTATATTTATAGCCCGCTACCATATTTTACTACAACTGCTTGATAGAAAAAAAAACGTATACGGAGCTGAAAAATTTGGAGAACTAAAAACCACCAACGTTAAAGAAACACGCTCACGCCATATTACAGTAGCGGAAACACTTAGAGTTACCCTGCCCAAAGGGCATTACAAAGGGAATTTAAGCGTTTCCACCCTTGGAACAAGCAGAACGCTTGAGAAAACTTTCGAAATGAACGTAAGCCACCATCCCCTGGGAATAATGAAAATAACTGACGCCACGGGTAACCGAATGCTAAATCGTCCCTTTAATAATCGCGATACACTGAAAATTGAACAAAAACTGCACGAAAAAGCCATTGATTCAGTACAATTATGTATCAATGGCGATAATTTTCGCAGCGTTACCTTTGTTGTTTCAAACCCCGATACAATAGCTCATTGGAGTATCCCCTTAAGTAATTTCGCAAGCAACAACTACCAAATTAAAAGCAAAGCCTTCAAGAATGGGCGCAAGATTGACGAACGAAAACTGTCAATTCGATTACGCAATCCTTTCAAATTTGACGCTACAAGGTATTTTGATCTGGTGGATAAATTATTATACCTAACTTCATCAGAAGAACGCGACAGCATGAAAAGTGTCCCGCCTGAAAAAAGACAGGAAACCTGGGAAAAGTTCTGGAAAGCAAAAGACCCCACGCCTCAAACCGAGTATAATGAAACTATG
>Ga0256846_1000617_pt1 | contig 13646 bp, 9 predicted proteins | sample TevniametaG_FD_189098 | JGI IMG/M metagenome (GOLD analysis project Ga0256846, IMG submission 189098) | Tube worm associated microbial communities from hydrothermal vent at the East Pacific Rise, Pacific Ocean - Tevnia | ecosystem: Host-associated > Annelida > Integument > Unclassified ...
CAATATTGCGGTTGTATTATCGGGATTTTTTATCACTACCTACTTTGTTGATAAATTTGAAACCCTTGGAACAGCGCTGGCTATAATTGTAGGTTCGCTTGCCGGACTTCTATTTGGTGACTACCTGCCAAAAACAAGCGCACGCATGAGGGCTGAACGAATGGTCATCTCCACCGCCGGATTTTTCAGCGTAGGTGTACTGCTCACAAAACCTTTTAGAAAATTGTTCAAACGTCCTAAATTTTCAAAACTCAGCGGTGAACGACTTTCAATAACTCGTCCTGATATGCTAACAGCGCTTAAGCTGGGCGAAAAAATTGGAAGTATTGAAGAGAAAACCTCACCACGAGTAGCAAATTTATTCAAAGCCTTTGATACCCCTCTTGCCGATGTGATGATTCCATGGGACAGGGTAACTACACTTCCTGAAAACGTTGACAGGAAACAAATACTTAAAGCCATCACAGAGCATGGTTTTACACGTTACCCTGTAGTTCGCGATAACGAACAAGTTATTGGTATAATACACACTAAAGACCTACTGCATCCTACTTCAAAACTTCGTAAGCCTTTCTTTACTCGTCCGGGGGTACGCATTACGGAGCTTCTTAAAACCATGCAGAATTTGCGCGAACACATTGCAGTGGTGCTTGATATCAACGATAAGCCCATAGGACTTGTTACCCTTGAAGACTTACTGGAAGAGTTTATCGGCGAAATACGCTCAGAAGAGTAGAACTTTCCGTGATAATGCTTTTAAATAAAATGACCAACCTGCTTTAGCCCCTATCCCCACATTCTCACGAAGTAGTTCATGAGAATAGTGAAACTGAATAAATAGACAAAGCCCATTCCCCTTCTCTCTGCCTTCCCCAAAAAACCTTGAAGAGAAATTCCCGTAACATCCGTAACACCGTAACGCACTAAAAGTCAAAAACTTCGGAAATGTTCAAAGCATACGTAACTCATAGGATATCCTCACGCAACACCCCGTGACACTTCATACCTCTAAACATGATGAATTTAACCGTAAACCCATACACTTTTTACAAATTGAAAGGGTGATGGAATTGGAAAGTTTTTAAAATTTAGCAACTATATGTCTTTCCTATTTTTTGCAAGCCGCGTTTTAAGATAAAAAATACTTGACAAAGGCCTATATGTACTATATTATAACTTTGTTGTAAAGAATTTAGATGCAGGAGGTCGGGCATCGTTAATGGAAATAACAGCGCTCATGAAAAACAAACACAGAGTGCTAAATTGCTTTCTGAGGCTAAAGGGTATTATCAACGGGAGCAATTCGATGAATCCCTGAACAGTATTATGAAGGGTTTGAAATTCGCACCCACAGCCTCTGAAAACGGAGAATACAATCGGCTTGCCGCTTGTATTTTTCTTAATAGAGGTAAGTTGATTCAAGCCAGACTTCACGCCGAGGCTGCACGACGTCACGCAGCCAGAAGTGGCAATCTTAAACTTATCTATACCACAGCATTCACTCTAGGCAACGTTTTCTCAAGAATGAACAACTATTCACTAGCCAGCCAGGTTTGGAGACAAGCCCTGAAACAAGCGGAGCAAAATAACGATACTAGAATTCAAGGGCGACTCTATTTGAATCTTGCTCTACTTGACCAACGCAGAGGAAATCACAAAAGCGCTTTAGAAAAACTTAAAGTCGCAATGCAAAAAATGAAGGTCGCAAACGATAAAATTGGTGAAGCAACCTGTTACAGCAGAATGAGTTTTTACTATACTGAAATGGAGGACTATGAAAATGCGCTCATTGCCTTGAAATCTCTTGAAAAAATTTCTGCAGAGATAGGTAACAAAAATCTTGAAGCTGTGGTTCATTTCCGCCGCGCTTCAGTACATCTTAAGAAAGAAGAGTTTGCAAAGGCTATCCCTGAATTACATAAATCCATAAAACTCTACACTATACTAAAAGATAATAAAAACGCAGCAATGGCAAAATGCGACTTAATTCGGGCATATATCTATCTTGGGCGAACAGAACAAGCGGATGAATTTCTTGAAGACACTATAGAATTTATCGATGCAACAGGACATGAAGCCTGCACAGGAGCCTTAAAACTGGTTATGGCTGAAAAGGAATTAATAGAAAGTAACGCTACGCAAGCTATTCTGTACTACAAGGAAGCTCTGGATATTGCTGAAAGCTTAAAAGACGCCTATCGTTTTAGAGCTTTTCATGAAAGTTTTCTTGCTGCATCCAATAGAGCTTTAGTAGACAAAAATGTTTTCAAGGAACTTTTGCATACTGCACGTCTAGGGTACGCCAGATTTGGTCTGGACAAACAACTCGCGGAAATTCAAGAGTGGCTTGAAAAAACTCCTCGTTAACTTAATAAAAAAGACATAAAGGAGCGAAGATGTCTTCATGCACAAAACAGCAAATTTATCAAGCGATAGCCAATTGGGCGGGAGTTCCAGTAAGTCAATTAAACGACTCAACCATACTTAACGGTCTGGGCGGGAAAAATTGGCCACAAGACGCACCGGCGCTTATCTCTTCTCTGGAAGATGTATGCCAGTGTACCATCAGTCAACAGATCTACGATAATTGGGTTACAGTTGAAGATATTGATGATTATCTCCTTCCCGACGATAGCCAATAGAATTTGCGAATTTGTAAAAACTGCTAATTATTTCAACAGTGATTATAGAACTTTGCAACTACTAAATGGACAATAGGATTTTTATTACGGAAAAATAGAATACAAAGAAACATTCAAGCCCCCGCTTTAATGCGGGGGCTTTTTGGTTATTCACAAGTATGGAGGCGATATTTTCAACTTACTCTTCCATATTACGGATTTCATGGTAGTACTCTATTCCGGTAAGCACCTTAAATTCTACCCTACGGTTTTTGGCCCTACCTTCTTCTGTCTCGTTTGAAGCAATAGGGTTAGCTTCACCGTAGCCCTTAACCACTAGTCTATCTTCGGGGAGTTTGAACTTATCAACAAGATACGCCTTTACCGCCTCAACCCTACCCTGAGAAAGCTCAACGTTATTTAAGAACTCAGGGGTCTTAATTGGTCGGGAATCAGTGTAGCCTGCCAGTTCAACTTGAATGGAAGGATTATCAACAAGAATTTGACCAATTTGGTCAAGAACGGAGTAGAATTCAGGCAAAACTTCGGCCTTACCACTTTCAAAATTGATGTTGTGGAACACTATAACTTCCTTTTCACGAAGCAATGCAAAATCTTTTTCCAGCTTATCATTAGGATTAATGGTTACTTCAACATCTTGAGGGAAATACTTAGGATGTTCCGGTTGTGCGTGAAGCTTGTAATGTCCGCGATAAAGGGAGGGAATGGAATAATTACCTTGCGCGTCGGTTTTAACTTCTCCGCGAATGTCATTTGGGCCTTCATAGCTTATTGTGGCAAGCAGAGCTTTGTTTGTTTTAACGTCAAACACCTTACCAGCAATTGCTCCGGGAGGTATTTTAGAAAGCGGCAAAACCAACTCTGTATTTTGACCGGCCTTAACCTTGGCGGAAGCGGACGCAGGATAGTAATCGAACAATTCAGCTGACACCGATATATCGCCAGGATTCACATCTCTGGCTTCCCAACGCCCTTCAGTACCAAGGGCTTCTTCCGTTCTACAGACACCGGAGGTTTTGATATTCGCAGGCAAGGGCTTTGAGGTTTCAGCATCAACCACCTTAACAATAAGACATCCGTAACAGGGACGTCTTCCAAATGCCGCAATAACCGCCAAACGATGGGTTAGCCCAAGACTGCTGTATGGAGCAATAGCGTAGTCAATACGGTAATTGTTAAGTAAGAGACCAATGCCACCTGTGAAACCGGCCAAAACATTTAACTTATCAAGTGTTTGTGGGCCTGACTGAAAACCAAGGCGTAGGGCAAGAATCTCAAGCGGCCAAAGCTCAGCGCCTGCGTGTACGCTTATGTTATTATCAAGATGCAATCGGATATCTGTGAGAAAGTTGGCTCCTTCAAGGATGTCGTCAAAACTTAGGGCAGCACCTATTACAGCCTGCATGGGCAGTTTATAGCTACGTGAACCATAGAACATCCCAGGCCCAAGGTTCTGCGCGGCAACACCTAAATTAAGCATGGGTAAAACCTTCCAGTGAAAACCAATATCCAGAGCGCCGCCAAAACCAGAGGCGTCGTAGAGGTTTTCGTACATACCCTTAAGGCTTGCCGAAACACCGGTTTTTGCCCCCAACTCTCTGGTATAACTAGCAAGAAAGAGCGCTTCGTAAGCCGTTATGAGAGAATCTGCAGGTACAGGTTGATTATTCGCATCCCAATGCTCAATTCCTGTAGCTGTCGAAAAGTTAAACGCGAAGCCAAAAGTGTTCTTAGGCGACTGAGGCCAAACCAGGGCTGCGAATTCGTCTCTAATACCTTTCAACCACTCATGGTGAGAAAGCATGGCTTCATATGTGTTTAATTGATGCATTGACGCAGGATTCCACCATAGTCCCGTAATATCATTTGACAACCCAATATAGGCGTTACCCATTGCAGCCGCCCGCGGCCCGAAACCCGTTTTTAACAAAGGATGAGCGGTAGCGCCCATACCGTCTCTAAACTGAGCAAAAGTAACTGTAGCAAGCAAGAAGGAGATAAGGAAAGCTCTCTTCACCTTCCACCTCCCTGCGAAAGAGCGGTTTTAACAATTTTAGCAGGCTTGCTTTTTGAATCGTCTGGAACAAACTGGAAGCTGTAAAGCAACACTCCGGGGGCAGTAGGTTTGCCTGCTTCACTTTGACCATCCCAAGGCTCAAAATGCGCACCGGCCTCATAGGCTTTATTTTCTACAACTGTAGCCAAATATTCACCTGCCCTGTTGTAGATTTTTAAGCTTACCTGGCCTGCTTCCGGCAAGCTGAAGTAGAATGTCGTAGAGCCTACAAAGGGATTCGGAAAATTGTGTACGTTGAGTTTTGGAATAACGACTATTGTGTCTTCTGCAAAATCGGTAACGGTATTTTTTATTGAAGAACGAACTGTAACTAAAGCCACAGCGCTCAAGCCGCTAGAATTGGTTCCTGTAAAATTATTACCCACATCTGGCGGAGGTGTTACTTCCAGAATAAACGATTTCTCTGCTTCCTTGCCCACAATTCCAACATCAGGCCTACCGTTGGAGTTCATATCACCCAGCTCGCTATTACCAGCTGCATCAAGTAATTTGTATGTCCAGGCCATATCGGTATCAATAAATCTTATCTCTACATCAACAGTATCTGCAACATTCCCCAGGTTGCGAACCCTCATGGGCAGCTGTACAGAGGTTTCAGGATAGGTTTTAACACAGGTGTCAGGGTTAACACGTAGAGCTAAAACAGTATCGGGATGAACTAGTGTAGTGGTAACAAGCCATGCAGAGCTTGTTGTGGTATCAATTGAAGAGTGGGCTACAACGAGAGTGGAATCTATATCTCCAGCATTAGCGTCAACCGGAATGGTTACATTAACCGTAAAGTTCCGTGAACCTACAGGCACTGTTCCTAAATCAGGCGTTCCGTTTGCATCTGAATCACGCAAAGGCAAACCAGCTGTATCAAGCAGGCCAACAGTCCAGTTTGTTCTAGTTCCTTGGGTAGTAATACCTACAATGTCGGGAGCGTTTCCTGAGTTGGTAAGGGTCATAGAATAACGAATCGTCTCCCCGCGATACCCTGATGAATCGTGATTGGGTGTCAAGAGTAAGGCAGGCGTTGGCGCAATATGAGTAATTATTACAGCCGAATCCTTCACTGTTTCATTATTGGTTGAGTAAATCCATACAATGGTTGTATCTACATCGTTGATAGAGGCATCTGCAGGAGGGGTTATACCTACATGGAAGTTTTTTGTCCCACCCTTGGCGTCTACCGAATCAACGTCAACAATTCCATCGGAATTATTGTCAGTCATGGCTGACCCCGATGCGTCATAAAGCCTTGCCTGCCAACCCGAAGAGGTAGCTTCTGTGGAAATGTTGATTACATCGTTGGCCATTGCGTTGTTGGTTATAGTCAAGTTATAACGGGCTTCTACATTGGGGTAGGTGGTATCTTCCCTATCAGGTTCCACAATTATCTGCGGACCCCAGTAAGTGGTTATTTCAAAGAGAACCGGAAACTCGGCTGCATACTGCCAGTACATATCGGCTTTGTATTGAATAAATTGATTAATTACAGTGTCCCCGTTGGGCGCAATATCTGGAATAGAACCGTTCGAACGCGCCCTAACCCAGCTAGTCCATTCACTGTTGACCTCTGCTGTGGGGCCAGTGCGTGCAAACAGCCTAACCTGTGATGCTCCTGGTGTAGAATCAATTGTTACGAATGCGTCCCAGTTGACTTTTTTTCCTGCATCATAGATGTTGGATATGTATGGTTCGCGCTGTTGTCTATCGTATACATGTCCCATATCGCGGCATTGAGAATGGTGATCTCTGTTACAGTAAAGCTGAGTGTGAGTATTAAAATCAGGACCCCACATTACGCCTGAGGAATCAAATATATCCCATGAGTGAACGAACAAGTCAAGAATTCCATCTTTGTTAAAGTCTGTCAAGAAGCCGCCTGAAAGATTATATTTCCTTGCTCCGAATTCCATTTTGTTGGAATCTGAAAATCCTGCAGCGCTCCCAAGGTAGAGCCAAGGCTTTCCCTTAAAGTTTTCCGACTCATCAGCCTGACCTCTGTAGAAGATAATATCAAGCCAGCCATCTTGATTAAAATCAAGAGCAGCAGCCCCTCCAAAAACAGGACCTGTTTTAAGTTTTATCGGCTTACTATAGCTGCGGGTTCCGTTACCGTAGTAAACGTAGGCCTCGCGTATCGTTTGCGTACCGGTTAGGACAATGTCTAGAATTCCATCATTATTGAAATCGGCTACGGTTGACCCATGGGGATAGGAGCCTAAAAAGCTAAGTGATGAAACATTGCTTTCGTGAAACCCTGTTTGTGATCCCCAATAGATATAGTTCTCCGCTACGTTGTAATTTACTACAAGAATATCGTAGTAGCCATCTTTATCAAAATCGGCCACCTCAAAGTTGTGCCTTGCAATTTTGACTGGAAGATAACTTGCTTTGCGGTTTGAATAAGCACGGTTAGGGCCGCCCCAGAAAATAGCCAGTGCGTTACCGCCGTTTACGCCTCCTGATAGAATATCTATCCATCCATCTTTGTTAAGATCGGCAACATAGACAGCCTCTGTTTGCGCAGAAGCAGGCAGCATAGTAGTATCGGTTGGCGAAGGGCCATCGGCTGTTCCCCAATAAATTGTTACAGCGCCGTCAGGATCAGAGGACTTATCCGGAGAAAAATAGTGGCAAACTATAAGGTCTGCGTAACCGTCTAAATCAAGATCCGCTCCATCAATTTCAGCTCCGTTGTTCGTTGCATACTGTAGGTATCTATCCGTACTATAATCGCCGTCACCTGTATAGAGCAAAATCCAATCGCGCCTTAAACCGCTTGAAGATGAGTTTGGTTTATTGGAAACCACCAAATCAATCCACCCGTCGTTGGTAAAATCAAAACGAGGAATAAATTCAACCGCTCCTGAGTCTGTATCCATATTTGACGATCGAAAAGAACAGTATACGTCGCGTTCATACCAACCATCTGAAAAATCTTTTCTGGTGGTTTCTGTCCAACTTCCCTGCTGAGCAACTAATCCCATGGGAAGCATGAGCGTACATACTAGTGAGAGAACTATATATTTCATCTACTCTCCATTCTCCATCTATTTTGTTTTTAGTACAAAAGGAGTATTTTTGCAGAGCTTGCTACAGTGGCCGTTTTAAGATTCACAAAGTAAACACCTTTTGCAAGCTTGCAATTATTTTCATCGCACCCATTCCAAAAGATACTAATATCTCCTGAAGGTATACTTCCCTTGTACAGCTTGCGAACCTTTCGTCCGCAGGCATCAAATATTGCTATATCAACATCTCTATCTATAGCATTGTGTAAAGAAATAAAGCAGCCGTTAGGCTTTGAATTAACCTCAAGCCCTAAAGCTTTAAGCTTTTTGGGCACACTCTTCTCTTCAACAGCGAAGCCTTTATCAGAAGTCCAGCAAGTTCCTAGAATATTTTCCGACTTACCCGAACGTCCTTTACCGCTCCATACACAAAACGCAGAGTCACCAAGACTCACAACAGCCAATTGCCGTGCGCCAGCCGAGACAGTATCGCCTATGTAGGCATCACTTATTTTCAAATTACCGGCAGGATTATGGGCAGAGAACCTTAAATGTCTTAAGGTAAGCGCGTCAAGACGCATAAGAATATCTGTAACATTTCCGCCAACAGAGATAGTTGGAGCCGCATTAGCTGTAACATCTATTAGCGCGGTTTGCACGTGATCTTTTGCATCCGCACTAAAACCGTAATAAAGGCTATCTGAACTTTGGTAGACATACTCAAAACCAGCCTGTGAAAGTGTAATCTCTGGATGCTGCTCAACATTAGGAGTAGCAGCAATATCAAGTGAAGTAAATGAAGGTGTTCCTGTTTTAGAAACAGCGCCCTTGATATCAACATTTGCCCCGTCGTGGTATTCATAAAGCACCAAAACATTTTTACCGTCGCATTCAATAACCGGCATAGTTTCGTCATTGGGAGTTTCAGCAATTGTATCTAGAACAAAATCACCACCGGTACCTAGCCTAAAAACGCATATATCGTGATTTCCTGCTGTTCTTTCAACTTCCATAACTATCCATAAATCGTTAGTTTTAGGGTCTATACATACATCGGCGTGGCGGCAGCCTGCTGACCATGTATTTGCCCATGAATATTCTGTCCACTGCCAATTGTAGGGCGAAGCTTTTTTATAACCCAGGGTATCGCCTGATTGATACACAAGATGTAGGGTATCATCAAGACCTATTGCTATGCGCGGCGATAGCTCGTTATTGTTATTGGTTCCGGCAGGCTTTATTAAAGCCCAAGTTTGTCCCATGTTGCTTGAATAAGCAAGGTATACGTCGTTATCTGATTCATCGTATTTAACTTCAAACGCTGTCATAAGCCTAACTTTTTCAGGATGCTCTCTAGTTACAGCCATTGAAGGATGCAAGTCATCGTAAGGAGTAACCCCAACACCTTTGATGTTCATGGCAACTACGGTACTACCGGTAGTAAATATGAGCGCTAAAATCAAAACGGCTACGCCGTTAGATTCGTTTTTCATTGCTCCTCCATATTGTTAATTAAATATTTATCTAGTGCTATAAACGTACAATTTTTTTTGCAACACTACGGTAATTATTCTTAAGCAACACGAAAACCACCCTTGGGACATTCTGTATGTATATATCTTTTGTTAAAGTCCCTGAAAGAAGCATCTCTTCAGTAATAACCCTTCCTGTGATATCAATAAGCTTCAACTGCGTTTTTCCGACAAGCGGTTCACTAAATCTAAGGCTTAAGACGTTTTCCCTGAATTTGACTGTGAAGTCTATACCGCCGTCAGGATTATGCGCTGGAATATGCTCTTCAATAGCGCTTCCAGGACCTATGGCATAAAGCTTGCGATCCCAACAACCGATATAGATAGTACCATCAGCACCTATTGCCGGTGAAGAGATTATTTGATGTCCCGCCTTAAAACTCCAACGTTCTTTGCCATCCGGTGAAACAGAGTAGAGCGTGGAATCACAGCAACCAAAATAGGCGTTACCAGATGCGTCAACTGCGGCCGAGGATTTAATTATTCCGCGGGTTGAAAAATGCCAAGCTTCCGAGGCATCTGGATTAACACAGTGGAAGGTTGAATCCCATCCGCCTACGAGAATCTTTCCGTTCGGGGCAATAGCCGGACTTGCGGTTATTTTAGAGAACATAAATCGCTTAAAATGCAATGAACCGTTGGTATTAATAGAATAAAGATTGAAGTCATTGGAACCGAAAAAAACCTGATTGTTGGAAATAGTAGGGGAACTTGAGCCGCCACCTACTTCACCTTCCCATTGTTTAGCGCCCACCTGAGAATAGCAGTAAAGATAGCAGGGGCCAGGCCACCAGGTTTGAACATAAACATTATCTCCACTTGCAGCCGGAGTAACATCTATGGAGCCTGCAAGTTTAACCGACCAGTTTTGCTTTCCGTTATTCGGATTTATGCTGTAGAGGAAATCATCGGAAACCACAAATACAGCACCGTTGCATTCAATTGGTGAAGATGATGATGCAAATTGACCCGCTGCCTGAAATCGCCAACGTTCTTTGCCATCTGAATTTACAGCTATTAGCGCCCCTGAGCTAGTGCCAAAACAAATAGCTCCATTTTTTAAGATTACAGGCGCTGAATTAATTGGAAGACCTGCGGAAAAGCTCCATCGCTCTTTGCCGCCTGAAGTAACAGCTATTAATTTTCCAGCACTTGTACCAATATAGATAGTGCCATCTTCTGCAACCACTGGGGATGATGAGGTTGTTGCCCCCAAATCAAACTCCCATAAAACGCTCGCAGTTGAAGGACCGTTAACTGACGCTAAACCTTGATGTTCAACGTTTTTTTGAAACATAGGCCAAGGATGTACAGCAACTAGACCCATGAGTATATAGAACCCTATCATTCTTACTCCCGCTCACTCTATTAACCAGAGTAAATTTATATTAAGGAAAGAATGCAACTTGTCAACACCCCTTAGCATTATTTTCGGAGTCGTAGTAAGTGGATTTCTATTCTCCCTATCCGTGTAAAAATACTGCAAAATGATAATACCTTATTACAAAATCGCTCAAATTTCTATCTCTTTTTTATCGTTACAATAAAAAAAAACAGCGGAACGACTCAAAGGATTTCTTTTTATATTGTTTTCGGGAAAAATTAAAGCATCACGCGCCCAAACCAAAAGTTTATTTCCCTAAAGAAATTCAGCCTCCCCTGCGTAAAAGAAAACGCTGCTCGCCATTACAAGTTGTGTTATGGCCGCGGAACTATTTTATTTCCTCAAACGCAGTTTTACCGAAACTCTCAAAGGAAGCAATTTCGCCTATCTCCTTTCTTGAACGCGCCTGTGGGGTTTCGCCGGGATATCCACAGGGAATAAGCGCCATAACTTTATAATTCTTAGGAATTTGGAATAATTTCTTGATCTTATTCTCATTGAACCACCCAATCCAACAAGCCCCTAAACCCAAAGCATGAGCGGCAAGCGCTAAATGTTGACCGCCTATGCCTGCGTCAATTTCAATATTGGCGTGGCCAAATGCCGCAGCTACCTTATGGGTTAATTCCTTTTTGACGGTCAAAACAAATATCAAGGGGGCACTCTTTAACCAGGAAATAATTGATCTTGAACCCAGCGGGGCAGCCTTTGAAAGTTGCTCTATTTTATTCCTATCCTGCACTAGCACGATATGCCATGGTTGAGAATTGGATGAAGATGGCGCGAGCCGTAACGCCTCCAGCATTTTTTTAATCTTTTCCGCCTCCACCTTCTTGCCAAGAAATTTACGAATACTTCGTCTTGTTGAAATCAAATCAAAAAAGGATGTCCATTTATCCATCTGCAAGCATATTCGGCAATCACAACAAGTCAAACCGCAATTTAGCTGCGCTACTTCACTTACTCTTAAACGCTCAACGGAAAGTAAATAAGCTCTTCAAACTTTCCAACAACGTGGCAACATTGAAGATTGGTATAAATTTGTTGACAACCCACAGAAAATAATGTAGTCTATATAAAGGAATGTCTTTATTGATGAAAAAATATGCCGCTGTAATTATATCGTTTACTGTATTGACTCTGGCTAATTGCATGGCAATAAGGCCTGATGGTATTACTGACTGTAGGTTTTATCTAACAGATGCGTACGCTGACGTTAATAAAGTTGGTTTATTCTATGGGGATATGGTATTTGAAATGAATGTTTTTAATCCGAACTCGGTAGATATAGCAATAGAAAAGATGGATTTAGACTTTTACGTTAAGGGGATTCATGTTGGTTCTAAGCTTACCAAATTAAATAAAGAAATTCAGGCAGGGGATGGAATTGTAATTAAACCGGCAGTGTCCGTAGATCTTTTTCGGCTAATTTTTAGTCATATGCGACTTGATAAATATCACTTTACGCTTAAAGCCAAAGTGTATTATAAAACTCCGTATGGCAATTATTCATCACGCACGACAATTTTTCTCTTTCAAGATAAAGACTTTGACTAGCAAAGGAGTTGAGAATGAAGAGAACTTTAGTTTTTACAGCAACCGCTTTCTTACTGATAATGCTTGCACTTCAGGGCTGTTTTATAGTCAAGCGTGCGGCTCTCAAGAACTGTGAGTACAGGCTTACCGGCACTAGCATTAAAGAAATAGCTCTTAGCTATCTGCGATTAGGTATCACAGTTGACGTTACTAACCCTAATCCTGTAGAGGTAGTACTGGACAGAATGCGTTTTGATTTTTACGTAAACGACAAGAAAATTGGTAACGGAATCTCTAACCTTAAAACCAGCATACCTTCAGGCGAATCTAGAAAAATAGAGCCTATTGTGACCATTGACTACAAAAAAGCTGGTGCGGCTCTAATTTCTCTTATTAAAAGTGGCGCAGCCGCCTACAAACTTGTTGGTACCGTTTATTTTGATTCCCCACTTGGGACAATTTCGTTTCCAGTTATAATTCTGGAACGCTGACAATCTAATTGGCATCTTCATCATTTAGAAGGCGTAACCTATTTCCCATATTATATAAATATCATCAGATATCGTCTTAAATTATACAAATTGAGCGTAATTTATTGTAAGGAAAACTACAATAATAAGATTGGGATGAAAAATATCTCTGGCCGTATTATTTGATTCCTAGTGATTAGTTTCATATTCAACTACCTCTTCCCCAAATCTATCCACTATTGTATCATATCTTGAAAGATTCAGCTAATCCTTAAAGAACTAGCTTATACCTCTTGGTATGTATAAATCCTTAAAACTTCTGACAGCTAAATGCTGGCTCTGCGTTCAGTTGTTTCTTGTAGGACTAGCGTATGCCTCTGGGAATGTATAGATCCTTGAAACTTCTGACAGCTAAATGCTGGCTCTGCATCCAGTTGTTTCTTGTAGGACTAGCGTATACCTCTGGGAATGTATAGATCCTTGAAACTTCTGACAGCTAAATGCTGGCTCTGCGTTCAGTTGTTTCTTGTAGAGCTAGCGTATACCTCTGGGAATGTATAGATCCTTGAAACTTCTGACAGCATAATTGTCCGTCATACCTGCAATGAAGTCCATTACTACCTGTTCAGGTGTAGCGTTTGCTTCACAATCCGTATATTTAATAAAATAATCAAGCTGGGTAAAAACCTGTGGTTTTGTTAACTTGTCAATTTCTTTGGGATTACTCATGTAGGCGTATAATTTCTTAAAAAGTAGCTTGATAATCCCATGCACATTCTCAGTATGTCGAGCCACTCGCGGATGCCTATAAATTTTTTCATAATTAAACTTATACAGCTGACGGACTGCTTGGTTTATTTTTTCACTAAATCCAATAGCGTCAGGATGTTGAGTATTTTCCTCAATTAGATTTTCAACCAAAGTGCCGATTATTTTGCCGTTGGTTTTCCCAAGGGTTGTTTTTACTTCCTTTGGAATATCGTCTTCATTTACCAAATGCGCT
>Ga0256846_1000619_pt1 | contig 13587 bp, 12 predicted proteins | sample TevniametaG_FD_189098 | JGI IMG/M metagenome (GOLD analysis project Ga0256846, IMG submission 189098) | Tube worm associated microbial communities from hydrothermal vent at the East Pacific Rise, Pacific Ocean - Tevnia | ecosystem: Host-associated > Annelida > Integument > Unclassified ...
TCCCTGTTTTCCGATGCTGCATATTTATTGATAGATTCATCAGCCATGGCTAAATATTTCATAAACAGGTTTATAAAACAGTCCCATTCAGAAACAATGTTTAATATAAAGCATGGTTCTTGACAATAAATTTAAATAAATTTTGAAATTCTGCATTTTTTAATTGATTAAACAAAGACAAACCTTTATTGAAAACGGGTGATTGAAAAAATTAAAAATTGTCTTCCGGTTCTTTCCATACTCGGAGCTGTTTTTCTGTGGGCAAGCTCGTTTTCCGCCATGCGCATTGTCCTGAAAGACTTAAGCCCGTCTTCTGTGATGTTCTGCAGGCTTTTTCTGGCCTGCATCGTGATTCTTCCTGTTTTCATCAGAACCCTTCCCCAGCCATATGAAAAATCAGACTGGAAAACTCTTCTTGCCATGGTAATCTGCCAGCCCTGCCTGTATTTTCTGTTTGAATCCAATGCCTTGAGATTCACAACCTCATCACAGGCCGGCATCATATCTGCGTGCCTGCCGCTCATGGTGGCTGCGGCAGCTTTTATATTTCTGTCTGAACCCATTTCTGCCAGAACAATAACAGGGCTTTTTTTAAGTATTTTCGGTGTAATAATGCTGACAGTCTTCCAGGAATGCACATCAGCTGCTCCACGCCCGGTGCTTGGCAATTTTCTGGAAACATGCGCAATGATCAGCGCATGCATAAACATGATCCTGATAAAAAAGCTCAGCCTGCGATACAATACCTGGTTTCTGACAGGGCTCCAGGTTTTTGCAGGAGTAATCTTTTTCATTCCCGGTTCTTTTGGGCTTCATTTCAATGACACATCCATATGGACACCAGAACTTATCCTGACACTGTTCTATCTTGGCGGATGTGTCTCTTTTCTCTCCTTTGGCCTTTTCAACTGGGGCATGAGCAGGACAGACGCTTCAAAAGCCTCTGTATTCATCAATCTCATTCCCATAATAGCAATCTTTCTGGGATGGACAATCCTTGACGAATACCTGAATCTGAACCAGATATTTGCTGCCTGCCTTGTTATTCTGGGAGTATTTATAAGTAATCAGCAGTAAAAAACTTCTTCAACTAGGGAATTATACCTATTGATTTTTTCTTATAGGCTCTATAAAACCAGAAAAAATTCGTCGGCAAATATAATCAGCAATGCGGAGATATGGGTTTTATAAAGGCAATAATTCATTCTGTATTATAACTATGCAAAATTAAAGTAAAAATATAGCAAAGCAATATTTTCACTATAAGGAGATAATTATGACAAAAAAAATTCAGGAGCTTGCATTATCGTTTTTTCTAATAGCATGTGGTATCAGTATTATTATAGGCGTACTATGGGTGAAACCTGTAATCGATGCCCAGCAAAGACTAATTGAAGAGACAAGAATAAATCAGGAACAAATCATAAAAGGAGCAAAAGAAACAAAAACAATTCTTACAGAGTTAGGCTATGCAACTGCTGTGATTGCAATGATGGAAAACGGGATGATTCAGCCTGCTGATGCCAACAAGATGATTGAGAAATCAATCACCACAATAGAAGCAAATTCAAAACGTCTGGGTAAGCTGGCCAAACTCATCAATGATTTCAGAATCAATCAACAATCACATAGCAGAAAAAACAGATCCATCTTCAGGTAAGCTGTTCAAGAAATGATGCTTAAATTAAATGCAAAACTATCTTGATATTTAGGGCCACTATAACCATAATGCCGGGATAAAATTATTAAGTCAGACTCACGTAACAATTCCTGCCCGGGCAGAACAAAACTGCCCGGGCAGGAAAAACCGGTTTGAATCAGGTGCGGTCAGCCAGGATTTTAAAAATTTTTTCGCTTTCTTTCTGGGCCCGGCTGTTTATCGCTTCTGCCCGGGCCAGGGTATTTTTTCTGAATTCTTCATCTTCAATATCTGCCATGTTGATCAGGACATTTCTATACGCGCCCCAGATGCCTGTGGCAAGGGATTTTGCTCCCACCTCGATATCAGACCTGGATGCTATATTGGCATATTGAGCCGCCTCAATCATGGCGTCCCAGGCTGCATCGGCAATCTTCATGGTGTTCATGGGAATCTCAATGGCCTTTTTAAGTCCCTGCTGCAGTGCCTCGTTTCTGAGGGCTGTTTCCTCCTCAGTCCCATGTGGCAGGCGCAGGGCCTCCATGTAGTCATTAAATGCATGGGTATCAGCATCAATCATGGGAATCAGGTCATGGCAGGCATGGTGCAGAGGCGGAATGATCTCACGCATCTTTGAATCAAGGCTTTCAAACTTGCGTACCCCGAAGGTAAGTTTTGCAGCCATGGAGCCCAGGCCTGCACCCATTGCTGCAATTGCTGCTGAGGCAGAACCGCCGCCCGGGGCTGAACTTCTGGAAGCAACCTCTTCAATGAACTGTCTCACGCTCAATCCTGCCAGAGGCTCGTTCCGGTCTTCGGCAATTATATATTCAATTATTTTCTCTTTGGGATCAAACGGAGCAACAGAATTGAGCCCCAGCCGTTCAACAGCCAGACGCACTTTCTGGTCTTCATCCAGAATAAACAGGTTTTCCTTTTCAATATAGTATTCAGCAGCCATCAGAATGGCTTCCAGCGGAATCACTCCAACCACTTCAGAACCTGCCACAGCCACATTAAGCTTTTCAGCCTCCTCTTTTACCGCCTCAAACAGGATATGGGGCGGAGTAACCAGGTAATTGTTAAGGTTTACAGTGACCTGGGCCAGGTTATATTCATCCACATACCATCCCATTCCCTTGACTTCCTTGAGTTTTCCAGGTTCATCAGGGCCGCGGCCAGCTTCCCTCAGATTCAGGGCAATGCGGTGAGCCTGGTTGGCTGTAGAGAGCAGGTTGACGTTATAAGCTATGAGAAAAAACCTGGCTCCCGTGACTGTGGCGCCCCATTCCGGTACAAAACGGGCAGGCCCGAAATCCGGCTTCCATTCCGGAGTGGTGATCCGGTCCTTGAGCCCCTCATACTGGCCCTCACGAATCTGGGGCAGTTTTCTGCGGTAGTCAGCCGTGGCTGAAGCCTCATACAGATAAATGGGAATATCCAGCTCTGCTGCCGCCCTCTTTCCAAAGGTGCGGGAAAGCTCGACACACTCCTCCATTGTAACGTTGGCCACCGGAATAAAAGGACACACATCCATGGCACCCATACGGTGATGCTCGCCGGTGTGATGCCGCATGTCAATCCTTTCCCTGGCCACCCTTGCACTGTTCAAAGCTGCTTCCACCACAGCATCCGGTTCTCCCACAAAGGTGTACACAGTCCGGTTGGTGGATTTTCCCGGATCCACATCAAGCAGGGTAACTCCGGGAGTCTTTTCAATGGCATGGGCAATGGCATCAATGGTTTCCCTGTTGCGCCCCTCACTGAAATTGGGCACACATTCAACTATTTTTTTCATTTTATCCTGTTTCCTTTTTATCAGGTTAATTAAAATCCAATACATTTTCGGGGATACTTCAATACAAAAGGATAGTTTTATATACATGTATATAAAAGACTTTACAAGATCTGTTAAATATCCGTATACTTTGCTGCCATGAAAACCATATACAATTTTATTGTGCTGGCCTGTCTGATGCTGGTGTTGACCGTCCATGCAGAAGCCAGGTTTCTGAAAATGGGGCTGAACATTTCAGGTTTCAACACACTTGATCCCCATTATGCTGCTTCCTTTTCCGACCGGATTCTGGCTGACATGGTCTTTAACGGGCTGATCAGGTTCACGCCTGGTCACGCTCCGGACCTGGAACCGGATCTGGCCGTCAATATCCCTGAACCTGAAATTATCAATGGAGTGCAGACCTGGACATTTCATCTGCGCAAAGGAGTTTTTTTTCATCCAGTGCCGGGCCTTCCCCGGCATGGTGTAACTGCCAAAGATATTGTTGCTTCCTTTCAGAAAACAAAAGATCCTGCCCAGTCAGCCTATGCAGGAGGATATGACGGAATCAGCATAAAGGCATTGGGACCTTATACTGTCCGGTTTATCGTGGATCCTCCCCAGTCTCCCCTGCTGTTTCTTCCCAAGCTTGCCAATTATGCAGGCGGATTCATTGTGGGACGTTTTCCAGACCCTGTGCACCCGGGCAGGCAGATTCTGACCGGCACAGGCCCTTTCTGCCTGCCGGAAACCGTGGGGAAAAAATCCTGTCTGCTCAGGGCTCACAAAGCCTATTTCAGGGGCAGGCCCCGTCTTGACGGTGTAAAGATATTTTTCCTGCCCGACTCTGCCACACGGCTGGCTGCATTTGACCGTGACCTTGATCTCATAACGGGAGAATCTGTATCTTCATGGATAGATCAGGTTGCCGGTAAAAAAAATATCATCATTGACAGCCTGGGAGTGTCTGAGACTGCCACCATCCACTTCAATACCAGCATACCCCCCTTTAACGATATCAGGGTACGCAAAGCTGTGGCTCATGCGCTTGACAGGGATCTTTTCCTGAAACCGTTCGGACAGGGCATGGCCAAAAAAGTTTATTCTCCTGTGCCGCCTTTCATGCCGGGAGCGCTTCAGAAAAATCAGGTGCTCATGCTGGGGCTGGACTACCCCACCAATCCTGACAAGGCACGCAGCCTGCTTGCCCAGGCAGGATATCCGGACGGATTCACCCTGAACGTGGTTGCTTCTGAACTGGGCCAGTATCTGAAAAACTACCAGACCCTGAAAAAACAACTGGCCCGGATAGGAATTAAGGTCAATATTCATCTTGCTGATCATGCCACCATGCACAAACTCATACGCACAGGGCGCTGCCCCCTGGTAATTTATGAAGCGTTCCGCCCCAACACAGACGAGCTTCTCAGCCGGTTTTTTCATTCTGAATCCATAGTGGCAGGGGGTAAAAAGCCAGGAACCAATTTTTCCTTTTATACCGGAATAGATGATCTTCTTGAAAAAGCCCGGGCTGAACAGGTCACAATGAATCAGATCCGGCTGTGGGAATATGCACAGGTCAAACTTCTGGAAGACATGGCAGTATATCCCCTGCATTTCAGAAACCAGACCTATGTGCGTAAAAAATGCCTGGATTACGGGCATTCTGTGGTGGCAGCCATGGCCCTCTATCCCCAGATCACTGAAAAAACATTCATCAATTCAGGAAAATGCCCATGAAAATTTTTCACAAAATTCTGGGCATCACCCTGCCCATTGCCCTGATAGCCCTTTTCATGGGATCCTGGATTACCTATCATCTTTCCCGCAAGGCTCTGAACCAGATTGCGGAACGATGGCTTGCCACACGACTGAAAGAGGCAGTTTCTATGGTGGAACAGCATGAACGTTTCCTGCGGCTTTACGGTATCACCAATATCCAGGCCGGAACCAGAAAAGCGCAGCTGGACGCTTTTTCAGCCCTTGAGTCCATAAAAATCGGTAAACACGGATATATCTATCTTCTGAACAGGCAGGGAAAACTTATCTTTCATCCAGGGTCAGACAAAAATTTTCGACAGGCAGGGCCTGAGCCATGGATTGCCCGAATGACTGCCAGACCCGGCACTGCTGTCATCTATCCCTGGCATGGGGAAAAACACCTGGGCATGGCAGCATTTTTCCGGCCATGGCAGTGGACAGTGGTGGCCACAGCTCCCCTTGATGAAATATACGGGCCCATGAACAGTGTCAGGAACTATCTTCTGGCCCTGGCAATATGCGGTTCCATCGGAATTTCGTTTCTCATCATCATACTGACACGGCGCCTGGTGAATCCGCTTCAGCTCCTGGTACAGGGAACCCGGCAGGTTGGAAAAGGAGATCTGGATGTCCATATTCCTGTAAAAAGCCAGGATGAGATAGGCCAGCTCTCCCGTGCATTCAACACCATGTCACTGAACCTGAAAAAAAGCCTTGGAGATCTGAAACGCTCGGAGCTTCGCCTTCACCGCCTGAACGCCCGGCTGCTCTCAACCCAGGAAGATGAACGCAGGCGTCTTTCCATTGAACTGCATGACGAGGTTGGCCAGTCTCTGGCCGTGCTCAAGCTCAATGTGATCCTGCTGGAAGAAAGCCTGGAAAACACCGAAAACAAAAAAGCATGTGAAGAAATGGTCACATACATTGATCAGGTCATTGCAAACGTCCGTCAGCTGTGCAAGGATCTTACTCCTCCGGCCATTGAAGACTTAGGTTTGTCAGCAGCCCTGATGTGGCTCATTGATACCATCAAAAAACACTATACCATCACAGCAGATATTAACGGCAATGCCCTGGATACCAGGCTTTCTCTGGACAGTCAGATCCTGATATACAGAATTTTCCAGGAAGCCATCTCCAATGTGCTGCGCCATGCTGATGCAGACACTCTGATACTTGCAGCAGTTGAAAAGCATGATCATATTGTGTTTTCCATTCAGGATAACGGAAAAGGATTTGACCTGACAACAATCCAGGCAACTTCCTGCGGAGACAAGGGCCTTGGGCTGCATGCCATGCAGGAGCGGGCACGGATGCTTGACAGCTCTCTGACCATTCAGACCGGGAAAGGACAGGGAACCCTGTTGCAATTTGTTGTTACGCTTGATAAAAAAAAGACCCATGAAAAAATATTCCATCATATTGGCGGATGATCACAAGCTGCTGCGCCACGGCATCCGTCAGATTCTGGAAAAACAGGGGCATATTGAAGTGATCGGCGAAGCATCGGACGGACTGGAGCTTTTACGCCTTTTAACCCGCAAGACACCTGATATGATTCTCATGGATATTGCCATGCCCAACCTGCGGGGCATTGAAGCAGCCATTGAGATCAAGATGCTTTATCCCGGCATCAGAATCCTGATTCTGTCCATGCACAAAAGCCTTCAATACCTTCACCATGCTCTGTCTGCCGGAGCAGACGGCTACCTCCTCAAGGAAGACGCCCCAAGGGAGCTGTTATCAGCCATTGCCACCATACAGAAAAATAACACCTATATATCCCCTCTGATCCAGAAGGACCTGACCAACGAGATTGCAAAAGCTTACCAGTCAGGACATATGAATATTCCTTTTGAGCCCCTGACCGTAAGGGAACGGGAAGTGCTCAAGCTCATTGCCGAAGAAAAATCCAACCAGGACATTGCAGATCTTCTCAGCATCAGTATTGCCACGGTCAAGCATCATCGAGCTGCCATCAAGAAAAAACTGAATATCCGCAAAACCGCAGGCCTTGTCAAATATGCCATCCGCAAGGGCTATACCACCTTTGAATAAACCCTGAATGGTCACTTGTGACCATGGACATTTCAACACTCAGGCCAGTACCAAAATCCTGAATAATTGATTACTTATGTTTATCCACCAGTCTCTGGCGTAAAAACGTATTTTACCCTGAAGACAGACCATTACAATCAGTAAAGGAGGCAGTTTCATGAAAAAATTCACCCTTAGCATTGCAGCCCTGTTTTTAACCGGGCTTTTACTTTCCACACCTGCGTTTTCCGCAGGCCGGATCTTTTTCGGTATTGCCACCGGCGGTACCGGCGGCACCTATTATCCACTGGGCGGGATGCTGGCTCAGATGATATCAAACAAAGTGGTGATCAACGGCAAAAAACTTTCCGCCACAGCAGAAACCGGAAACGCATCAGTTGCCAATGCCACTCTGCTGAGCCGCAGAGGCATTGAGTCAGCATTTGTGGCAGCCGACATTCTGGATGCTGCCTACAAAGGCACCAAACAGTTCAAGGGAAAAAATCTGAAAAACCTGCGTGCTCTGGGTGCTCTCTATCCTGAGACCGTACAGCTGGTTGTCAGGGCCAATGCAGGAATCAAAACATTTACCGACCTGAAGGGAAAATCAATTTCCTCAGGCTCTCCCGGTTCCGGCCAATGGCAGCTGCTGGGCGATCTGCTCAAATCATACGGCATGGACAGAAAAACTGATATTAAAGAAGATTATTCATCATTTTCCCAGTCCGTGGAAAAAATAAAGGACGGCAATCTTGATGCTTCCCTGATAACTGCAGGAACTCCCACAGCATCGGTTCTGGAGCTTTCCAATCACCATGCCATCAGGATTCTTCCTCTGGCCGGCCCTGCCATTGAAAAACTCCGCAAAGTGCAGCCCTACTATGCCAGCGTGATCCTGCCGGCCAATACCTACAAGGGCCAGACCCAGGATGTTAAAACCATTGCAGTACGTGCCATCTGGGCCACACATGACCAGCTGGACGAAGAAACCGCCTACAATGTGGTAAAGGCATTGTATGAAAATACCGACACCCTGGCAAAAGTGCATGTCAAAGGCAAGGAAATTTCCCTGTCCAAGGCTCTGGAATCGGTTTCCATTCCCCTCCACCCTGGAGCTGCACGGTATTACCGTGAAAAAGGGCTGATCAAATAAGATGAAAGCATTTTTTGCAGGCGTGGTAATCCTTGTGATGATCTCCGCCTGCATGCCTTCAGACCTTTCCCGGACTGGTTTGTCCGCAGAAACCGGGCAGATTACTATTGCCCGGTTCCCGGATCAGACCGTGCTGGGAAGATACCCCATGGCCCTGAAAAAGGGTTTTTCCCTGTCCTTTATTCACTCTGTATCCATGACACCGGTGATTGATATGTACCGGATAACCGGCACAGGCCGGATCATCCAGACAGCAGAGTATTTCAAGGCCCATGGAGCAGGTCTTCCCACCAGTCCGGCAGAGCCTGGGGGAACCTCATGGGAAAAAACCGAAAACTGGTTCATTCTGCACATGAAAAGACCCATTAACAAGCTTGTAGTCAGAACAGACAAAAACTATCAGAACCGGCTGATCCTTCCTGACAGAACCATTGATCTGAACCAGTGGGAAGATCAAAGCCTGGTAATCACGGCAGCACCGGTATTTTAAAGGAGTTTCATATAATGAATACCATCCCGGACAACGAGGTCAATGCCTCTAAAATTGAAGAAATAGTCAAAAAATATGACGCTGAATCAAACTTTCGCAATCTTGGCGGCATCACAGCCAGAATCACCGGTGTGCTGTGCATCGCCCTGAGCTGCTTTCATGTCTACACAGCAGGGTTTGGTCTTCTTAACGAGGTTATCCACCGCACTGTTCATCTCAGTCTGGTACTGGGACTGGTATTTCTTGTTTTTCCCCGGCGCAAACCCGGACGTTTCATCACAGACTGGGGATTTGGCCTGGGATTTGCCCTTTTTTATCTGTTCCTTGCCTGGCAGCTTGTATCACGCTTTTCCGACCAGATTCCACTGGCCGGTCAGGCTGGGCTTTTTGCACTGATCTTTTTTATAGCTCTGACTGCGCTGCCAATCCGGCAGTTCAGGGGAGAAGGGGATAAACTTTCCTTTGCAGACTGGCCACTGGCCATTGCTGCCAGCAGTTTCTCACTTTATCTTATTATTTTTTTTAAAGAAATTTTCATCACAAACATAGGCTTTCCCCAGCTTACCGATTACATCATGGGACTTATCGCCATAATCATGGTTACAGAATCCTGCCGCAGGGTCATGGGAAACACCCTGCCCATAATCGGGGCCGGCGCCCTGCTCTATGCTGTGTCAGGGCCATATCTTCCTGGAGTGCTGGCTCACAGGGGTTATGACATTGTCAGGATCGTGGAGCATCTTTACCTCGGAACCGAAGGAATCTATGGAGTGGCAGTGGGAGTTGTTGCCACCTATGTGTTTCATTTTGTACTCTTTGGGGTCATGGCACAGGCATCAGGCCTGGGGCAGTTTTTCATTGATCTTGCCATGATTCTGGCAGGCAGATATTCAGGCGGGCCTGCCAAAGTTTCTGTAGTTTCTTCCGGGTTCTTTGGAATGATTTCAGGCTCTCCCATTGCCAATACCGCCACCACCGGATCCTTTACCATTCCCATGATGAAAAAAAACGGATTCACTCCCAGATTTGCTTCAGCAGTGGAAGCTTCTGCTTCATGCGGAGGCCAGGTTACTCCTCCCATCATGGGTGCTTCTGCCTTTGTCATGACTGAAATGCTGGGAATCCCGTATAACGAGATCATTCTCATAGCCATTATCCCGGCCCTGTTCCATTATCTTGCCATTTTTACAATGGTTCATCTGGAGGCAAGGCGGCTTGGGCTCAAGGGCATGGCCAGGGAGCAGATTCCTCAGCTTGCCCAGGTAATCAAACGATCCTGGCACCTGATAATTCCCCTGGGTGTAATGGTTACCCTGCTGTTAATGCAGTTCACCCCCTATCTTGCTGCATTCTGGGGAATTATTCTCACTGTTCTTTGTTCCTATATCCCGCCTGTCACCCGAAAACTCAATATTGGCAATCTGGACGACTCCAACACCCTTACCCCGAAACGCATTGCCAGAAGTCTGGAAGACGGGGCCAAATATGCCCTGGCCATTGGTGCTGCCTGCGCTTGTGTGGGATTTATTCTGGGGATACTAACGCTTACCGGTATGGGATTCAAATTTTCAGGGGCAGTCCTGGAACTGGCATCCTCAGCCGGCAGTTTCTTTTCAGGAATAATTCCCATGATATCTTCACAGGGAGCCACCCTGTTCTTCGGTCTGATCATGGTTGCCATCGCCTGCATCATTATGGGCGCAGGCATACCGACAACACCATGCTACATTATCCTGGCATCCATTGCAGGCCCTGCTCTGGGTGACCTTGGTGTACCGCTTATTGCCACCCATTTTTTTGTATTCTACTACGGAGTCCTGGCTGATGTTACTCCTCCGGTGGCCCTTGCCGCTTATGCCGGGGCAGGTATTGGCGGAGCCGATCCCATGAGAACCGGGACCACAGCTTTTCGCCTTTCCATGGGCAAGGCCCTGGTGCCCTTTATGTTTGTCTATGCACCCAGCATGCTTTTCATACAATTTGAATGGACCCAGTTTTCACTTGCCATTCTCAGTGGAATTCTGGGAGTGGTGGCTCTGTCTGCTGCCTATATCGGACATTTTAAAACACAAATCCATCTTCCAGGCAAAGCCCTTTTAACCATAGGAGGTCTGCTGCTGGTTTCAAGCGATCCCATGGTGATCCTTGTCGGCGCTGTCATGGTTCTGGGTGTGCTGATACCTAAGTTTTTCACGAAAAACCCTGGAATTTCCCTAAATGAGGCCTGATCAATATTTTTTTATGTGTTTTGCCAGTCGGTATAAACTTTATCAAGTATTGCCCTGTCCTGGTTAAAGGCAATGTTTACATCATCCCAGCAGGGTGTTGTGAGCAGTTTCTGCATGAGAATTCCGTCTGTGCCGAACCATCTTGCAAGCAGGCCTCCCAAAAAATAGCCCCGCTGTCTTAGAATTTCAACGGCTCTGCCGACACAGGGGGTGCCAAGATCAAGCCATGCCTGAAAACAGACCACCCCTTTTTTTTCTGCATCCGCCTCGATCATGCCCATCTGTTCTTCAAGGTCAGGGCCTGGTTCATGAACTGCAATTCTCAATACATTTGCAAACTCGAATATCTGGGTTCTGATTATTGAGGAACCTGCTGAAGGGATTGGCTGGTCAGATATCCTGATCACTCTTTTATCATCAATGCGCTTGTAAATCAGATCAAAAAATTCTCTGTAAACCTCAGGCACAAACACAGTATGAGGCATGGAAACAAGGGTTTTAAAAGCCCAGAACACAGATACCCTGCCAGATGCGCTCGCTTCTTTCTGATATGCTGCCGCAGGCATGAGATCTATTTCCATTGCAGTTGGAACAAAGTTTAAATCTCTGGTGACTTTCTGGGAAAAAGGATGATTGCACACAGGTTCACCATACATTCCGTGAATCCCCTCTTCTGCTGCAATTTCCACACTCAGTCTTACCATTTTAAAAAACAGTTTCTCAGTATTTCTGTATTCCTTGATAACAAGCCCGCTTCCGCTTTCATATATTTTCAGATTGCATGGATCAGAACTGAAAAGGGATACATGCCCCACCACATCGCCCTTTACAGTTCTTGCAATTATGGAAATGACCCTTTTGCTTTTATTTTCTTCAATCAATTTTTCAGGATCAATATAGGTATCTATTGGATAGCCATCGCCATACACCTGCCTGAAGCACCTGGTCACACCCTCTGCAAATTCAGGGGAAAACCGCTCAATCACGACCTGCTGGCCCGGTTCCACTCTGTATTCAGACATTTTTTCTCCTTTACCACCAGTTTAATTCTGATAATCTGCCAAATATTGATTCAGCAGCCAGTTTATGCCCTGCTTCATTCCAGTGGGCAACATCAAGATACATTTCATATCTTTTCGGATGAACCTGAAAAATTTCCTGAAGATTCAAGGAAGGGCAGCTCACCTGTTCTGAAAACTCATTGATCCACCAGTTGTTGAACTCTATCATGGGGATCCCTGTGGAACTCAGGCTCTCTCTCCAGTTTGCCTGTATTGAATCAAGCTGGGGCGGATTTTTCTCAATGCTGTCAGGATCGTATGCCATTGCAAAGGAAGACAGCAGAACCCTTGCCCCCATGGATTGTGCATCTGAAATTATTTTTCCGGCATTTTCAGACAAAGATTCAATACATTCTTCCAGCCTGAAAACATTACCGGCTGATTCAAAGCCCTTGCGTTCAGTAAGCTTTTTCCTTCTGTACATAAAATACAGGCAGCTGTGAAACAAAAGTTTCTGCCACCATCCGGTCTTTCTCTGCTGCCTCATGATGAAATCCCACGGCCAGGGCAGGCCAGGCTCCCATTTTTCTCCCATGACATAGGCCTGAGTGATATCATTTGCACCGCATTGAAGAATTACAATGTCAGGCTCAAGGTTTTTCAGGGACTTTTCCCACCATGCATCATACTGGTATACATTGTATCCGGGAAATCCTGCATTGAAAATTTCCCAGTCACTGATATTATTGCGGAGCAGAATATCCTGAAGCTGATAACACCACAGACTTTTCTCATTTAAAATTTTAGCTCCGAAAAAAATGGATTCCCCAATTACAAGCAGCTTTTTTTTCCTTATGCGGGAATCAGGCTCTGCACAGCGCATGCCAAGGCTGTTTATGTTCACATGCCTGGAACGGTATCCTTTTCTGAACTGAAAATGAATCGGAGGTCCTGCTTTTTCCACAAATTCATCATAGGGATATTCACCAATAACCTTGGAACGCCAGGGCATGTGAAATTTTTTTGCATAAAACAGTCTTGCACATATTTCCAGGCATGCGCCTGAAAGTAATATACCGCCTGCAATATCAGCTGTTATACTCATAATTGTCCTTTGTCCTGCGATAAAGGTAAAATGTCAATGCAATTGATATCATACAGATTATTGAGCAACACATAAAAATGGTTTCATAATTCCACCTGCTCAGAATTATCCCTCCTGTCAATGATCCGATGAAAAAGCCTCCCTGGAACATTTCCACGCCTATGTTGCTGTTAAACCCCCTTAATTTAGGTTTTGAAAAATCAAACACAAGGCTGTTGATCAGGGGCATGGCCACACCTATTCCAAGTCCGAACAGCACTGCAACAGACATGAACAATATCCAGCCTGGAAACATTGCAAGCATGAAATATGACACAGCCATAAGCACCATTGAAAAGCCAAGAAAGGCAATTTTGTTCACCCTGTCAAAATATGAGTTGAAAAATACCCTGA
>Ga0256846_1000620_pt1 | contig 13536 bp, 10 predicted proteins | sample TevniametaG_FD_189098 | JGI IMG/M metagenome (GOLD analysis project Ga0256846, IMG submission 189098) | Tube worm associated microbial communities from hydrothermal vent at the East Pacific Rise, Pacific Ocean - Tevnia | ecosystem: Host-associated > Annelida > Integument > Unclassified ...
AGCATATAGGTCACGATCCCCAGGGTGGGGTCGAAAATAAACATCCACAAGGCGCCCGCGACAACCGGCGCCACGGCATAGGGCCAGATCAGCAGGGTTCGGTAAGCCGTTGCGCCGCGAACCACGCGGTCGGCCATGGCGGCGAGAATCAGCGCAATCGACAGGGATAAAAAAGCCACCGAAAAGGAGAAAAAAAGGGTCCGGCCAAAGGCGCTGAAATAGATTTTGTCTGAGAACAGGGCGGTAAAGTTGTCCAGCCAGACAAACTCGGTTTTCAGGCCGAACGCATCTTCAATAAGCAGGGATTGGTAAACAGCCCGACTGGCCGGCCAGATGAAAAAAACGATGGTGATAATAATCTGCGGGGCAACCAGTAAATAGGGCAGGGGGGACGGATTGAAGTGGGTACGTTTCAGCATGTTTTTTCAGTCTGGCGGCGGGCACCTCTGCATGGGCACCCGCCGCCCGAATATCACCTGAATATTATTGAGTTGAACGGCTACCGGTTGGCTCTTTCAAACTTGCGCAGCAGTTTATTGCCCCGGGCCACCGCATCATCCATCGCCTGGTCGGCACTTTTACTGCCGTTCCAGATGGCTTCCATTTCTTCGTTGATGATGTCGCGGACCTGGACAAAATTGCCGAAACGCAACCCACGTGAATTCGGCGTCGGTGTATTCAGGCTGAGCTGTTTGATGGCCGTATCCGTGCCCGGATTTTTCTCATAAAAGCCCTGCTTCCGGCTCAATTCGTAAGCGGCCTTGGTGATGGGGACATAACCGGTTTCCTGATGCCACCAGGCCTGGACCTTGGGAGAGGAAAGATAGGTCATGAACTGGGCAACGCCCTTGTAATCGCCTTTGGGGTGGCCTTTGAGAACCCAGAGAGTGGCCCCGCCAATGATGGAGTTCTGGGGGGATTTTACCAGATCCGGGTAGAAGGGCAGCATGGCCTGATCAAATTTGAATTTGGCCTGTTTTTTAATACCGCCGTAGTAGGCCGAAGAATTCAGCCACATGCCGCATTCGCCGTTGGTGAACTTGGGCAGGCTGTCTCCCCGGCGGCCGCCATAATCAAATACTTTGCTTTTCTGCCAGCGGGCCACATCGCCCATCATGCGTTTGACGGCCTTATTGTTAAAGGTGAATTCCGTGTCCAGACCGGCAAAGCCGTTTTCCCTGGTACCGATGGGGATATTATGCCAGGCGCTGAAGTTTTCAATCATGACCCAGGATTGCCAGCCAAAGGAAAAACCGCTTTTGTAGCCGGCGGCCAGCAGTTTTTTTGAGGCAGCTTCCACCTCCGGCCAGGTTTTGGGCGGCGCCTTGATGCCGGCTTTGGCAAACGCATCTACATTATACCACAGGACCGGCGTGGAGCTGTTAAACGGCATGGAGAGCAGTTCGCCTTTCGGGGTCTGGTAATAGCTGATGACGGCCGGCAGAAAGTCCGATTTGTTGAATTTTTCGCCGGCATCTTTCATCATCTGCTCGATCGGGTAAACAGCGCCTTTGGCCGCCATCATGGTGGCGGTGCCCACTTCGAATACCTGGACGATGTGGGGCTGTTTTTTAGCGCGGAAGGCGGCAATGGCCGCAGTCATTGTTTCCGTATAGTTGCCTTTGTAAACCGGAACAACCTTGTATTCACTTTGTGTGGCATTGAAATCATTGGCGATTTTGTTGACTCGCTCGCCGTTGACGCCACCCATGGCATGCCACCACTGAATTTCCGTCGCGGCCTGACTGCCGGGCACCATGATGGCCGCCGATATCGCGAGTACGGCCAGGAACGAAAGAACGGTTCTTACTGTTTTCTGCATTTTTTCTCCTTTTGTATGGTTTGGGTGATGAGGATGACTCCTTTAACGGGATAATCATAATTTTTGTGTTGGAAAAATGCAAGAATTTGATGCATTCGAAAAAATGTGACGCCAGACCGCCGGCCGGCCGCGGATCAAGGAAAGCGGCGCGGGCGGGTCATTGCCGGTAAAAGGAACGGGCGTCGATATTCAGCCGCCGGAGAATCTTCTGCAGGGAGACCCGCTCCAGACTGCTCAGGCGGGCGGCTTCTGAGATATTTCCGCTGGTGCGGTGCAATACAGCCCGAACGTAAGCTTCCGTAAAATCATTCATTACCCGGGATTTGGCTTCCTTGTAGGGGAGCATGTCATCGGTCGGGACGCCGTTGCCGACGGCGCTGTTTTCGACGAATTTCACCGTTGGCAGGCCAATGGTATTCCCGGTGCAGAAGACCATCAGGCGGCGGATGAAGTTCAGCAGTTCGCGGACGTTGCCGGGCCAGGGGCGCGTCGTCAGATAGGCCAGGGCGTCCGCCGAAATTTCTTTGGGGGAAAGGGCCATCTCCCGGCCGGTCAGGCCGATGAAATGGTGCACCAGCAGCGGGATATCCTGACATCGTTCGCTCAGCGGGGGCATCTTCAGGGAGAGAACGTTAAGGCGGTAGAAAAGATCTTCCCGGAACGTGCCGTCGCTGATTTTCTTTTCCAGGTTCTGGTTGGTGGTGGCCAGGATGCGGACATTGACCTGTTTTTTTCGGCTGGACCCCACCGGTCGGATTTCCTTTTCCTGCAGCACCCGCAGAAGTTTGGCTTGAATAGTGGGGCTGATATCGCCGATTTCGTCAAGCAGCAGCGTACCGCCGCCCGCGGTTTCAAACAAACCGGTGCGGTCTTTGTCGGCGCCGGTGAAGGCGCCGCGGACATGGCCGAAAAGCTCGCTTTCGAGCAGTTGCTCGGGGATGGCCGGACAGCTGACCGATAACAGCGGTTTCCGGGCCCGGTTGGACCGCCGGTGAATGCTGTGCGCGGCCAGCTCCTTGCCGGTCCCCGATTCGCCGCGGATCAGAACGGTGTAATCGGTGGCGGCCACGGCGGCGATACTCTCGGTCAGTTGCGTCATGGCCGGGGTTTCCCCGATCATTGTCCCATTGGAATGGTAGTCTCGGGCCATTTCCCGCAGGCGTTGATTCTCACAAACCAGGTCATGGTACGCCAGGGCTTTTTTGACCGTCCGGTAGAGGTTGTCCCGGTCTACCGGTTTGGTGATGAAATCGTGGGCGCCCTGTTTGAGGGACTTAACGGCGTCTTCAATGGTGCCATAGGCCGTCATGAGCACCACGCACAGCAGGGGGTAATCCGCCAGGGCTTTTTCCATCAGCTTCAAACCGCTCGTGCCCGGCATGCGGATATCGGTCAGCATCACGCCGACCGGTGTCTGCCGGAGCCAGGACAGGGCCTGATCCGCCGAAATACAGGCCAGACAGTCATGTCCCGGAAAGTTTTTTTTAAGCATCCGGGCGAGGCCCGAAGCAAAATCTTTTTCGTCGTCGACAACCAGGATGGCTGGATGGGCATTCATGGAAAATGTCCCTGTTTTGGATCGGTTCCTGTCAGGCGGCTATCGTAACGGCATAGCCGGTAAATTGTAAAGCGTTTCCTCAGGCAACGGGCAGATAAACGGTAAAGACGGCGCCATTTCTGTTCTCCACCTCGATATCGGCGCGTATTTCTTCGGCCAGGCCGTAAACCACGGCCAGGCCGAGCCCGGATCCATGGCCGACCTCCTTGGTGGTGAAAAACGGATCGAATATTTTTTCGATATCCGTCTCGCCGATGCCGGCACCGTTGTCCGCCACCTGGAGCAGCACCCGGCCGTTGTCCGGATGCCGGGCCGTCCGGATCCATATCCGGCCGTTTTCCGGCGGTACGGCGTCGATGGCGTTGAGCCACAGATTGGACAGAATCTGTTCGAGAATCCGTTCGCCGGCCTGGATGTCGGGCAGGGTGTCGGCCAGTTCCAGATGAAGCACGGCCGCTTTCCGGCGGGCATGCGCGTTAAATACCCGGACGACATTGTTGACAACATCGTTGATCTGGCAGGTGTCGGCACTGCCGGCCTTGGGGTGTGCAAAGTTGAGCAGGTCCTGCAGGACGCGCTGGGCCTGGCGGGTATGCCGGGCGATGATTTTCAGGTCCGCGTGCGGCTGTCCGGACATGATTTCCGACATGAGCAGGTCCGTGTGGCATTGGATCACACCCAGGGGATTGTTGATTTCATGGGCCAGACCGGCGGCCAGCTGGCCCACGGCGTTGAGCTTTTCAGACAATTGAAGGCGCGCGAGTATCCGTTTTTCATTGGTGTTTTCCCGGGCATACAGGACAACGCAGTCGGTTTTTCCCTGGTAGGCCTCAACAGGGTAGATACTGATCCAGAAGGAGCGCTTGTCGGGCAGGCGCATGCTGCGGGCCCACGGCCGCCGGCCCGTCAGGGCCCGCTGAATGGCGCCGCCGTCTTTATCCCGGCCGGTCATGCCGAGCAATTGACGGAAAGTGTCGTTCAGATCCATCTTGCCGTTGTTTTTCCGGTTGGCCAGGCTGTCCGCCCATTTGTTGAGCATTAAAATATGGCCTTTGCTGTCAAGCAGCAGAAGGGGGTCGGAGATCCCTTCGAATATCGACTGCAGCATGTCTTTCTGGTGAATCAGATTGTTGATGGCATGGACATTTTCCAGGGCAATGCCCAGCTGGCGGCCGATGGAGAGTAGTACCTCGGCAGTGATCCGTTCCGGCTGCCGGTGATCCGGCCAGGAGATGCCGAGGATGCCCCAGGTATAATCCTGGGATTTGACGGGAACATGCACGGCCTTCGAATCATAGCCGACTTTGTCGTTGGTGATCAGTTCCATCCACGTCTCCGGAAGCGCCTCTGCCGGCGATCCTTCGGGCCAGGCGACTTTTTGCTGCGATACGGCCGTACAGGTATAGGTGACCTGGCCGGCCTTAAAATGTTTCCCGATCAGGGCGACGGCGTGCTGAATGAGGTCCAGGCGGCTGCCACTCTGGTTGAGACCCTTGAGCAGGTTGACGAAAAGCGTGACTTCCGCCTCGTGGCGCCGGGCCTCGTATTCGATCTTGAGGGTACGTTCCGCCACCATTTCCTCGAGATTCGAAGCGTAATTTTCGAGCTGTTTCTTGGCATCGTTCAAATGAACGGCCAGCTCCTCCATGCCGCCGACCAGCCCGTCGATCTCGTCATTGCTGCCAAGCCGTTCCAGAATACTGCGTTCTTCAGGGCCGGAGAAATGCCGGCGAAAAATCGATGTCAACCGGTGCAGGTTGTGGACGACCAGTTTGTTGAAATATACGCTGACCATGGCAAAGAAGAGGACCATGGCGATCAGGTAGAGAAAGAGATAGCCAAAGGTGATACTGGTCAGCTTCTGAATGGTGTTTTTTACCGGGAAGCCGGCCACCACCACGCCGCCCACCTGGTCGACCGGATATCCAAACCCGCGCCGGTCGCCGTAACTCTCGATCAGCTCATGCGGGGCGTCTTCCGGTTTTCCGTGGCATCGCAGACAGCTTTTGTCGAATACCACCGGCCGGGCCGTCAGGTGGTATTTTTCTCCCCGGATGATATCGTTGCCTTCCCAGCGGTGCAGTGTCGGCTGATCGCGAAATATATTAATCAGCCGTATTTCCAGTTTGTCCGGGGTGGATTGCACATTCCGGGCGCGCACCGCCACGCGGCGATAGTAGTAATTCCGGTTTTTAAAATTGAGGCGTTCCATGACATGGCGCGAAATATAGGAAGATGACATGGCCTTGATGATAAACCGGTCCGGGGGCAGCGCCTGGAACATGGTGGGGCGCAGTTCCCGCCGGACGTAGTCCTGAACGGCATCTGCCTGGGCCAGAATCAGGTTGGCCTTGTCGCTGACTTCGGAAAGCATGATGCTGCGCAGGTGAAAAAATAGCGTGCTGCCGAAAAGAACCCCCAGAGATAAAGCAAAACAGGCGAGGCCGATTAAAAACTTGGATTGCATGCTCATGCTGCGCTGAGGTTTCATCAGATATCCCTCCCGTATATTCCGCCGGTTCCATGTCTGCCGGATACCCCGTCGGCAGATACCGCTGAGCGATCGGTCTTTGAATCCTAACAAGTTATCGGCCATTGCTCAATTCCAAATTTGCCCGGATCGGCAAGGTGCCAACGTCGCTTTTCCAGGTGCTAACCGAGGTTAGCGCTACCGGATTTCGAATATAAAAATTACTTATAAAATCCAATATGTTAAAAATCAACCGGGGTTGGCATGCTCCTTGCTGAAAAAAGAGGAGGGGCCACATTGTGCTATTTCCGGATGGCGGCCGGGTTCGGCCCCGTGGCACGGCCGGATGGCGTGTTTCCGATATCCGTCGATGACCTGATTTGGGGCACGTCTGCTGTTGAGGCGTGAGGTGACATATTTATTCAGCAAAAGGAGGAAAAAGATGACAGAAGAAAAAGTGAAAGGCGCCGGCGGCGTACAGAGCGTCGGGTGGAAGGAACTTTACCTGAAGGAAGACTGGTGGGCGATCTGGCTTGCACTGGGCATTATTCTGGTCGCCTATCTTTTCTTTATTTCAGGCAGCACCATTAAATGGATCACCGTGCACCCGGCCCGGTGGAGCAGTCTTTCCCAGCTGGCGGCCGATTTCGGCCAGCACATCGGGCAGTATATTGCCCAGTTCATCATGTGGCTGATCGTTTTCAGTATCAGTCTGTCGGTGATGGGATTTAAACCCAAGGAGTTTATTCCCTCGTTTATATTTGTCTATGTCTGCTCCATTCTCATTTTCATGGTCGGCGCCTGGGAGCATGCCCATCACTACAACCTGGAGCCGCCGCTGATCGCACTGGCGCTGGGGATGATTATCGCCAACTTCATCGGCCTGCCGCGCTGGATGGATGCCGGTTTCCGGGTGGAATACTATATCAAGGTCGGCATTATTCTCCTCGGTGCCACCTTGCCGCTCACACTCATTGTCTGGGCCGGCCCGGTCGCCATCGGCCAGGCGTCCATTGTGGCGGTTACCACTTTTCTGGTGATCTTTTTCGTGGGCCGCAAACTCGGACTTGACCGGCGTCTTTGCGCCACGCTTGGCGCAGGGGGGGCCGTCTGCGGCGTGTCCGGGTCCATTGCCATTGCCGGGGCCGTGGGCGCCAAAAAAGAACATGCCCCCATTGCCATTACCATGGTGATTCTCTGGGCCATTGTCATGATTTTCTTTCTGCCCCTGGTCTCTCGTCTGCTGGGCCTGCATACCGGCGTGGCCGGTGCCTGGATCGGCACGTCGGAATTTGCCGATGCCGCCGGATTTGCCGCGGCGCAGTCCTACGGCGACATGGCCGCCCATGTGTCCGGTATCCCGGGCAGCCCGGATGATGCGGTCTGGGGATTTACCCTGATGAAAGTCGTGGGCCGTGACATCTGGATCGGTATATGGGCTTTTGTGATGGCCATCATCTCCACGACCTTCTGGGATCGAAAAAGCGGCACCAAACCCAATCCGGCTGAAATCTGGTGGCGGTTTCCCAAATTCGTCCTGGGGTTTTTTCTGGCTTCGATCATCATGACACTGATTGCCAGCCAATACAATCTGGCCGATTATAACCATATCCTCAAGCCTTTGCTGGTTGGCCCGATAAAAGCGCTGCGGACCTGGGCGTTTATTTTCTGCTTTTTCAGCATCGGCCTGACGACCCGGTTCCGGGAGCTGGCCTCGGCTGGATCCAAACCGTTCTGGGCTTTTACCAGCGGAGTAATCGTCAATGTGACGATCGGATTTATTCTGTCCAGCATGGTTTTTGCCTACTATTGGCAGAACCTGTCGCATTGATTCCATCATCCTGACACCATGGACCGATATGCCGGCGGCCGGACGGGCTGGCCGCCGGTATCTGCCTTGAATTAACGGAGTAACGATGAACACAGCGCCAAAAGAACATATCTGTATGAACTGCCAGTATTTTCGCAATGATCCCGCATTTATAGAGGCGGAATACAAGGGCCTGACCGCCCTGAGTTCGGCCTACGGGTCGGTCCGCAAAGATGACGGGATCTGCGCCCGGCATGACGAATACCTTTCCGCCTATGACTGGTGCGATCTGTATCAGGCGTCGGCTACGTGAGCGCGTCTGAAATTCTTTATCATTGTCCGGGGAAGCGTTTCCCCGGACGGTTTTTTTCCTGGCAGCCTCGTCTGGCGTCCCCGGCATCACCGGTTTTCCCTGCCTGAACGGTCCCATCCGGCCGTTTTTTCCTTCCCGATGCACGTATGGATTTAAAAACCTTCTGGAATAGTGTATTCAACAGCCATGCGTTTATTCGATATCCTTTCGATCCTGGTGACCATCTCGGCGATATTCAGTTATGTGAACTACCGTTTTCTGCGGCTGCCGGCAACCATCGGGCTGATGCTGATTGCACTGGTGGTGTCTCTGGGCCTGATTGCGCTGGCCCATCTGGGGATCGATTTTACCGACAGCGTGGCCGAGATGCTGGGCCGTATCGATTTCAACGAAACCCTGCTCCACGGCATGCTCAGTTTTCTGCTCTTTGCCGGCGCCATTCATGTGGACCTGCAGGATTTGAAAAACCGGAAGTATATCATCAGTATTCTGGCAACGGCCGGGGTGCTTGTTTCCACCCTGATGATCGGCGGCATCTGCTGGGGGCTGATGAGTGTGCTTGGCCTGAACCTGCCGCTGCTTCACTGTCTGCTGTTCGGCGCACTGATCTCGCCCACCGACCCCATTGCTGTTCTGAGTATTTTAAAACATGCCCGGGTGCCCAAAAGCCTGGAGGTCACCATTACCGGAGAATCGTTGTTTAACGACGGGGTGGCGGTGGTGGTTTTCCTCGTCCTTTTGAATATCGCCGACGGCGGCGGGGACCTGTCTGCCTCGAAAATCGGCATGTTGTTTGCCAGGGAGGTACTGGGCGGCGTGCTTTTCGGCCTGGTGATCGGGGGCGCGGCCAACTGGATGATGAAGACCATCGACCAGTACCAGGTGGAGCTTTTCATCACGCTTGCGGTGGTGACGGGTGGTTTTTCCCTGGCCGACGCCCTGCATGTATCCGGCCCCATCGCCGTGGTCGTGGCCGGGCTTCAGGTGGGCAATCACGGGCGGATTCTGGCCATGTCGGCGATTACCCAGGCGCATATCGACGAGTTCTGGGAATTCGTCGACGATATCCTGAATGCGGTTCTCTTTGTATTGATCGGCATGGAGGTGCTTGTGCTGACGTTTTCGAGTCAGTTTCTCACGGCCGGGATTCTGATGATCCCCATTGTGCTGGTCGTCCGGTATATCAGCGTGGGCGTTCCGGTTCTTCTGCTGCGCCGGTTTCGAGATTTTGCGCCGAACATCGTTAAAATTCTCACCTGGGGCGGAATGCGGGGCGGGATCTCCGTGGCCATGGCTTTGTCACTGCCCGAGGGGCCTTCGCGCGACGTTCTCATTGCCGTTACCTATCAGGTGGTGGTTTTTTCGATCCTGGTTCAGGGAATGACCGTGGAGCGGGTGGTCCGGTCAACCCATCCGACGGTTACAGAATAGCGGTGCGGGCCCCGCTGCTGGCCTGCTCGTGTTCGAGAAGCCATTTTTTGCGCCACAGCCCGCCGCCGTAACCGGTCAGGCGGCCATCGGCGCCGATGATCCGGTGGCAGGGGATGATGATGGAGATAGGGTTTCTGTTGTTGGCGCCGCCCACGGCCCGGCAGGCGTTCGGGTGGCCGATGGCCCGGGCGATATCGCCATAGGAAACCGTCCGGCCATAGGGGACTTTTTGCAGCGCCTGCCAGACACGCACCTGGAATGCGGTGCCGGCGGGGGCCAGAGGGAGGGTAAACACGGCCCGCCGGCCCTTAAAATAATCGTCAAGCTGGGCGGCCGCATCCACCAGCACGGCCGGCGGCCGGCGGCTTTTTTCGGTGTCTGCCGGGATACCCTCTTTTTCGTCAACAAAATCCAGGGCGGTCAGGCTTTTTTCGGTTCCCGTCAGCTTCATCGGACCGAGGGGCGAGCGCATGTGGATGCTGGCATATGGACGCGTGGCAGGCATGGGAGACTCCTCTTTCGGGAAAGGATGACAATGATACCTGTGCAGTCTACCATTTTGACCGGGTCGTCTGTCAATCTCATTCCCCATGCAAAAATTTTAATCTTGCCCGGGCAAACCGGTATGTATTGACCGTGATCGAGGCCGGACGCGCTGGCGGATATTTTTCTGATGCCATGATCCGGCCGGAACCGGGCGGCCGCCGTCTTTGGTCAGCTGGCCCGATGCATCCTGTCCAGCGGCCCTCAGCCGCAGGTGCCCGGATCTTTCAACTCGGCCAGGCACTGGCTGCATTCGGCGCGTTCGGAAGGGGGTTTGCTGCAGAAACTGGTAAACGATTTGAGCCAGTCTTCACCGGCCCGGGGGCAGACATGAATATATTCGATAAAAAGGATGAGCCGTTCAATGGTCTTTTTGTCGATGGCATGTTCCATGCGGCAGGCATTGTCTTCGGCGGCCTGGGGGTCGATCTGAAGGACGGTTAACAGGAAATCCTTGAGTACGTGGTGGCGGTGGGTGATATCCCGGGCGATTCGCTTGCCTGAAGACGTCAGGGTGATGAAACTGTACGGTTCGTAATTAATCAATCCTTTTTCACCAAGGCTCTTCAGGGCGCCTGTCACCGACCCCCGCTGCACGTTGAGCCGTTCGGCAATATCCTTGGCCCGGGCCACCTTGTTTTCCTTTTCAAGGGCCAGAATCACTTCAAGGTAATTTTCCATGCTCTCGGAAAGGTCGGATGCAGCCGTCATCTGGTTCTCCCAGGATGGATTGACGATTCTTCTGTTTTCGGATAGTTTAACCATTCTCATGGAATAAGTCAAAGAATATATAGTTTGGAAAATATGATTTTATTCTTGACTTCATTTAAAATTAGTCTTACCTAACATTATACAAGAAACAAAACATTCGGGGGGGGAAGAGATGGCAAGGCGTCCGATGCGGGAAATGAAAAAGAATCAGACCGGCGTCATTGCCGCGGTGAAAGCCACCGGCGAGCTGGGCCGGCGTATCCGGGACATGGGCCTGGTGCCGGGATCTGAGATAAAGATTCAGGGCCATGCGCCGCTTTACGACCCGGTCTCGCTGCGAGTGCTGGGGTTTACCCTGACACTGAGAAACAGCGAAGCCGATCATATCTTAGTGGATGTGGATGATGAATAGAAAATATGGATGATGAATACTATGGATGCGACGATTGCCCTGGCCGGAAATCCCAATTCCGGTAAAACCACCCTGTTCAACGAACTGACCGGTGCGCGGCAGCATGTCGGAAATTATCCCGGCGTGACGGTTGAAAAAAAGGAAGGGATATATGAGGTGAACGGCCGCCGGTTAAAGGTGGTGGACCTGCCGGGCACCTATTCCCTGACAGCCTATTCGCTGGAAGAAGTGGTCACCCGCGATTTTCTGGTGCAGGATAAACCGCAGGTGGTCATCAACATTGTGGATGCCTCGAATCTGGAACGGAATCTTTACCTGACCCTGCAGTTCATGGAAATTGGCGTCCCGGTCTGCCTGGCCCTGAATATGATCGACGTGGCCGATTCCCGGGGGGTTTCCATTGATATAGATAAGCTGTCCGCATCGCTTGGCATTCCGGTTGTTCCCACGGTTGCCCGTACCGGCAAAGGGAAAGAACAGCTGATCGCCACGGCCGAGCGCATCATCAGCGGTGAGAAAAAGGTGCGGCCGCTGGCCATCTCCTATGGCAAGGACATCGATCCGGCCCTTTCGGAGATGGCATCCGTGGTGACGTCAGACCAGTTTTTGACTGACCGGTATCCGGCCCACTGGGTGGCGCTCAAATATATGGAAGGAGACGAACAGATCCGTAAGCTGGGGTATGTCCGGGATGCGGATATTTCGAAACGGCTCGACCGGATCGTCTCCCGGGTGACCCAGCACATCGAAGATACCCTTGACTCCTACCCGGAAGCGGTCATTGCCGACCAGCGCTACGGGTATATAAAAGCACTGCTGAAAAACAATGTTGTTGTCCACCGCAAGGACCCCAACCGGCTCTATATTTCCGACAAGATCGATAAAGTGCTCACCAACCGGCTGGCCGGGCCGCTGATCATGCTGGCCGTCATTTTCGGCCTGTACCGCCTTACCTTTACTTACAGCACGGCGCCGGTGGGCTGGTTGGAGGCGTTTTTCGGCTGGCTGGGCGGCGTGGTGGACCAGGGGCTGCCCGACGGCCTGCTCAAGTCGATGATTGTTTCCGGCGTGATCGACGGCGTCGGCGGAGTGCTGGGATTTGTGCCGCTGATCCTGTTCATGTTCCTCGGCATCTCCTTTCTCGAAGATTCGGGCTACATGGCCCGGATGGCCTATATGCTCGATCGGGTCTTTCGCTTTTTCGGTCTGCACGGCAGCTCGGTCATGGCGTTTATTGTTTCCGGCGGGATTGCCGGCGGATGCGCCGTCCCCGGAGTGATGGCCACGCGGACATTGAAATCCCGCAGGGAACGTCTGGCAACAATCCTGACGGCGCCGTTCATGAATTGCGGAGCCAAGGTGCCGATCTTCATGCTGCTGGTGGCCGCTTTTTTTGCCCACCATGAAGCGGAGGCTATGTTTATCATTACCCTGATCGCCTGGGCCGGGGCGCTTCTGGCCGCCAAATTTCTGCGGTCAACGGTCATACGGGGGGAAAGTACCCCCTTTGTGATGGAACTGCCGCCGTATCGACTGCCCACTTTCAAGGGGCTGGCCATTCATACCTGGGAGCGGACCTGGCAATACATCAAAAAAGCCGGCACGGTGATCCTGGGTATTTCGATTATTTTATGGGCGCTGATGACGTTTCCGGGGCTGCCGGCAGCGGAGCGCCAGGCATTTGACCAGGCCCGCAAAGCCGTTCTCGCGGCCGCATCGCCGGCCGACCGGGAAGCGGTGCAGGCCGAAAAACCGGATGCCGCGCTTTCCGATGCCGCCCGGGCCATTCGGTCTCGCCTGGTGGATATCGATCATCAGGAAGCAGAGAAATCGCTCCAGAAATCCGTGGCCGGGCGCATTGGATCCACCCTGGAGGGTGTCAGCCGCTGGGCGGGGTTTGACTGGCGCACCAATATCGCCCTTGTGGGCGGGTTTGCCGCCAAGGAAGTCGTTGTCTCCACGCTGGGGACCGCCTATTCTCTCGGCAATGTCGACCCGGGCGCCAGTGATACGCTGGCCGCCACGCTGGCCGCCGCACCGGGCTGGCGCCCGCTGACGGCCATAAGTTTGATTATATTTACGATTTTTTACGCCCCCTGTTCCGTGACCATCGTGATGATCGTCCGTGAAACCGGCTCGTGGAAATGGGGCGCGTTTTCCATGACCTTCAACACTCTGCTGGCGTTCACGCTGTCCGTAATCGTTTTTCAGGCGGGGTCATTGCTGGGATATTAGACATAATGATTGATAGAAGTATCCGAGCAGGTCGTAAGTTCGAGCATATAGACCCGCAAAGAATGATCCTGGGCTCCGACGAGCTAAGAATTGGAGCCCATTGTCGTCCAGGATCATTCTTTGCTGGTTTCGGTAAGAATAGCCAAAAATTGACCTGCCTTCCTTGCAAACGTGGGTTATATTGAGAAAGTTATTAATCCGCTCAATACAGAGCCATAACCAAGGAGGCAG
>Ga0256846_1000621_pt1 | contig 13532 bp, 8 predicted proteins | sample TevniametaG_FD_189098 | JGI IMG/M metagenome (GOLD analysis project Ga0256846, IMG submission 189098) | Tube worm associated microbial communities from hydrothermal vent at the East Pacific Rise, Pacific Ocean - Tevnia | ecosystem: Host-associated > Annelida > Integument > Unclassified ...
TGTAGATATTTCCAGCGTAGTTTGCCGCTCTTGTCATAAGAGAGTATCGTGCCTTTATTTGTTACAAGATATACATTTTCATCAATATCTGCACACATATCGGCTACAACGTATTGACTGTCCGCAAGCCTGACTTCCCATTTTGCTTTTCTTCCTTCAATCAAGGCAATTGTGCCATTTGCAGTGGCGAGATAAAAATCCAGCCCGTCTAAAATTAAGGGAGCAACAATAGCCGCCGAAGAATCAGACATTTTGATTTTTTCTATATTAAATTTATTTGTAAGGAATGTCCCCATTGCTTCATAATTATTATCGCGGGTGCAATCGCCACGAGTATTGAACGGCTCGGGTGCTTTATCATCTGAACAGGCTCCAAGCATATATCCCAAAAGCAATATTGAAATTGTAATAATCCGCTTCATAGTCTTATTTATTCTTTACTATTCTTAGTCCACAATGAGTAAAATCTTTTGCAGGGAAAGTACGATTTGACGAACGAGCAAAAGTCGCCCCGTCACTACACGAACCACCACGCAGGACGTGCCGCTTGCCTGTTGCAGGTCCTTGCGGGTCTGTCGTAGGCGAAACAGAATAATAGTCGCTCCCGTACCAATCCCAGCACCATTCCCAAACATTTCCATTCATATCAAATAATCCCCAATTATTAGCCTTTTTAGTGCCGACCGGATGTGGATTGTATGCACTATTGGCGTTGTACCAACCCATCTCGTCAATTTTTCCGCTACCGGGGAAATCGCTCTTTGTGCCGGCACGGCAGGCATATTCCCATTCCGCTTCGGTCGGTAATCGAAATCCGGTGGAAGCTGCCGATAGTTCAATTTTATTATTCTTTACAATGTATGCAGTATCTAAGCCATATAGCTTTGATAATCTATTGCAAAACTCAACGGCATCATTCCAAGTAATATTCATCACCGGCAGATTGGCAGACTTCACACTGCTCGGATTGTCATTCATCACAAGTTGCCAAATCTTTTGCGTTATTTCATACTTACTCATCTGGAAATCTGTCGAGATACTTACCTTGTGTAGAGGTTGTTCATATCCGAAGCCTTGTCCCGAACCCATCATAAATTCACCTGCGGCAATAGCAAGCAATTCGATAGCCGGCTTATCCTCAATTTCATAGGATAGGGAGTTACTTGTATCTTTACCGATAACAATAAATACATTTCCCGATTTTGCAGTAAGCGGCAGATGAAGTCTGATAAACGCATTGTTCCACTTAATTGTTTCGGTATAAGGAATGCTCAAACCATTAATACGAACAATACCTTCAGCAGGATTGTAGGCAAGATTTGAACCGTATATTGTAATAATATCACCGGGGCTTGCCTTTGCCGGTTCAATTGCAGAAATATGCGGCGGTTCATTTGCTTCATTTACATCGTCCGAGCAGGACTGCAAAACAACTCCGAAAATCAATGCTAAAAGCAAAAAGTATATTTTTGTTATATTTTTCATTTTCTAAAATATTTGGTTTTCAATATGTTCCCCGATGGTCAATGAAAACTACAAAAAAAAACAATCAATTTGAAATTGAAAAACAAATAATCACATTTAATTATCAAATTTTTTTGCCTCTTCCCAAAGTTGGTCCATTTCGCCGAGTGTCATTTCGCTCAATTTTTTTCCCATTTCATTTGTTTTTTCCTCAATATAGGCAAAACGGCGAGTGAATTTATTATTGGTATGTTGTAACGATTCTTCGGCAATAATTTTCTCAAAGCGAGCGGCATTGACAAGTGCAAAAATCACATCGCCGAATTCTTCCTTTGCCTTTTCATTATTTCCGTTTCTCAATTCATATCGCAATTCACCGATTTCTTCTTCCACCTTATCCCAAACATCTTCCTTATCGTCCCAATCGAAGCCAACTCTGGAGGCTTTGAACTGAATGCGTTCCGCACGTAGAAGTGCAGGCATAGATTTTGGCACACCGTCCAGTACTGATTTTTGATTTTGCTCCTTCATTTTAATTGCTTCCCAATTGTTCATTACCTCTTCCTCATCGGAAACAACTACATCACTGAACACATGTGGATGACGAGTAATTAATTTCTTTTGAATTTTTTTCAGCACATCAACCAAATTGAAAGCGCCACGTTGCTCTGCCATAACCGAGTGCATAACCACATGCAGGAATACATCGCCAAGTTCTTTTGCAAATTCCTCATCATTGCCTTCTTCAATTGCCTCAATCATTTCATAAGTCTCCTCAATCAATAGTTGGGCAATACTTTCATTTGTTTGCTTTTTGTCCCAAGGACATTTTTGTCTTAGTATTTTTACAATTTCTACAAAATTCAGGAACTGAGAGCTAAGAGAATCCGGATTTTCCGGCTCGGGTGCTTTTTGTAATTTATTTTCCATAAATAGTTCTTTTTATTCATTAATAATCCTGTATGCAAAATTCAACGAAATTGATACATATTTATTAGCATTTATAAGCAAATTAAGGAATGTTAATAAAACATTGTAAAAAAGATAAACTTATGCTATTTTTGTAGTCTTTGAGATATACAATAATATATACAAAAAAACATCAAATAAATTTTACTTGTAAGTGGAAACAAATGGAAACTAAAAATTATTATGCACTAATACTCGGGGTTTCGAGTGGGTTTGGCAAAGCGACAGCCTTCGAGTTGGCAAAAAAGGGCTATAATATTTACGGCGTTCATCTGGATATGGGAACGAACAAAAAGAAAGCCGCAGAATTTGCAGAACAGCTCAGAAACGAAGGTGCAAAGGTCAAGTTCTTCAATGTCAATGCCGCTGATGACTCCAAACGTGCAGAAATTATTGAATATATTCAGAATGATTTCAAAAACGAAAAAGAACCGAAGTTACGTGTTCTATTGCATTCATTGGCTTTCGGTGCAATTCGCGCTTTTTTCAGCGAAGACCCTAACGATATGACAACACGAAAGCATATTGAGATGACTATGGACGTAATGGCTAATAGCTTACTATATTGGACACAGGATTTATTTAAGGAAAAACTTCTTGCAAAAAATTCCAGAATTTTTGCAATGACATCAATCGGCTCGGAACGTGCAATGGAACATTATGGCGCTGTCTCTGCGGCAAAAGCCGCTCTCGAAGCATATATTCGTCAAATTGCAGTTGAACTTGCACCATATCATGTTACTGCAAATGCTATTATGGCAGGTTTGACCGATACGCCGGCAGCACAGAAAATCCCCGGCTTCGACCTAATGTTAGCCCACGCCAAACAGCACAATCCGTTCAATCGCAATACGCTACCCGAAGATGTATCGAAAGCAATAGCCTTGCTTGTTGATGAAAATTTCTACTGGATTAACGGACAAACTATTGCTGTTGATGGTGGCGAAGGTATTATCAACTTTATCGAACAGACACCAAAACAATAAATTATGAAACAAATTTTTAAATATATTTTTAATTAAAAGGAAATTTTTATGATAGAATTCACATTCACCGAAGAGCAAATTATGCTACGCGATATGGTTCGCGACTTCGTTAATAATGAGTTGAAGCCGGTTGCGGCAAAGATTGACGAAGATGAGGCTATTCCCGAAGAAATAATTAATAAGATAAAAGAATTAGGTCTGCTCGGTGCCGCATTCCCTATTGAGTATGGCGGAAGCGGATTTGGCGAAGTCGGTTATTGTATTATTCAGGAGGAAATTACTCGCGCCTGTCAATCTACCGCTACCTTCATCGGCGCCCATCAGTCAATTGGTACAAATTCGATTTACATTGGTGGCAGTGAAGAGCAGAAGCAAAGATTTTTGCCCGACCTAACAGGTGGAAAGAAAATTGCGGCGTATGCCCTAACAGAGCCGCAAGCCGGTTCCGATGCTTTCAATTTATCTACACGTGCGGTACTTGACGGAGACGAATGGATAATTAACGGCGAAAAAATGTGGATTACAAATGCTCCTTTTGCCGATATATTTTCTGTCTATGCCAGAACAAAAATGGGTATTTCCCTTTTCGTTGTTCCGGCTGATACTCCTGGTGTATCGGTGGGCGCTCCTGAGAAAAAACTCGGTATTCGCGGTAGCAAGACCGCTTCCGTTACTTTCGATAACGTAAGGATACCAAAAGATAATTTACTTGGTCGTGAAGGTCGCGGTTTTCTTATTGCTATGAAAACACTTGATGCCGGGCGACTTGGTCTCGGTGCCGCTACACTCGGCACGATGAAGGAAGTTTTAGAAATTTCTACCCAATATGCAAAACAAAGAAAACAGTTCGGAGAGCCAATAGGTAATTTCCAAGCAGTTCAATTTATGTTAGCCGAAATGGCAATCAAAATCTATCAGTGCGAATCTGTCGTTTACAGAACAGCCGCCGCTTATGATGCAAAGACTATGAAACCACGTGATGCCGCAATAGTTAAATATGCCTGTTCCGAGGCTTTAAGCGAAATCACAGACCTTGCCATACAGGTTCACGGCGGTATGGGTTTCTCACGCGAATTGCCACTCGAGCGCTTCTATCGCGATGCAAGGATTAATCGTATTTTTGAAGGTACTAACGAAATTCAGAAAATCATCATTGCCAAAGATTTGATTAAACGTAACGGCAAAATGTAATTTTGTCCTTGTATTTTCTGAAAAAAAGAGAGACTGTCCTTTGTGGCAGTCTCTCTTTCTATTTTCTCACCGCACCCTGAAGGCTCCGGTTTTATTTTCGGCTGTTTTAACCCACCCCCAAACCCCCTCCCGAGAGGGGGCTATCGCTCCTCAACGGGTGTTCGTCTATTTTTATCCGCACCTTTCAGGGTGCGGTGGAAAAACCAAAAAGTTCGTCATATTGAGAGTAGCGAAATATCCAGTGCCTTTTGCCTTTACCACCTCGCCCTTTGGGAGTGGGCTGGGGTGGGTGTCGGCTGTTCCACTGAATCCTGTTCCCTAATACTATGTCTGTACCCGTAGAATATATAGGAATAATTGAAGTTTATATTTTTTTATTCCATAATTGCTTGATATTCAGTATATTAATTTTTTAGGTAAGTTCAATAGTCGGGATAAAAAATGAAGATAGTAATTAATCTACTTTTGCTTGTTATTTCAATAAATATATTAATAGCACAAACGCCACGGCACTCTGAGCAAGTGCGTGCAAATGAATTTTTTCTAAGGCAGGTGAACTCCGCTCATCCATTACCTGTTAAGGGGTTGAATACTGACAAAATGTTATTGCCGCTAATGCCGGCAGGTAGCGGTTTTTCAAATTTTCTTAATGTTCCACTAACGGTTAATGAAAGTGGTACATATAAGATGCAGAATGAATCTTCTATTGCTATTAATACTAAAAACCCGAAAAACCTTATTGGCTCTGCTGTTGATTATCGGGACAAATCCGCTACTTGGGTTTATGTGTCGCATGACGGTGCCGGTACTTGGACAAACAAGAATCTCGGGAGACCGCATACGGGTTGGTCGGCATCGAATGACCCGTCTGTTGCTTTTGATTTAGCCGGAACGGCATATCTTGTTATAGGTTCTTTCGGAAAGCGTAGCAGTGGTTTGCAAGGACAGGCTGTCGAAAACGGTGTATATATCCTGCGTTCCACTGATGAAGGTGAAACTTGGACATCGCATATTCCGGTTATTGAGCATACGGGCAAACAAACTATTGATTCGACATTCGAGGATAAGTATTATATTTGGTGCGATAATTCCGAAACTTCGCCATATAAGGGACATTTGTATATTCCCTGGAAACGTGTATGGGCGAAAGATTCCGCAACGCAAATAATTATATCAAAATCAACGGATAAAGGTAATACATGGTCAATACCTGTTGCCGTTAGCCCGCGTCTGCCCGGTACATCTGAGGATACAACTTACGGACAGAGTTTTCCGCTTGCCGTTACAGGACCAAAGGGAGAGGTGTATTTGGTTTGGAATAACGGAATAGAGCATTCTGTCGGCTTTTCGCGTTCTACTGACGGAGGAGCCACTTGGACGGCACCTCGTTTACCGATACACTATAATATTTTTGGCAAAACCAAAGAAATAGGAACAGGTATTTGGCGGCATACGGTTAAAGGCAAAGTACGTGCTGAGGCATATCCTTCTCTTGTCGTTGATAACACAAATAGCAAGCGTAGCGGTTGGCTCTATTTGACTTGGGCGGCAGACAGTATTCCGAATATATATTTTTCTCGTTCCACCGATAAGGGCGAAACTTGGAGTACGCCTGTGATTGTTCATTCGGAGACAAAAAACGACCAGCTTTGGCAATGGATAGCATTGGACAAAACGAATGGCGATATAGCAATTATGTATCTTGACAGCCGTGATGACCCGAATAATATTGATGTAGCGGCGTATGTAAGTTATTCTTCTGATGGCGGTACAACTTGGACAGACCGCAGAGCCGCTGATATTTCAAGCGATTTGCGTAAGAACCCGTTCAGCGGAAATATTTTTGCCGGCGATTATAACGGTTGTACTTTTCACAATGGGATTGTGTATCCCTCTTGGGTGGATATGCGTAATGCTGTAAAGAACATCTATGATTCTGATGTTTATACTGCATTGGTAAAAGTAAATCAACCGGCGGCAGTAGGAAATTTTAATGCGATGACAATACCCGAGCAACCCGATGAGATTAAATTAAAATGGGATAAAGTAAGGGCGCGTGCATTTGGACAGCCTTTGCAGGAAACAGATGTCAAATATCTGCTAAAACGTGAGGGAGTGAAAATATCCGAACTTGCCGGAAATACTAAAATCTATACAGACAAGGGTTTGGAAAAATTTAAATTATATCACTATTCGATTTGCTCAATAGTCGGAGCCGATACAAGTATAACTGTCAGGGATTCCGCTTGGGCCGGTGGCTCGAAGGAACCCGGAATTCCTACAATTACTTCGGCAATACGTTCGCAGAAAAATATTACAATCGGTATCAAAGTACCATCGCGGCGACTTGACGGGGTTACGCCTTTGGTCAATCCCGAGTATATTTCTTTATACAGAGACGGTAAGTTTAGGAAAAGCAGAAGTATCCATACAGCAGACACGGGTAAGACATTTTATTTTTCGGATATTGTTGATGAAAACGGTTTCTATGCTTATACTGCAATGCTTAAAGATATATATGATAATATGAGTCCGAAAAGCGAACCTGTAATTGTATATGCAGGTGCTAAATTAAATGAATATACAGATGATTTTAATGAAGCAAAGCTCAGGAAATATTTGAATGAAAGCGGTTGGGGCTTGTCAAGTGAATTTGCAAGAACAGGGAACTCTCTTACTGATTCGCCCACAGGCAATTATTCATCATCTTCAAATCAATATGTTACAATTTTCCCCTATGAAGGTGGTAATAATAGTTTTACACTTTCATTTTGGCATGCCGCATTTGTTGCAAATGGCGATTCTGCTATTGTTGAGTATTCAAGGGATACAATGAAGACTTGGCATTTGGCTAAGTATTTCAATAAAACTATGTATGCACCATGGGCGGACGGAAAGAAAGATATTCAGGATTGGAAGAAAGAGAATATTGAAATATCAGATGCTTCACAAGGGGTGTATATCCGTTTCCGATTAAAAACAAATGTATTAAAGAATGATGACGGTTGGTATATTGATGATTTGAAATTCACAATTGTCGGCGGAGTATATGAAAACGATGTTTTCGGCATGCTTGCACTCTATCCCAATCCCGCCGTTGATTTTATTAATGTTGATTTTGCCGCTTTGAAAGGTAAAAACATTAAGTCGCTGACTGTTTCGGATATGCTTGGCAATCAGTTGAACCTGGAGTATCAAACTGGCAATAATTTTGTCAAACTAAATACAAAAGCATTAGTAAGCGGTATATATAATGTATTTATTATGTTCCAAAACGGTGAAATTGTTGTAAAGAAATTTATTAAATTATAGCACTATAATACGGTTTAATAATTTGAAGGCAAAAGAGGCGTGAGTTGCAATACTACTTTTCAGCACCGTACCCTAAAGAATACTGTTAGAATAGAGACAGCTCCAAACCGCACCCTGAAGGCTCCGGTTTTGTTTTCAGCTGTTCGCTCCCTCGCCCTTTGGGAGAGGGCTGGGGTGAAGGTGGCTGTATCAAACCGCACCCTGAAGGATGCGGTTATCATTTTCGGCTGTTTCCCTGAATCCTGACACTCCTAAATGGCAAAACACTCCGTCAGACTGCATCTGCCAGCCCTCTGCGATATGGGAATTTTACATCTTTACATACTTATACATCTTACCACCGACACGCACAAAATACACACCCGCCGCCAAGTCCGAAACATCAATCCGAATATGTCCCCCTTCGGAGGGGGTGCCTGCGGAGCAGGCGGGGGAGGATAAAACTACATTACCAAGCACATCATACACTTTAACCGGAGCCTTCAGGGTGCGGTATTGCATCTATACCTTTTGCCTTTTTTCAGAGTGGATGCATTATCATTCCCCTTCTCTCGGGAAGTTCCTGAAACGAGCTTGTTCTATAAAAAAAGGCTGTCCTTTTGAGACAGCCTCTTTTTTTCAAATAAATAAGATGTTCCTTATTTATCTTTCAGAATATCGCGAATTTCCGTAAGCAAGACTTCCTCTTTGGAAGGTGCCGGGGGAGCTTTCGCTTCTTCTTCCTTTTTCTTCATATTATTCATTGTTCTTATCACCATAAAGATTGAGAATGCAATGATGATGAAGTCGATAATCGTTTGCAGGAACACTCCGTATTTCATTAAGACAGCCGGTTGGTCTCCAACAGCTTCCTTTAGAACAATTGCAAGGTCGGCAAAAGAAGCACCTCCTAACAATACGCCAATTGGCGGCATTAATACATCGGCAACAAATGACGAGATGATTTTCCCGAAAGCACCGCCAATGATAACGGCAACAGCTAAATCAACTACGTTGCCTTTCATTGCAAAATTTCTAAATTCTTTAAGTAAACCCATAGTATCTCCTCAGATATATAAATTAATATAAAAAAGTCCGTTTAAAATTAATTGCCTAAGTGGATAGATTAATATAAGTGTTTTTTTTGTAAAAATCAAAAAATTATTATAAACGTTCTTTCATTTTTTTAAACATATATGAAGGCTACAAATATGTTACTATTGAATAAAATATATTTTACGTTATTTTAATATACAAAAAACAAATTCTTCACTTCTCTTTGAATTAAGTATGTCGTATATAAACAAAGGGAGACAGTATAATTACAGGCTCCCCTAATTCAGTGCATACAATTCCTATAAAACTCTGAAATACTTCTTTTATGTATTTATTTAACAATAATCAATCGTTTTGTAATTGCTTCGCCATTTGCTCGGAGCGTAAGAAAATAAGCACCAGCTGATAATTTTGTTCCGTCATAATCTATGACCGTATTACCTTCTGGATATACTCCTTCGGCGATAAGAGCAATAGGACGCCCCTTTGTGTCAAATAATTTAAGCGAAATATCAGTCTTTTTTTCGAGCGAAAAAGAAACTTGTGTGCGGGTGCTTGTCGGATTTGGATAACAATTACCCAAAGAAAAACTAAATTTCCGTCTTTGTTCATTTACACCGGTAAGCGAGAAATCAGCAGACCAGACACCCGCACCCTGTGTAGCAATCACGACATTATTGCTTACGGGCGAAGCATCAATCCAATCAACAATTACACTGCCGAATTTCCTAGCACCAACTCCTTCCCATTGTGTATTGAAACTATGCTCATCGAACGGTCCTGTATTAACGAACAAACCGGAAGTAGTAGCGGCTAGATAGAATGCTTTCCCGCTCTGTGTATAAATCTTTTTTACTCTTCTAATGCCGGGTCCCGAACCACTGCCATCAGGATTATCTTCGAGGTTGCCACTTACATTTGCAAATGATGCACCACCGTCAGATGAATGGAAAATGCTTTTAACGTGATAGTTCGAGAACACAACGATAATATCATTGGCATTGCGGGGGTCAACGTCTATACCCGAACAATAAGCATTTGCAGGGAATCCCTTGTCTGTGATTTCGAGCATTTGCGGATTGTCGCTTTTTGCATTATCAATACGATATACTTTTCCCTTGCTTGTCCCTATATATACAATGTCGGCAGGTTTTTCCGATACCGCCAAAGCAGTAATACTATGTCCTTTCGCTACGGTTGCAATTTTTTTCCAGTTGGAATCAACATATTTTCTTGCTCTTGTTGCTCTTTTGAACTTAGTCTTTCTTAACAAATTGCGAGTAGCAGGAATATATAATGTATTGTAATCATTCTTATCAAATTCAAAAATCGTATAAAACGCAAATGTTTGTTCCTTAAAAAAATTTGGATTATGATATACCTGCCTATATGGCTGTGAATGATTGATAAATTGGAAACTAACCATACCGCCAAAATACCATGAACCAAGTATAAATTCTTTATTATCGGCTACTGCCGCCGCCATTCCGTCCCCGCCAATTGCGGCATTCCAATCTACTTTGACATCATTTGAAAAAGTAAATTGCGATGAATTGTCCTGCAAACCGCCAAAAACAAAGGGGTCGTTTTTTGTTGCATGGTCTATCGCTATTGTATAGAATTGTGTTGCAAATAGTCCGTTATTAAGCGAAGCCCATTCGGGTTCTTCGGCAGTATAGTCCTTTGTATAATGAATGCCACCGTCATTAGCAACGAATAGGGTTTTGCTGTCTGACGCCGGAATTGCAAATCCATGGATATCGGGATGGCAATGTTCGTTTTTCAAGTCGTAGCCGGCTTTTGTCATATAGCCGCCAATATGCGTGATTTTATCGTAAGACGAGAAAGCATCTTTGGACACATAGATATTAGTACCACCGATAATTACCGTATTTTCATCATCAGGTTTCACCATCAAAGTCATTGCATAAGAACCAAGTGTATTAAATTCATCAATGTCATGTTCGCCATCAGGCAAATATTTTGTTCTGTCTTCCCATTTGCCGTTACCGTCCGATTTGTCCATATATTTCCAGAAAAAATGTTCTTTTCCATTCATACTAAAAGTCAATGGGTCATTACTGTTGTATGGTCTTTCCGCCAATACATAAACAATATTCGGATTGCTTGCAGAAGCGGCAAGTTTTATTGTGCGAAGTTGTACAGGAAACTTCTTCGGGGATAATTTTTTCCAATTTTTTCCATCAGTCGAACGGAATATACCCCATTGTGCAGGTTGCTCTCCTGATAATGTCATAAATGCCACTGCGGCAAAAAATACACCTGATTTATTCTGAATAATATAAGAAGAAAAAGGCTTGTTAGTTTTATCACCAAGTACCATATCCCATTTTTTGCCTCCGTCTTCCGAACGATAAATACCGCCATAGCAAGCGGCATAGATAATATCTGCATCTTTATTTTTTTCGTCTAATACTATATTCCAAACTCCCTGAAACGGATTGCTCGGGTGGGCAGGGTCGCCGCCGAGAGTGGATTGCAAAGCCTGCCAAGTTGCACCGTTATCAATTGATTTCCATATACCGCCGCCCGTATTCATTGTGCGGATACGCGTGGACACGCTTCTGTCGGTCGTACTTAGCATTTCGCCAGTGCCATAATACCAAACATTGTGCTTGCCCTTACGCTTATCTTGTGTAAGGCAATATATACTCTGCACAGATAGCAAGTCCGATGTTTTCACCCACGACTTGCCTTTGTCAATTGAACGCCACATACCACCCGAAGCGGCTCCGGCATTAATAATATTTTCATTATCTGTATCAAGGGCAATGCAAAGGAATCTACCGCCTGTGTTCCAAGGACCTCGTTGTCGCCAATTAAAATTAATGCCGGCGCTTTGTACCAAATCATTCCCATTTAATTTTTTCATAGAATTGTTTTCGTTATAATATGGGATATTGCGTACAAATTCTATTTCCTGTTGGCGGATATTTGTCGGGATATTAGATGTTGCAGGGTCGGCATTGCGTTCCAACTCAAATTCAATATTATAAATCAATTTTTGCTGTTCGCTTATTCTTTCTCTATGATACTTGCCTTCATCGGCATAAATTGAAGCAGTCATAATTAATACAATCGCTAACAAAATACTCGTAGTTTTGTGCATATTTTTCTTTCTATTCTATAATAATATTATTCTTCAACATATAAACACATTAATTCAAAATTTTGTTACAAATATAAACAAAAAATAAAATTATGGTAAAATCATATCATTGATTTTCCTACGAGGAGAACGGGGCATTGGCTCGCTATACCCTATACGTATTGCCGCCTGCGGCATTAATCCTTTGTGAGCAAATGATTTAGCAAAGCTTTTCCGCAACTGTACGGTCTGGCAGGGTTGATTGTGAAATGCGTATTTTAAATCATATTTTGCCAATGCTATTAAAATCCTTTCCAATTTCCTACCTGCTTCAATCCAATGCTTAATGCCGTCTTCGGAAAAAAGAAAAAGCAAACCTGATGCCGAATTAATGAAATCCTGGTCATCATCATTTTGTGTTGCTGTGGTTACGGAAATATTAAACAGCATTTTCCCGAGCCAAGCGACCGTAGATGGCTGTCCCAAGGCGCGTATATACAAGCCGTCTAATTTTTCTTCAGCCTCATCGTCATTCCAGCGTATCCAACTCTTCAGCTCATCTAAAAATTTCTTCTTACCGAATAGCAAACGATTCCCCTCTTTGACATAATCTATAAATGTATCATACTTGTTCCTATCCGATGTAAAGTAAAATGGTGTATCGGCAATAATATTTTTCTGCAAATTCATTTGGAAATCTTTTGGCAAAGATTTTTTCGCATATTCGTTACGAGTTGTTGTTCGAGCAATCATCGACTCAAACAATATATTCGGATTCCAATTAATTTTATCGTTTAAATGAATGGTAATTTTTCCTTTATCATTTTTCTCAATTTCATAATCGACATTATAACCGAAATTTGCTGCTGAAATTATTATGTTTTCCAATACAGCACCGAGACTGATATACAATTCTCTATTCTCGCTATCTGCTATTGGCAGTCGCCGTGATAAATCGGGAATAATTTCAATAGTGTTCTCGGATAGTTTGAAAAGCCAAGGTTGAGTATTATGTCCTGATGGTGCCATAACGCCACATCTAATAAGCTGGCGTAAACGATTCGCTTTATCCGGCACATCAAAAACAAACTTTTCATTCCATATTGCATTGATTATTTTCGGTTTATATGTACCGACACACGCATTAATGCCGCTTGTGGCAATTATACCCGCTCCGGTAATACTTGTTGTTTTTATAAAATTTCGGCGATTCATTATAATATTCTTTTTTCTTTATGTCGCTTGCACAAATAGCATAATAAAAAGTAAGAAGCAAAAGAGCAAATAAAACATTGAATTATTTCGTTTTTATTACACAAAAAGCATATCTATTGTTAGCGATAATGCTTCGGCAGCGAGTAGAAATAGTACTCAATTAACCGGAGCCTTCAGGGTGCGGTTAGCAAACAAAAGCGTTCATCATATTGAGCCGCAGGCGAAGACCGCCAAAGACAGCGGCGAAGCCA
>Ga0256846_1000622_pt1 | contig 13523 bp, 14 predicted proteins | sample TevniametaG_FD_189098 | JGI IMG/M metagenome (GOLD analysis project Ga0256846, IMG submission 189098) | Tube worm associated microbial communities from hydrothermal vent at the East Pacific Rise, Pacific Ocean - Tevnia | ecosystem: Host-associated > Annelida > Integument > Unclassified ...
CAAGGTATGAAATAAAAAAATATAATATTGAAAGTAATAAAATTGAAGCAATTTGGAAAAGAAATTATGTCCCCGTTTGTGTACCGGATGATGTAAAAGGAAAGCAAAACTATGGGGAAACAGTAACATCAGGAACTGTAGGTGGCAAAACATATGAGTACAAAGCACCTTTAAAGAATTATTTTAATGATATTCAGAAAATGTTTTTTGTAGACAACAAACTTTGGGTAATAACATCAACTGTAGACAATGATAAAGGAGTGTTGGTTGATTTGTTCGATTCATCCGGAAAGTATATTGATAATTTTTATATGCCCCTTCGCGGTAATTTAAATGAACTTTATAACAATGAATTTTGTATTAGTGACAACAATATTGTTATTCGTGAAATTGATAGCGAATATAACTACAAAGTTGTGCATTACAGAATTCAAGTTGATGTGACGAAGGACATGCGATAGGTTTCCTATTAATATCTTTAACTTTGCAAAAGTATTGTGTATAAAAGTGGTACAAAATGCTTTTGGAGTCATTGTATTTATGGGGAACCAAACAAGAAAATATTTGATTTGGAGATAAATAATGAGAAACAATACATTAAAGTAATTCGAGATAGCAACAATCTCATTAACAAAATCACATATAGCAATAAAGACAATTGTGAAATAACTTTAATCGTGAAAAAAAATATTTTCCCGGGTAGCATAGCTGACTTAACAGTAAAAATGACGGATGGTAGTAGTGTAACCATAAGTCGTTTTATTAGTACGGTTTTTTTAAGTCAAAACCTTCCTGCACCGATAGTGTATTGCATTAACAACTACTATTATGCAGGGATATTGAATGATACCGAAGGAGCCAAATTAAATTTCAAAGAGATTTTGGAAAAAATAAGACAAAAATATCCTAACTTTGAGAGTAAAGTTGATCCCTTTTTTTTATATTTGGATAAAATATGGCAAAAAACCGGTATTCCCGAAAATTTAAGACCTGTTATTATTTGGGCGGAGTGGCAAGACCGGATAAACAAGAGTAAACGGAGGTGAAAATTGAAAATAGTATTAATTTTTTTATTTGTTTTTGTACTTTGCGTGAATGGAATTTCATTGACTATAGTACCTAAGGAGGAACTCCGAATAGGCGGGGATGACTATGAAGAATATTTTTTTGCAAAAGCCATTGATGTTGACGAGAAGGGGAATATATTTGTTCTTGATAGAAAGTCATTTTCAATTTTTAAAATTGATAACAGAGGAAAATTTATCAAGAGAGCGGGCGGAAAGGGTGAGGGTCCGGGGGAGTTCCCTGGAACACCAATGTATATTAGCTATTCAAACGGGAAGCTTTATATATCTTTAATGTATTTGCCAAGGGTTTATATATTTACAGATGAACTCTCTTTTATTAAAACCATTGATTTACCTTGCACTGCAAATGATATAGAAGTATTGAATGGAAATATTTTGATCACAACTGTGGGTACGAAAACGTCTTTTCCCGTTTTAGATATAAAAAAGGATGAGAAATATATAAATTCTTTAAAAAAGCATAGGATGCCTAAAATTTTTTGGGAACAATGGAAAAGGTTTGCTATAGATCCAAAAGGAGATGGTTTTGTAGTAGCTAGTATGTTTGAAGATAAGATTGAGAAGTGGAGCGTAGATAATAAACTTATTTGGTCAAAGTATTTATTTACCGGTCAAGGGATAATTTATGAGAGAAAAAAAAGCATTACTGGAAGAAAAAGGCCGGATATACGCAAATCTTATTTTTACAGAGATATAGATATTGATAGCAAGGGGAGGGTATATCTTCTAAGTGGTACTGTTATAGCAAAGCAACCCGGCAGAAATATTTATGTGCTTTCAAAAGACGGAAAGTTAAAAACTGTTTTTACATTACCTTATTTTACACCGTTTATTAAATTAGGACCATCGAACAAGCTTTATGCATGGGGAGGTGAAGACGGAGAACAAATCATCAGGTATAAATTAAACATTAAAGAATAAAGACAGGGGTGACGGTGTCCAAAAGGGATTCCCTCTCTACGTTCGGTTTCCCGAAAAGGGATTCCTTCCCTTCGGTCAGTCACCTTTATTTCTTTGATTTTTTTTCAAGGGGGATATGGAATCCGTCCTTACGGAAGAATGGGGTAAATTGCCATTTACCCCTACTGCAAATAAAAGGGGACAGGTACTTTTTTGTCAGATTTGAAAAATACTGTATAATTGGTTCATGATGGAAAAAATTAATGCATTGCTTTTTGGCCTTGAAGGAATAATAAGAACGCCAGGATCCTCACTCGGATCACTAATGGAGAATAAAAAGTGGGTTCCGTATTTTGTTTTTATCCTTTTAACTGTTTTTATTTTGAGTTTTGTTACATTTCCGTATGCTGCAGAGCAGATGTCCGAGATAATTCAAGATTCCAATCTCGGAGAATATTTTCAGAGCCGGAATTTTGATATCCGTAATCTTTCTTTTGGAGAGAAATTGTTTGTTTTGATCCCCGAATTATTTTCTGTTTTTATAGTTATCGGTACAGGAGCATTTTTTACTTACTTGTTCTTCGGAATAGGAGGAAGTGAAGGAGTTTATATAAATTACTTTTCTCTTGTTACAGGGGCATCGCTGATTGACATCGTTTTTCCCAAGATGATCGAGTCGGTTTCTCTGATTTTTAATGTGAAGCTACTTGGATTTTTTTCTCCGGCACTTTTTTTTTCGGGAGCGGGAGAAAAATCTTTCATATATATTCTTGCTTCCCGTTTTGATATATTTTCCGTATGGTATACGGTTGCAATTGCTCTCGGAATTGTATATTTTTCAAAAATAGATAAGAAAAAAGCATTAACCATATCGTTTATTTACCTGTTGTTCAAGGCACTTGTGATTTCAGGATTTACTTTCCTTTTCATTAAAATAACCTAAATTTAATTTTTTTAAAATTCGGTTGAGTTTAGGAAATTAAAGGATCATTCATGAGATGATAGATTTAAAGATGTAAAATAATCGAGTTCCCGTGTGTCAAAATCGAAAGGATAAATGAAATTTATTAATTTATTTTTTAAAATACTCAATGAAAGAACAAGAAATAATATGAGAACCATATAGATCATATTTCCGGATAATAATTGCCATATTTTCAAGGAAAAAGACGGAATTATAAGAAATCCGGAAAGCTTAATGATCCACAATGCAACACTTTTACTTGAAAACGGCAGTTTTGAATGTGAAAAAGGGAATATTTTCGGCTTAAAAAAGAATAATTCATATGCTAAGACGGCAATACTTATATTGAAAAGCAAATATGGAAAGCAATTGTTGAAATCGGAAAAAACAAATTTGATCGTAGAGAAAATAAATATTATCGGAATCAATAGATTTGAAAATATAAACACTTTTATCCCTTTTGAAAAGTTATATTTTTCTTCCGATTCGGAGAGTTTTATTATCCAATTTGCTTTAATGTCAATTTGAGTTTTAATGCAGAAATCAGTTCCTAAGATGACGGCGTATAAAATTGTAGACGATGATAAAATGTCTCCTCCCGTTTGCAGAAAGTTGTTCCCATGGGATAAAAAATAGTTCAGATATGAGATTAGAATTAAACTGATTCCCGAACCTAAGAAAGAAGCCATTCCGATCAATATTTCAAATTTTCTGAAAAATGAATTTCTTAAAAACAGATAGATGGCTTTTGATTCCGGAGATTTTAAGAATATTTTGTCAAAATATTTTTTTGCAAAATTACTTTTAAGGTTGATCCCGGAGGTGACTTTGAGATTTTTATTTTTAAATGAGATAAATAAAATTATCAGATATGAGAAGAATAGGGATAAAAAACTGTAAATTCCGTATTTGGAGAGTAAAAGAAACGTTTTATCTCCGTAACCGGAAAATAGTTGAACTATTGCGGAAAACCACAATTGGGGAAAGTATAATAGTAAAGATGGGGACGATTGTTTAAAATCAAAAAGAAAAGGATTAATTCCGAACGATATGACTAATGCTGATATAAAAATCACAACAAAAACGAGTTGAATGAAAAAACCCGACAATTCACGTATTTTTTCTGAAAGCAGTAGATGAAGAATACCGTTAAGGAAACTTACAAAAAAGAATACCGAAAGATTTGCAATGAAAAAACTGAAAAAAGTTATAGCAATGATTTTGATAATACTTGCTTTGTATATAACAGTAGATGTGAACAGTATTGTCGGAAACAATATCAGTATACAAGTTAAAATAAAAATAAAGCTTATTATACTTAATAGTTTTGCAAGATATAGTTTAATAAGGTTTATAGGGAGAGGGTTCAGGTTAGACCTGTCCTTTAAGTCAGGGAATAACACTCTCCATTCAAGGATGGCGATTATACCTGTAGTGGACATGGATACCATAAAAAAAATTGAAAGATCCATCCATGATTGATCCCTTAACTTAGGCAAGATCATATATTTTTGCATCATGAATATTGTTATGAATGTGATTGATGAGGAGATAAGTGCCAAAGCATAAAGAAATTTGAATAAAAGATTATTGTTCTCATTAAACATATCGTTTTTTAACAATCTCATAAAAAAATGTTTGAAGAGAGTTATAAATATATTTTTGGAGTTTTTGATCGTCATTTATTCGGATATCATCAATCGGATGATATTTTCGGCGATGTTTTTCTCATTTTGAGACAATATTTCTCTTTTAAAAAAGATTTCAAGGTCAATACCGTTTTTTTCCCCTTTAAAATCTTCAAATTCCTTTTTGTCAATTAAGCATCCATTGTTAATAATAATGATCCGAGAACATATTTTTTCCACGATTTCCAGAATGTGAGAGGAATATATTATTATTTTTCCTGCTTGTGAAAGTTTTAAAATCAATTCTTTTATAATAAGAACCATATTTATATCCAAACCGTTCAAAGGCTCGTCAAAAAAAAGAATTTCCGGATTGTGAATAATTGCGGAAATAATTACTATCTTCTGAACGGTCCCTTTGGAACATGAAGCGATTGAACTGTGAATATCGGTTCCCATTTGAAATAACTCGGACATGGATTCGATTTTCTTGCCAAGTATATTTTTATCAATTTTTCTTAACAGTCCTGTAAACATCAAATATTCGTATCCGCTTAGGTGATTGTAGAGATTTGCATTTTCAGGTACATATCCGATAATTTTTTTGTAATTATTCATATCTCTGTTGATCTCTTTGTCGTTGAACAAAATTCTCCCCGATGATCTTTTAAGGAGTGATGTCAACATTTTTATTGTGGTTGTTTTTCCGGCTCCATTCGGACCTAAAAGTCCGATTATTTCTCCTCCCGATACGTTAAATGAGATATTATTAACTGCAAGAATACCGTTATACTTTTTGCTTAAATTCTTTATTTTTAAAGTTTTCATGATTGACTTTCAAAGACCGGATTGTAATACATAAAAAATAATATTTCAATATAGTTGGATGTTGGAATTTGAAGAGCAAGTGCTATTTCCTATGTGTTAATGCAACTCCATTTATAACAACAAAAGGATGCCGTGAGATTGACTTATTAATCGTGGTGTAGTATAAGTAGCATGATGATAAGTAGGATTCCATTACTATTACTCTTGATTATTTCGTTTTTGGGAACAGGGTTCGGTTCCGAAGAAAAACTTATTAAGATAGTAACAACTATAAAACCGAAAATTATCCATCAAGGTATGGAGGGAGAACTTACTATCAAAATATTGCCTATTCAGGGAATAAAAATTGCGTCCAATCCCGATGTGAGAATTAATCTTAACAAGAACGATAATGTTCAGTTCTCTAAAGTTTTTTTTACCGGATCGGAATTAGATTTCAAAACAATTCATGAAGGTGATTCGGTATACTACGATTTTGGGAACGAAGAAGATGAAAAAACCATTAGCTTTAAGGTGAATGATACGTCTTTGATAGGTAAACAAAAGCTTAATGGAGAGGTGGTTTTTACCGCCACCTTCAAAGATAAATGGTCTGTAAAGACTTTTCAAAAATTCAGTGCTGAATTCATTTCGAGAAAAAATCGTAGCTTAAAGAAGAAATAACTTTGCCGTCCCTTATGCGGGAATGGTATGGTTTACGCATGGAGGTTTCAATATGGATGTGTTTGAGAAATGCTTTAATTATACGAGAGCTGAAGATGCAAAAAAGACAGGTTTATACCCATATTTTACTGAGATTGAAAGTGTTAAAGGTGATAATGTCTGGGTAGGTGGGAAAAAGATATTGATGGTGGGGTCAAACAATTATCTTGGATTGTTTGATAATGATGAAATAAAAAAAGCTACAATTGAAGCGGTGGAGAAATACGGGTCTTCTACCTGCGGATCAAGATTCCTTAACGGGACTTATACAATTCATGTTGAGATGGAAAAAAAGATTGCAAAATTCATGAACAAAGAAGAAGCTCTCATGTTTTCAACGGGATTTCAAACAAATCTTGGAGTTATTTCCGCATTAGCGGGGAGAAATGATATTATAATAATTGACAGGATGGTACATGCTTCAATAATGGATGCCGTAAGACTATCTTTTGCTGAAGTTGTTAAGTTTAAACATAACGACATGAAAGACCTTGAAGATAAACTTGGGAGGTTGCCGGCTGACAAAGGTAAAATAATAATTGTAGACGGTGTTTTTAGTATGGAAGGGGATATGGCAAATCTTCCTGAGATTGTTAAGTTGGCAAAAAAATTTAATACTCGAATAATGGTTGATGATGCACATGGAGTAGGTGTTATGGGGAAAAACGGAAGAGGATCTACCGAACACTTCGGTGTCTTGGAAGATGTTGATCTGATTATGACAACATTCTCCAAATCATTTGCTTCGCTCGGTGGGTATGTTGTCGGAAATTCAAAAGTTATTCAATATATAAAACATAATTCTCGTCCGTTGATTTTTTCAGCTTCCATTACTCCGGCAGCTATAGGATCCGCTTCCAAAGCACTTGAGATAATTCAAAGAGAACCGTGGAGACGTGAGAGGTTATGGGAGATAACCAAGGTAATGAATAGGGAATTAATAAAGATGGGGTACCATACCGGAAATACCGAAACTCCTATTATTCCCGTATTTATAAGGGATTTTGAAAAAACGTTTAAATTATGGCATTTCCTAAGAGATTTCGGAATATTCACAAATCCGGTTATTGCTCCAGCCGTCCCTCTTGAGGATTCTCTCCTTAGGACCTCCTTTACGGCAATTCACACGGATGAAGATCTCGAATTTATATTGAAAGGATTTCATGACGGTGGAAAAGCATTGGGGATAATCTAAATACAAATTGCTTACGATATCGGTAGTAATAGTTAATTATAATTCCGAAAGATTCTTAAATGATAATATAATATCTTTACAGTCCCAATCTTTCCCTTTTGGTCAGATAGTGATCGTAGATAATAATTCATCCGATAATTCACTTAAAATAGTTAATGGTTTTAAAGGCATAACTCTTGTCCCATTGGAAAAGAACATAGGGTATGCAGCTGCACTCAATGTTGGAATTGAAAAATGTAACTCTGATATTGTCTTGGTTGCAAACTCCGATATTTATCTTGATACGAACTTCAGCAGGATAATGGTTGATAAATTTACCGACGACAGTGATTTGGATATTGCTTCACCTCTCATGTTGAGATTCGGTGGTGAGATTATTGATTCTGCGGGGCAGGAATATTCAAAATCTCTTTATCCAAAAGAGGTGGGTTTCGGTTCTCCTCTCGGAGATTATATTTTTACGGAGAAAAAAGTGTTTTCAGTTTGCGGTGCCGCAACGGTGTTTAGAATGGATAGTCTTGAAAGGTTAAAAATTGACGGTGAATATTACGATGAAAGTTATTTTATGTTCTGGGAAGATTTTGATATCGGTTGGAGAGGCTATTTGTTCGGTATGACTACAAAACTTATTCCCGAAGCTAAAGTATATCATAGCAGGGGGGGAACTTTGGGGGAGTCGTTTTTAAAGAAATTTTCAATGGCTTTGGCAAGACCTGAAAGTATAAAATTTCATCTTGTGAAAAATAGGTATCTTACACTTATTAAAAATTTCAGATTAAGAGACTTTTGGTATTTGATCCCTTTTATTATACTTAAGGATATTGTTTGGGTCGGGATGTTGACATTGAGTTCTCCCAAAATTATAATAAAATTATTAAAGTCGGGCAGATTTTTCAGGGATGCCGTAAGGAAGAGGAGAATAATTAAGAATAATGAATGAGATACTGTATTTATTATCTTTTATCTTGGCTTTCCTACTTGCAATTTATGGAACTCCGATAGCAAAAAAAGTCGCTTTCAGATATAACCTGCTTGATATTCCCGACAATAAATTAAAGAGGCAAAAAAAACCTATTCCTTACATGGGGGGTGTTATAGTATATTTTGCTTTTATATCTCCGGTTGGACTTCTTTTTCCGCTTAGTCGCCATTTATTGGGAATACTGTTTGCAAGCTCAATCCTTTTGATAGTCGGATTATTTGATGATCTAAAAGCTCTTACTCCCGGAATAAAATTCCTTTTTCAGATAGTTGCGGTATTAATACTACTAAAAAGCGGTATATTTGTTGATCTCTTTTTTTTACCGGAATGGGTAAATTATCTTATCTCTTTCGTCTGGATGTTATCGATAATAAATGCATTTAACATCATTGATATTTTGGACGGTATGGCTGCATCTGTTGCTTCCATTGCACTTATTACAATTTTTATCATATCGTTGTACAATACCGATTATCTGATTTCCGTAGTATCAATAAGTCTTGCAGCTTCACTTCTTGGATTTTTGAAATTTAATTGGGAACCGGCTGGAATATATCTTGGTGATGCGGGAAGCATGGTTATCGGATTAATAATTGCGGCTTTGACCGTTATGGGTGAATATACAAGATATAACGATGTTGCTTTTGTTTCGGGTGTGTTGATCCTATCCATTCCTGTTTTTGATATGTTATATGTGATTATTATCAGATTGATTAAAGGGAAATCTCCTTTTTTTGGGAGTCGTGATCATTTTGCTTTGAGGATACGGGAGAAATGGAATCTGTCGGTTTCCAAAACCGTATCCGTAATTGTAGCGATCCAACTGGTTATATCGGCTGTAGTCATTGCCATTTTTTATATGACTCCTCTTATTACATTGATTTTAACACTCGTTATCGTATTGTTTTTTGTAGTTCTCGGTATTTTTCTCCTAAAAGTAAAAATGGAATGATATATATAATCGGTGCCGGTATATCGGGTTTGAGTGTTGCGGATAATCTGAAAAGGGATTTCAAAATTTTTGAAAAGAGTGATCATATTGGAGGTATTTCCACTCAATATAATTCCGGAGGATATTGGTTCGATTTCAGCGGTCACTATTTTCATTTTCAGAAAAAGGAAGATGTAAAAAAATATGTAAAGCGATTTTCACATCTAAAAAAGTATAGGAGAGATTCGCGAATATTTATATTTGATAAATTTGTTCCTTATCCTGTTCAATACCATTTATCTCATTTCCCTGAGAAAATCTCAAAAAAGATTTTTGAAGAAATTACATCCGGAGATTTAGGGGTGCGGATAAATCTGGCGGATTCGCTTCGATCAAATTTCGGAGATACTCTATACGAGATGTTCTTCCGACCTTTTTTGACTAAATATTACAGAAGGGATCCTGCAAATATCATTCCGGAGATGGATAAGGGAAGCATTCCTGTTCCCGACAGAAAAAGTGTTGAAGAAGGGTTGGCGGGAAAAGACTTTAGCGAGAAGGGATACAATGCTGATTTCTATTATCCATCCCGGGGATTAAGAGTATTTATTGACAAGATGGGGAAAAAAGTTGCTCATAATATTAATTACAATGAAGAGGTTTGTAAGATAAATATATACGATCATCTGATAACGACCAATAAACGGGAGTATAAATATAGTGAAATAGTAAATACAATGCCTCTTAGAAACCTTGCAAGGTGTCTTGATCCAAGTCCGGAATGGATGGAATATTCAACCTTATTGGAATCGGTTTCGACTATTGTTGTTAATGTAATTCTAAACAAGAAAAAACACGGTTTCCACTGGGTTTATCTTCCTAACGAGTCATCGGACTTTTATAGAGCGGGATACTATCCCAATCATCCGGCTACAGCTTGTTACTTGGAGAGATCGATAGAGAATAATGAATATTTCGATTATGATGAAATAAGAAAGTCGGCTGTTTCTTTAATGAAAAAAATGGAAATGATTGATGATGAAAGTGATGTAATCCATTTGGATATCTTAAAGATCCCGGATTCTTATATAATTTTTAATAAGGAATGGAATAAAACGGTTCCCCGTATGCTTGGTATGTTATCGAAAAACAACATTTATTCAATTGGACGGTATGGATCGTGGAATTATTCATCTATGAGCGAGGATATTAAAAACGGGATTTTAACAGCAGATATTCTAAACGGTAAATAATGAGAAAAATAAGGGTAATTCATCTGATTACAAAACTTGAATTGGGCGGAGCTCAAAGAAATACCATCTATACTTGTGAGAAAATGGACCCCGTTTGCTTTGATGTGTTTCTTATGAGTGGAGAGGGGGGGGTTCTTAATCCTTCTGAAGAATTTATCGGAGGAGAAGAGAGACGTTTTATATTGATTAAAGATCTTGTTAGAGCGATCAATCTTTTTCGTGACGTGAAAGCATTTAAGTTTCTCAGAAATGAGTTTGTTAGGTTAAAGCCGGATATTGTTCATACACATTCATCAAAGGCCGGAATAATAGGTAGATTTGCAGCAAAAAGTGCCGGTGTTCCAATTACCGTCCATTCCGTTCATGGTTTTGCTTTTTCCCGATTTCACCCGTTTTTCATGAGAAATTTATATAAAGTAATTGAAAAGATCACATCAATATTTACAAACCATTATATCTTTGTTTCAAAAGCAGATATTAAAGTGGCAAAAAAATTAAAATTACTAAAGAAAGCATCGTACTCTCTTATAAGGAGTGGTTTTGATTTTGAAAAGTTTACAAAATCAGATATAAGTGTTAGCGAAATTAAGAAAAAATATCAAATAAGCGACCAAGATTTTATTTGCGGGGTAATAGCTCCTTTCAAACCTCAAAAGGGACTTTTCGATCTTATTAAAATAGCTTCTATTGTCCTAAAAAAAGAGAGAAATATTGTTTTTTTTATTGCGGGAGATGGGGAATTGAGAGATTCGTTGGAAAGCGAAATGAAAAAAGTCGGAATTAGAGACAGATTTATCATGCCGGGATTTATTGATGATATAGAGAGCGTAATTCCGGTTTTTGATATCGGGGTTTCTACGTCCCTATGGGAAGGATTGCCACAGAGTCTTATCCAGTTAAGGTTGATGAATAAGGCTGCTGTTGTTACTGATATTTCAGGAAATAATGAAGTTATCTCAGATGGTGTTAACGGTTATACGGTATCGGTGGGAGAATTTAATGAATTTGCGGAAAAAATAATTTTATTAAAAAATGACAAGTCAATTTTAAAATCGCTTTCAAATCGGTCTGAAGAACTCACAGAATGGGATGGGAAAGTCATGGTTAAATCTCAGGAGAATCTCTACTCCTCTCTTGTCGGCAATGAAAGTTAACAGTTGCTTTGTCAATTGCAAGAAAGGCAGGCAAGGATTGTTTAAATATTCAGAATAATGTCAACAGATAATATTAAAGAGGAATTTTCGGATGATGATGTGATAAGGTCGGTTAAGGCGGGAAATATTAAAAATTTTGAAGTGATTGTTAACAGATACAAAGTTAAAATTGTGAACTTTGTCTTTAGGATGATTAACGATTATGATGAAGCTCAAAGTATTTCTCAAGAGGTGTTTTTGCGTATATTCGTGAAAATTAAAAAATATAAAGAAAACGGAACTTTTCAGTCATTTATTTTCACAATTGCAAAAAATACTTCATTGAACTATTTGAAAAAAAGAAAAAGGTTTTCTTTTTTCTCCGAACTTTCTGAGAAAAAGGGAGGGGATCATATACCTTCCGAAGATGAATTGCCTTCCGAAAAATTACGAAAAACGGAGAAAGAAAAGCTTGTTCTAAACGGGTTGAACAATTTGGTGATTGATCAGCGTGTTGCTCTTATCTTGAAAGTTTATCTCGGTTTTTCTTATAAAAAAATTGCGGAAGTGACCGGATGGTCACAATCAAAAATAGAGACCCTTATTTCACGGGGGAAATCAAATTTAAAAAAGTATGTTTTATTGCAAGAAAAGGGAGAATGACATGTTTAAAATAGAGGGAAGAAGATGAAATGTGATAAAGTCCTCAAATTGTTAAGTCCGTATCAAGATAACGAATTGGGGAAAGATATAAGAGATGAGATTGCAAATCACATAAAACGATGTAATTCTTGCGAGAGGGAATTTGAAAAATTGAATCGGATTTATGCGGATATTAAGTCTCTTGAAGAGATGGAACCTCATGAAAATTTTACAATAAATGTAATGTCGATTGTTAAAGGTATTAAAGATAAATGGTCATTCGGGAAATCGGTATATATTTATTCGTCCGTATTTACGCTATTCTTTATTTTAGGGATTCTTCTGAACCCTTTTGCTTCAATAGGAACTTCGAGAGAAGCGGGCAGAGAGACTATTTCTACAATTCTCCTTGGCGGGCAGAAGTCGGTTTCAGGTGATCCTTTAAAGTCTGCTGTCGTGGATTTAACGGGAGGAAACAATGAAAAAGAATCTGTTTAAAATTATATTTGTTGCATCGTTTGCTCTCAATTTGGCGTTTGTAGGAGCGTGGATATTCAGAGCTGAAAAAGACAAAAAAATCATTGAAAAAAAGGGTGTGATTTTGAACGGTCAATATGAATTGGGTGATAAGCAGAAGACTATGCTGGATAAAATTGTCAAATCATTCAGGACAAGACTTGCGGAGAATAGAAGTAAAGTACTTGAAAAGAGGATAGATGTCATTGAATTGCTTGGAGATCCGGATCAAGAAGGCGAGGCTTATGATGAATTTTTATTACAGTTGAACGAAACGGAAAATGAACTGAATCGAGATTTCATCTCCACATTAAAGGAGATTGGTTCTATCCTTGATCAAGAGCAATGGATAAATTTCCTTTACAACGTAAGTAAGGGATGGTTTTTCTCCAATACTATTTGAGGCAAAGAGAGACGAAATTTTGCTTTTTGATTTTAAAATTAAAAAGAAAATGAAGAACAGTAACAAAACTCCCAATGCCTCATGTACTTGCCGTTGGGTGTAAGTAAAAATTAGATGCAGAAACAGAAATATATATGAAAGATAAATAATTTGAAGAACTGATTTTTACGGAAAAGTCACTTGAAAAAGTTTCATTGATTTCCTACAATCTAATTTGATCGAGTCGAAAATAGAATAAAGGAGAAACAAAAAATATGAGAAAAATAATAGCTACGGTATTGGTATTGTTTGTATATTTAATCACTATTAATGTTCAAGGGCAAACAACCGAATTAAGAATAATCAAAATTGATAAAAA
>Ga0256846_1000623_pt1 | contig 13515 bp, 9 predicted proteins | sample TevniametaG_FD_189098 | JGI IMG/M metagenome (GOLD analysis project Ga0256846, IMG submission 189098) | Tube worm associated microbial communities from hydrothermal vent at the East Pacific Rise, Pacific Ocean - Tevnia | ecosystem: Host-associated > Annelida > Integument > Unclassified ...
ATATAAAAAGTTTTTGATCTTTTATCTTATTATCGGTCTGGTTCTATTTTTCTTGCTTCCGGACGGTTTTAAAATTATTGGAATCGTAATAAAGATAATCGTTGCAATATCGTTGTTCCTACTTTTAAGACTTTATTCGGATGGTTCCATGTATATGGGCATTATGGGATTGGAAATACGTTCCGTTTCCATGATTGCGTACTTCTCCTTCTTATACTATCTTGCTTTGATACAAATAGGTTCCAAAATAAAAAACTATCGGATAAATAAAATTCTTTGCATGTTTTTTATTACATTATCGTTAAGTCTTTCACTCCTGATTATCAAATCTCTAAATTTTGTATATTCCACCTTCTCTTTCAATCCCAATTATCTTGTTTTTCTGTTATCTGTTTTTATGCTATGGGCTGCACCGTTTAGATTGATTGATGTATCAACTTTTTCCAAGATAAAGAATTCAATCTTCTCTTTTATAATACTGAATATTCTTTTTATATTTTTTGTCTGTTTTATATTGCGATTGCATTTCATAATACCGTTGATAATCTCAATCTCACTGTTATTGAGTCTGTTGTACAAGGGTAACATGTTGTTTGAAACAATCAGACTGTTTTTTATCTCTATTGCTATGTTCCTGATGATATTTTTTTATTCGGAATCTGAGAAAAAAAGTTTCATAAGTATAAATCTTAAAAATATATTCTCCAACCAAAATAACTATGCAAAATTTATTTCGAGAGAGATGATCCATAATATTCATGAGAGGAACAAGAATCTTTCAATATTGTTTAAAGGTAATCAAGATTCGGAGTTAGAACAGATATGGAGGAGAAGTATAGCATTAAAAGAGAACATATCATCCGGAATATATGTTATATCAAGCGAAAACGAAATGTTGAGTTCTTTCTCTTTTATGATCCCGTATCTTAAAGTGGCAACGGATAATAAGTATCCGCTCTGGATGATTGATGATTTTAAAGCGGAGTATTTCGGAAGGACGATTTCACTTGCCGTAGCCTCTATTAATATTTATGAAAACTTTGAATATCTTGGGAAAATAATAATTCAAGTTATGAACAGTTCGGATTTAATTACCAGAGATCATCCCGATAGCAACATATTTACCCTTAATCGTCGAATAAAAGGTGATGATATCAGTTACATAAAGCTAAACAGTAAAATGCAGGTGATAGAGAATCCTTCAAATATTGATATAAAGAATACTAACAGGAGAGTGATTGATAGTGATAATTGGATAAAATTTAAGTTTATGGATAAATTGTTTCTCGGATGCAAATTTGAGAGTAATGATGATACTTTTATAGTGTTCTTTTCCAAAAGTTCATTTAGTGAAATATCTTCAAATATAATAAAAATATTTCTGCTTCTTATAGTGGCAAACGGAATTTTGAATTTTAAAAGGATAGATTTTTCAAAATTAAATTCTTTTTTAAAAACTTTTTCATTTAAAGTATTTGCAATACTCATCCTAATATCACTTTTTTCCGCTATTACATTCTCTATTTTCTCAATCCGGTTTAATAACAGAAATCGTGAAATCGAATTTCGTAGTAAGATATTTAATAACGGTGGTGTCGCTTACAATATGATTAGCGATATTATTCAAAAGAATGCCAAATTAAATAAAAACGATCTTTTTTTCCTTTCGAGAACTTTAAATGCAGATATAACTATTTATCGGAATAACAGATTACTTGATACTTCAAATTACAATAAGATACTGAAATCGGAAATTCCTGTCCTGATAAATTCAAAGATTCCTCAAATGCTTGAAGAGAGTGAAAAATTTTACATGGAGACAAAGGATAAAGTGTCAAGAATCTTTTTTGATATTTCCGATTATGTTGTGCGACTTGATTTTGTAGAAAAATGGAACGATGTTTTAAGCAGATCGGAAGTATTCTCAACTTTTATTATCAATATTTTCTTCGTATTAACGGTTGCCGGTTTTTTACTTGCTTTTCTTTTCCGTAAAAAAATTCTTTCTCCGATCAATATCTTAAATAGTAAAATGTCAAAGGTTGAGAAGGGCGAACTTGAAGAGATAACGGAAATTCCGAGTGAGATTGAGATAAAAAATCTTTTCAACGGTTTCAATTCAATGCTTTCAGGAATATATGAGCAGAAAAGAAGTGTTTCGGATATAGCGAGAATGAAAACACTGATCAAATTAAGCCGATGGATTGCACATGAAGTGAAGAATCCGTTGACTCCGATAAAATTGTCTGCCGAACAGATCCTCCGTTCTCTTGTAGATAAGAGAGAGAACTTTGAAAAAGTTATAACCGAATCGGTAAAGTATATTATTGACGAGACGGATCATCTTAGAAACATTTCTCTCGGTTTTTTAGATATTTCCAACTTGGATAAGATAAATGTGAGTCAATTTGACCTTGTTGCATTGTGTAAAACCGAAATTTCAAAGCTTGAGAAAGTCTATAAAAAAATCGATTTTGAATTTGAATCTTATGGAGATATCCCTTTGGTAAATTTAGACAAGATAAAGATTACTCAAGTGTTGAAAAATCTTTTAAAAAATTCCATTGAATCAATAAAGAGGGAAAATGGAAAAATAGTATTGAGTATCCGAAATATTAACGATAATGTTGTTGTTAAGCTAAAAGATAACGGATCGGGTATTGACAGTTCTCTTTACGATAAACTTTTCGATGAGGATTTTTCAACAAAATCTACCGGAACAGGGCTCGGTTTGTTTATTGTAAAACGGATTATTGATCAGCATCAGGGATCAATAAATTTTAAGAGTGGAAGTTTTGGAACTATAGTGAGTATACAATTACCGATAAATAGCAACGGGGATAATAAGAATGAAAAAACCGATAAAACTGAATAAGGGCGATAAAGTGGGTATCTTTATACCATCTTCTCCCGTGAAAAGTGATTATAGAAAAAGGGGATTGGAGAATATAAATAGAATGGGGTTGGTTCCGGTAGAAGTTGAGAACATTTTCGAAAATTCAGGGTTTACTGGGAAACTACCTGAGAATATTATTGAAGATATGGAAATTTTTCTTGATGATGATACTGTTTCCGCTCTGTTGGCGGCAAGAGGCGGATACGGTTCGAATTTTTTACTTGACAGACTTGGTAAATTTAAGGAAAAAGAACCAAAAATTATAATAGGATCGTCCGATGTCGGTTATCTATTATGGGGATTGATGGAGGTTATGAATACGGTTGTTTTTTACGGTCCTATGGCTTATTCCGGAATTGCCGACAACAAATTTGATTATAAGAATTTTTTGGAAATCCTTAGTGGCGATTATGAAGAGATCGTAGTACACGGTAAGGTATTAAAGAGTGGTAAGGTGAATGAAGTAGTTACGGGAGGATGTCTTTCGAATATCGTGTCATTGTGCGGAAGTGAATTTTTTCCTAATGTTGAGAATAAGATACTCCTTATCGAAGATGTAAATGAGAGACCTTTCCGTCTTGACAGGATGTTGTGGCAGCTGGAAGGGAATGGAGTTTTTTCAAAGGTCAAAGGAATAATATTCGGAGAGTTCCCCGGATGTTTTATTAGCGAAAAAGAGAAAGAGACATTCTTCTATAGGTCGATATTGAAATATTTTGAGCCTTTTGATTATCCGGTGTTGTACGATATGCCTTTCGGACATTCTTCATACGCAAAAATTCTTCCGCTTGGAATTAAAATAAATATTGATACTTACAAGTATAAAGGATTAACAATCAGAGAAAAGGGGGTAATTGTATGAAGGTTTTCATGAGTGGTATTGCCGGAACAGGGATGAGTTCCCTTGCTGGACTTTTCAGGGAAAAGGGGTATGAAATATCAGGATCGGATACATCATTTTACCCTCCTGTCGGACCTTTGCTTAAAAAAATGGGAGTACATACTTATGAAGGATATTCGGAAAATAATATTGAAAATGATATTGATTTTTGTGTTATAGGAAATATAATTTCACGAGGTAATCCCGAGGTCGAGTTTATCCTTAACAATAAAATACGATTTTTTTCAATGGCTGAAGCTCTTTACAGATTTTTCATTGAAGGGTCAAGATCAATTGTGGTATCAGGGACTCATGGAAAGACCACCATTAGTTCTTTTCTTGCATTGCTACTAAAAGAAGCTGAACTTGATCCGGGATATTTTATAGGAGGTAAGCCTATTGATCTGGATTCAAATTATTCTTTGGGGAGTAACAATTTTTTTGTTTCCGAAGGTGATGAGTATGAAACATCTTTTTTTGACAGATCATCAAAGTTTTTAAAATATTTCCCCGATATATTAATACTTTCATCATTGGAATATGATCATTTGGACTTTTTTAAATCCGAGAGGGAGTATAAAGATGCTTTTAAAAATCTTATAAATCAGGTCCCTTCCAATGGTTTGATAATCTCTAATTCGGACTACACAATGAATAGAGAAGTAATTAAAGGATCTTTTTCGCCTGTATTGGAATATGGACTGGATAAAGCTGATTATAGCATTAAAGATGTAGTCTCTTCTCCCGCTGGGATTAGTTTTCGCCTTAAAATAGGAAATGAGTATGTTGAGTTTAAAACACCTTTGCAAGGTGAATATAATGTAAAAAATCTTACTGCGGGAATTATATCCGGTATTCATATAGGTGTCCCTTTATCCACAATAAAAAAAGTAGTTAAGAAATTTAACGGAGTTGAGAGAAGATTAAATAAGATCGGTGAAGATGATAATACTGTTATTTATGAAGATTTTGCTCATCATCCGACTTCAATCGGATCTGTATTAATGAGTCTTAAAAAACTATATCCGCATAAGAAATTAACCGCACTGTTTGAACCGGCAAGTTGGAGTTTGAAAAATAGATATTTCGAGAATAAACTTATAGAGTCCCTTTCCGTTGCAGATGAAGTTGTAATAAAGATACCGTATAAAATAAGTAAGATTCCGAAAAACGAGAGAATAGATATGGAAAAATTGATTCATGGAATAAACATTGCAGGGAAAAAAGGGGTTGCTATGAAAAAAATTTCCGAGTTTGAAACTTTTTTGGAAAACATCAGTCATAAAGAGCAGAGAGTTGTTGTAATACTTTCAAACGGGAGTTTTGGCTCTCTCCCGAAAAAAGCGGAAGTGTTGTTTGCATGAGGGTTATAATTGACATTAAATTGGAGATAATATAAAATTTTTCAATGAAAAAAATACTTATAATTTCATTTACAATAATATTTTTAGCACAAATAACTCTTATTTCCAAAGATAGAAATTTTAAAATATCTTCAAAAAATAGAAGAAAAATATATAAGCAGCTCCCGTACCGTCATAAAAAGTGGCTCAATATGGTAAAGTACATTTCAACACCCGATGAACGCAACATCTTTTATAAGTTGACAAACGAGAGGGATAGGGACCTGTTTATTAAAGCTTATTGGACTCAGAGAGATCCTACACCCGGAACTCCCGAGAACGAGTATAAAACCGAGATCATAAAAAGGTTCAAATATGTAAACAGGGAATTTAAGAAAGGTTCTTCAAAACCGGGATGGATGACCGATATGGGGCAGTTTTATATGATTCTCGGAAAGCCTTCATCAATAGATAGATTTGATAATAAAGCAGGACTGTATCCCGCTCAAGTTTGGTATTATTACGGTGATAAAAGATTAGGTCTCCCTACGTTTTTTAATATAACTTTTTTTAAGCCGAGAAACACAACGGAGTGGAAATTATATAATCCTGCTCAGGATGGACCGCAAGCGTTGCTTATATCTTGGGGACCTGTAGATACTTCAAATATCGGTATGTTGGAGGCTAAAATAAGGGAATTGGCACCCCGTCTTTCCGGACCTTCAGTCTCAATGATTCCAAATGATCCTACCGCAGTATTTGCCGGATCATTAAGATCGAATTTGGTGTTATCAAGTATTTATGACTCGCCTAAAAGACATATCAATGTATCTTATGCAACGAATTTTCTTAATTATAAAGGCTTTGTCGATGTAAATTCTTCGATAAATTATATCGAAAATACCCATAAGGTTTTATTGCAGAGATATAAAAGATTCGGATTTAATTTTGTAAATATTTCAATTAAACCTAAGATTATATCATTGGGGTATGTTGAAAAAAGCGAACAGTATTTTTATAATTTTAAAATGACGGTGAGTTTGAAAAAGGGTGATGATTTTATTTATCAGTATTCAAAAAACTTCGATTTTTATATTCCGTTTAAGGATATCCAAAATGTCAAAAAGGGGATTGAGATTCACGACTCTTTCCCTATTGCACCGGGTAAATATAAATTGCTTGTGTATATTCAAAATACCATAGGGAAACAGTTCTCTTACTTTGACGAAGAGATAAAGGTTGAAGATTTCGGCTCAAATCCATTTATTACGGATACGCTACTCGGTTACAAACTGGAACCTCAAACTTCCAATTATTTTTTCCCATACAATTTTAATGATTCGAAAATGTATTTTGATACGGATAAAGAGTTTAAGCTTAAAGAGAAGCCGATTTTCTTTGTCGGGGCATATAATATCAACAAAGAAATCTGGAGCAAAGGATATATGGAGATAATTCTTACGGGATTAAATGAAAGGAGAAATTATAAGTACACAAAGAAGATTATGCTTAATTCTCAACCTTATGATCCCAATTTGAACATAATTGCAAATGTTTGTGAAAAAGGATTATATTCCGATTACTATATTTTCTCCGTAAAACTTTATGACCACAGAAATTCAATCATTGATTCAAATACCGACAGATTTACCGTTGCTCCGGTTTCTAATATGAACTATGCGAATGAATCTTTCAAAAAATCAAGATTAATAAATACCTATTATTTTGATTATATTCTCGGAATTCAATATGAAAATCAGAAATTGTTTAGTGAAGGGATTAAGTATTATGAAAGAAGTGTTGAAAAGAATCCCGACTTTATTGAAGGAGTGGTAAGATATCTTAAGCTCCTTAATAGAACAAAAAAATATTCCAAAGTTCTTGCTAAAGTTGAAAGTATTAAGAATAGTCGGAAGTACAAACTTGAATATCATCATATCAAGGGGACATCGTATTATGGGTTGAAGGATTATGAAAAAGCACTGACGGAACTTCTTGCTGCAAATAAAGTTTATGATAGTGATTTGGGGGTTCTTAATCTTTTGGGGTTTACGTTGTTTAATCTGAAGGAATATGACGAGGCGCTTAAAACATTCAACGCTTCTTTAACTCTTGATAAAAATCAGCCTGTTATTAAAAATATTTTAAAAGAGATAAATAAAAAATTGAAAAAGTAATTTCGAATTTTCCTGCATAAAACGGTCTGATTTATTACCGTTGTTCGTTTATGACTGAATAATTATTGTTTTTATGTTCTAAAACAAACTCTTGACAAAAATATTATTATTTTTTAGTATAAATACAATGAGATGAATTGGAAGTTTGTTTGGATTTAAAAGAGAATAAGAGATAGATAAAAATAGTTATTTAAAATAAATCAATAAAATTATGGATAATTTATGGACATTTCACTCAGATAAAATTACGAGGGCAAAAAATGAGTGGGAACTTGCTGTTGATGCTTTTGAAAGTATTGTGCTTCTCGTTGATGAAGAAGGAAAAATTATTCGTGGAAACAAAGGGGTGGAACAATGGGGGTTGGATAAGGTAAATAAAATAAACGGAAAGCATTTTCATTCATTGTTTCATCCGAAGTGTTCTTTAAAAAATTGTTATCTTGTTTCAAAGTGGAATAAATGTAAATGTGATAAAAGTGCAAAGACTCATTTTAATATAAAAAAGTTTGATAAAATCCTTGGAAAATTTCTAAGTATTAATTTTATTATACCCTCATCCGTGAAGAATGGAAAAAATAATTACAGCATTCACTCCGTAATAAAGATTGACGATATAACAAGTGAAAAAAAAAGCGAGGAGAGAATTGAGCAGCTGTTATCGGAATTGCAGGCGGTTGTAAATTCTTTGCCGTATAGTTACATTAAGATCAATAATAAAGGAAGATTGCTTAATGTAAGCGGAAAGAAGCAACCGGATAAGTTTTTTATCAATGATAGTCATATCGGTAAAAAGATTCATGAGATTTTTTCTCCCAAAGTAAACTTGAAATACAATAAAGCTTTGGAGAGTGTAAGGAACGGTAAGAAGATAGAAGAGTTTGAGTATACAATTTCTTCATCTCTTGGGAGACAGTTTATGGAAGCTAAAATGATTCCTGTATCTGATAATACTATTCTTGTATTAAACAAAAATCAAACTGAGTTTAAGAAGCTTTTGTCAATAGCAAATACAATTGATAAAATGAAGAATCTCGGAGTTGTTTTCTCCGGGATCAGGCATGAGATAGGTAATCCCATTAATACAATTAAAATGACAATGAATGTTCTCAAAAGAAATTATTCCGATTTTTCCGATGAGAAAAAATTTGAATATATAGATAGGGTAATTGATGAAACCACAAGAGTCGAGTTTTTGTTAAAAAATTTAAGAAATTTTAATATTTATGAAAATTTAATATGCAAAAAAACAGATTTACATGAATTTATTGAGAATTTCATAAATCATGTCCGTGAAGATTTCCAAAATAAGGGTGTTACAATTAAAAAAAATTTTTTTAATGAAAAGTTATATATTTCGAGTGATACCAGAGCGTTGCATCAAGTTATGTTAAACTTAATGACAAATTCTCTTGAGGCAATGAAGAGTACAAGAATTCCGGAAATAACAGTTTCTACTACAGGAACAAAAAGTATGGTTAGTCTGATTGTAAAGGATAACGGAGAGGGAATAACGAGTGAGAATAAAAAAAATGTTTTTGAACCTTTTTTTACGACAAAAGCCTACGGAACGGGGTTGGGGTTAAGTATTGTACAGAAAATTGTATTTCAGATGGGCGGTACACTTGATATTGACAATAAAAGTGATACAGGCATAAGTGTAATAATTAATTTCCCGAGAGAGAAAAATTGAAAAAGAATATCTTAATTGTTGATGATGATGTAAATCTTTCTTTGTCTGTAAAAGATCTGTTGATTACGGATGAAATTGATGTATTTACCGCTTCTACCGGAAGAGAAAGTATTTCTATTCTTCAATCGAAAAAAATAGATTTGGTAATCCTTGATCAAAAATTACCCGATATGCAAGGTCCGGATTTATGTCCTGACATATTCAAATATAATGAAGATGCAAGGATTATTTTTATAACGGCTTTTCCCAGTTTTAAAAATGCTTTGCAAGCTATTAAATACGGAGCTCACGATTATATTTCAAAGCCGTTTGATCCCGATGAGTTAAAACTCTCCATTATAAGACAATTTGATCTCGGAAAGCTTGAAAAAGTAAAAAGAGTTCAGATAAAGAAATTCAAAGATGAGAAAAAGGAAAATATTCTTATAGGAAATTTTGGAAAAGGGTCAAATGTTAATGAGTTGATAGAAATAGCTGCATTTTCTGACAAGCCTGTATTGATAACAGGAGAAACCGGAACCGGAAAAAGTATTGTTGCCAAAACCATTCACCTTAAAGGAGATAGAAGCGGTACTCCTTACTTTAGTCTAAATTGTGCTGCTATCCCCGAGACATTAATTGAAGCGGAACTTTTTGGTAATGAGAAAGGGGCATTCACGGGGGCTACTTCAAAAAGACGCGGAGTATTTGAAATTTCTGACGGAGGAACTCTGCTTTTGGATGAAATCGGTTCCATGCCGTTGCAGTTGCAACCGAAAATTCTCGGTTTTCTTGATGATGGAAAAATTAAAAGATTGGGAGGGGAGGTAGCTATCCATTTAAATACCAGGATTATTGCGGCAACTAACTCTAACCTAAGTGAAATGATTAAAAACGGAAGGTTTAGGCAAGATCTTTATTACAGGTTGGGAGTTATTCTTATCAATATCCCACCTTTAAGAAATAGATCTGAAGATATTCCCCAACTTGTCAAATATTTTGTTAAAATTGCCGATCCCGGAAAAAGTATGTATGTTCCGGATGATGAAATTAAAAAATTAATGCAATACGATTGGCCTGGAAATATTCGGGAGTTAAGGAATATAATTGAGAGATCCGCTCTAATGTTTAAAGAGAAATTATTTCCTTCCAAGCTGATATTCGGTGAAAATCGAATCATATCCGGTATGGATGAAGACAGTAAACTCAATGAAGATAATAAAATAATGACTTTAAGAGAAGTGGAGACCGATTATATACGTTTTGTTTTGAAGAGAAATATGGGAAATTTGACACGTAGTGCTCGTGTTCTCGGAATTTCTTTATCAACGTTAAAACGAAAAGTTAAGGAAATCAACAATAATTGATTTGAGTTAATTAATTCAAAATAGGTAGTGCAAAATGAGCCGGTTGTTTTCAAAAGTATTGTCTGAGATAGTTAATAGTACCGATAACAAAACATAATTTTATTTTTGATAATTTTTCTAAACTTGGCATATGAATTGCTTTATAACTTCAAATGGAAAAAATAAAAATACTTTTAGTTGATGATGACAGAAATTTCCTTCTCAGTTTATCCGAAGGTCTTCATGCACATGATGAAAAATATGAAGTATTATTAGCAGGAAACGGAATAGAGGCTATAGAAAAGCTTAAATCCGAGGAAGTAAATATTGTTGTTACTGATTTAAGAATGCCTGAAATGGATGGTATTGAGCTGATCGTAGTGATAAGCAGGGATTATCCCGAGTTAAATATCATAGTAATGACCGCTTACGGAACTTCGGAAATTGAGAATAATTTGAAAAACTTTGGAAATTGTCAATACATTGAAAAACCGCTTGATTTTAACGATTTGGTAAGCAAAATAGAAAAAGGGATTAGACCGATATCTACTGGATTTATTAACGGTATTTCAATTAAATCATTTATTCAGATTCTCAAGATGGAAAAAAAGAGTTGTACCCTTAAAGTAATTTCAAAGAATAAGAGCGGGGAATTGTTTTTTGAGAAAGGAGAATTATTTGAAGCTGTGACAGGGGATATTGATGGTTTGGAAGCTGCATTAGAGGTTATTTCCTGGCATTCTCCGGAAATTGAGATAATCGGGGAGAATAAAAAGAAGAATAATAATATTAATAAAGATATTGATTACCTTATTCTCGAAGCCGTGAAGAAATCGGATGAGTTGAAAAATAAGAAGAAGCAAGAAAATAAAAGTAACAAAATGGAGTCTCAAATGAATGTAAAAAAACTTAATGAATCAATTGAAAAGCTTAGGGAGGATCTCGGAGATTCTCTTATAACTATGGATGTATGGGGAGTAGATGATGCACAATCTTTAGGAGGTTATAATTCGGAACCTAAAGCGGTGGCATTATTCAATCAAATTACCATTGATATTGACAAGGCTCTTATTAAGAGTGGATTCCCGTCATTGGGCGATTATTATACACTCAATTTAATGGGGGGTAAAATGATAGTAATTATTAATTTGGGAAAGTACCAATGGGGGATGCTGTTAGATAAGACAAAAACCAACTTGGGGCTTTTAACTAATGTAATTATTCCGGAGCTACTTGATTTATTTGAAGAAGCCGTAGCGGGATGAGGTGAAGAATGGGAATAGAACTATACAAATTTTTTAAAATAGTTTCTGAGAAAATGGGTAGTAAGGGGAGAATCATACTCGCAGAAAAGACAGGTATCACTATGGCAAAGTCAATGGAAATTGAGGATTCCAAAGAGATGATGCAAATATTCTACGATGCGGTTAAAGAGATGGAGGGAGGTAACAGTGACAGTCTTGTTACATTGGAAACAATTGTTCCTGAAAAGCCTAAAACCGATTGGAAAGAAGTAGGTTATAGAATGGTTGATGAATCTGTTAAAGTCGTCTCGAAATACTTTGGAAGAGAATTTGCCGAAGAGATGTTCAGACCTGAATCGAATAAAGTAAACCAGCTTGATGAAAATTCCACAATAAACGAGATCAAATATATTTTTCTACCGAAAATCAGAAAAAAATTCAGAGAATTCATGAGTTCCGATGAAATTGAAAAATGGTTTGAAGATAATTTGAATAAATATACTTAAAAAAGGGGTATTAAAAAATTAAACGGGAGGTTAAGTTATGAGAAAAAAATTTTCACCGTTACTTGTGTTGGGAATAGTACTTTTTTTCCCTAAGGGTATATTTGCAACACAACAGCATCCGGCTCCAACCGGACTTGTAGTTCATCAGATAGCACACTTAATGTTTGTTGTTGCAATGTTAATATTATTGCTAACAATAAAAAAAACAGTAGGTGTTAAGATTGAAGGTTGGAAAAATCTTTATAAGGCAGCGGTTTTCTTTATGATTTGGAATGCGATTGCTTTTTTTGTACATGGAATTCAGGAGTTTATTCCAAAAGAAGCATATACCGGTCAAGGATATTGGGGAACATATTTATCACTTGGAGAACAGAGTTTTGTTAGAATTGTTTTTTATGTGGGAAAAGTTATAGCACCGTTACTAAATGTTATTCCCTTCTATTATCTTCATAAATCTCTTAAATCATTTAGAAGTATTGCAGGATAGGAGGATAAAATGTTATCAATGACCATTGTAAAACTTGCGGATTTTATCGGTGTTTCAATCGTGCTGGTATTTGCATTTATGATATTAAAGAATGCATTCGGACTTCAGGAAAAAATAAAAGGTACCAATATTTGGTATTTTCTTTACTATCTTACCATTGCTCAGTTTTCTTTCGCTGTTGCCAGATCGGTTGGGCATATATTGAAACATTTGCTAATAACGGTAAATTTAAAAAGCATATGGATATTTTTACGTCCTTACTCGGGAGGAACAAATACTATTACTTTTGTTATAGTTTTTTCAGTTGCTCTCCTGATGACAAGATCTTTAAAATCTTTTGCCGGGGAATAAAAGGGTATAAGCTTTTTCTATGCCGGGGTTATTCCCCGGCATCGGATAGATGTTTTTCAAAAATTAAAATGCTAAAATAAATCCGGCAGTTGACCCATAAAGTATGCTGATAGCAGGGCTGGAAGTAATAGGGCACGAACCGGTTTTACATCCGATAAAATAATAATATGCAAATCCTAAAATAGCTCCGATAGCTGTGAATATTGTATGCTTTACGAGTTTTTTTTTAGAAGGTTTCTTTAATTTCAATTTTTTCCATTTTCAAGTCTTATCATGTCTCTGAGTATTTTAAGTGATTCATCCAACTGTATGTCTTTTCGGAGTTGGTCAAACCAATTTTTCTCATTATCCTCTGCAATCTTTTTAAGTTTATCAGACGAGAATGGGCGGTTTTTTAGATTGGATACAATAGAAAAGTTTTTCAAATAATCAAATTTTTTCTTGAATTCTGCAGAATTTTTTTCAATTCTTTTCTGTTCTTCAATAAGTTCGTCAATTTTAAGTTTATATTTCTTGTCTTTATTCAGTTCTTCAAGTTTCCTAATGTATTTCTTAATCAATGCAAAACCTTCACTATTAGAAATACGGGAAGCACTTAATTTTTTGATTTTGGGAA
>Ga0256846_1000624_pt1 | contig 13511 bp, 8 predicted proteins | sample TevniametaG_FD_189098 | JGI IMG/M metagenome (GOLD analysis project Ga0256846, IMG submission 189098) | Tube worm associated microbial communities from hydrothermal vent at the East Pacific Rise, Pacific Ocean - Tevnia | ecosystem: Host-associated > Annelida > Integument > Unclassified ...
AATTATATTCTAAGGATAAAAACCACCGATAATAAGGTGTATGACGATAGTGATGTTTTTGCCATTACCGGAAATTCATCTTCACCTACAATAACCGTTACATCTCCCGTATCGGGTAATTCATGGGTAAAGGGCAGTACTCATAACATTACATGGACAAAGAGAGGGACTCAATCGGCAAATGTTAAGATCAATATTTTCAGAGGTTCAATTGCTGTTGCTAACTTTGTAGAGCAGTTGACCGGTCCCAATAACGGTTCTTACAATTGGACCGTTCCGATCAGTTATACGAGCGGAAATTATATTCTAAGGATAAAAACCACCGATAATAAGGTGTATGACGATAGTGATATTTTTGCTATTACTAATTGAATAAAATTATTAACAGGTAAAGAAAAATAATTCCTAAACGGAGAGGTAAGATAAGTTCTCATCATCTTTAATATTTCCTTATTAATTCAAATTATTATGTACAAAATGGTGTTATGATTTAAGAATATCGTTGTGTTTGATCAATTTTAGTGGTTATATATAAATAAAATAGTTTTTTTCTTGAAATAATTTCTTGTTTTAACTATATTATAATTCCTATATTGTAAGGAGGGAGGATAAAAGTTTTTCGAAAACTTTTAGTTTTATTTATAGCACTAAACTTTTCCGTATTGGTGTTTCCTATCAAATCCGGTGTCCCTTTTTTTCATAATTACTCATTAACAGAGTATAACCTTCAACCTCAAAACTGGTGCATAAAGCAGGACAAAAGAGGTATTATTTATATTGGGAATCAGGGTGGACTACTTGAATATGACGGTTCGGAATGGAGAATAATTGAGATTCCTAATTGGACAGTCAGATCGATGGCTTTTGATCTAAATGGGACACTCTTCATAGGTGGGAAAGATGAGATCGGATATATAGAATCTTCTCCTAAAAGAGAGCCAAGATATGTTTCTTTACTTGCACAACTTGGGGGAGAGCATATGAATTTTGGTGATATTTGGCGAATTGTTCGAAACAAAAATGACCTTTATTTGTGGTCGTCTCCAATTATTTTCAAATGGGACGGAAAGAAACTTGTAGTGTGGAGAAGTGGTCTCCCATGTAGGGGAATTTATGAATGCAGAGGTAAACTTTACATTCATCTAAAGAACATAGGGTTGCAAGAAATTATTGATGATAATATTGTCCCTGTTCCCGATGGAGAGAGATTTAAAAATAATAAGATATGTTCGGTTCTTTCTTATGGAGAAAACAGACTTCTGATAATTACAAAAAAGGAGGGATTATTTTTATCAAAAGGGAATTCGTTTAATAAATTTTATACGGAATTTGATAAATATATTACCGAAAGGATTAATGGATTAGATAAAATCCATACTCATCCACCATATTGCGGGATTAGACTTTCTTCAGGTGAATATGCAGTTGGAACAGGAAATGGGGTTTTTGTACTAAACAGATCAGGAAATCTTATAAGTATATTAGATAAAAAATCAGGACTTGATAATAGTAGCGTAAAAGTTTTATATGAGGATCGTTGGGGAAATATTTGGATAGGATTAAATGTGGGAATAACTAAAATTGAATATAATTCTCCGTTCAGGATACTTGATAATAGGGCGGGACTGGATGGAATGCTATTGTCTCTTGCAGAACATGAGGGAATGGTTTATGCAGGAACAAGTTCCGGACTATTTGTTTTTCAAAACAACGGTTTTTCTAAAATAAGCAAAGCGACTATGGAGATATGGGACTTGTTAAGTACGAATAAAGGATTATATATTGCATCGTCATCAGGTATCCTATTTCTAAAAGAGGGGAAAATATTTATAATTTCCGGAGATAGGACATTCAAATTGTTAGAAAGTTTAAGGTATCCGTCTTTAATACGTGCCGGAACAACAAAAGGGGTTATTACAATCAATGCTAAAGATAATTCCATTGTTCAGTTAAGTTCGGGGGAAATATTTACTGAAATCCGAACACTCGTAGAGGATAAGAATGGAGTATTGTGGGCGGGATCGTTGACGCAAGGGGTATTCAAGATTACTTCCGATAAAAAGGGGAACATAGAAGGTTTTAGAAATTATTATGTTTCTCAGGGTCTTCCGGGAGATGAGACCCGTGTTATTTTTGTAAATAATAGAGTGATTTTCGGAACAGAAAAGGGATTGTATAAATTTAATCCGTCTAAGGAGAAGTTTGAACCAGATAGTATGTTTGGGAAAAAGTTTTGCGACGGGTCGACCGGTGTTTACAAAATTTTTGAAGATAATAATAAAAAATGCTGGATTCATGCAGGTATCAGAAATTTTTTAGTGGTTAAAAATGGTAACAACGGTTATAAGATTTCGGATAGAATATATAAGAGGATGCCGAAGAGACAGGTGAATTCTTTTCTGAAAGTTGGAAAAGAGGTTTGGTTCGGAACTATAGATGGGATAACAATTTTTAATACCGACTATAAAATTAAATTCTTTAATGAACATCCTCCGATTCTTAGAAAGATCACCGTAAACGGAACAGATGAAATTTATCATGGATCTTCCCTCAATGGTAAAAATACCGAATCACTTTTCACACTTGATTCGAATTGCAGAAATATAAAATTTGAATATTCATCTCCATTCTATGTAGCGGAAAACAAAACAGAATTTAGATGTAAACTGGAAGGGTCGGGGAAAATGTTTTCCGAATGGAGCGATAAGAATTTTATGGAATTTTATAATCTTGGCTTTGGATATTACAGACTTCATATTGAGGCGAAAAATGTCTATGGGGATGTTTCCTCCTCCACAATCTTTCCATTTAAAATAATGGCACCGTGGTATTGGCGATGGTGGATATTTCCAATCTACCTTATTTTAATCGGAGGATTTATTCATTTTATTGTAAAATGGCGGTCAGCTTCTCTTGTAAGAGAGAAAAAAGTACTTGAGAAAATCATTGCGGAAAGGACAATTGAGTTAAGGGAAAAATCCATTAAGTTGGAAGAGTTGGATAGAATAAAAAGTAAATTTTTTGAAAATATCTCTCACGAGTTCAGAACCCCCCTTACACTCATAAACGGACCGTTAGAGGATATGATTAATGAGAATAAAAATATAGAAGACAGATGTAAGCTAAAAAAAATACTTAAGAATTCCAATAAACTTTTAGTCCTGATAAACCAACTTCTTGACCTTTCAAAACTTGAGAGTGGGCATATGAAACTTAAAAAGAAGCCGGATGATGTGATCGGATTCATTAGGGGAGTATTATCTGCATTCGAATATCCGGCTAAGGAGAAGAATATTTCACTTTCATTCTCGACACAACATAATAAACTCATAATCTCATTCGATAGAGATAAACTTGAAAATGTATTCTCAAATCTATTGGCAAATGCAGTTAAATTTACGGAGAAGGGCGGGGAAATTTTAATTCACGAATCGATGTTATTTAACGATAGAGGAGATGAAAATTATGTTAAGATAGTCATCTCCGATACCGGAAAAGGGATTCCGAAAAAGGAACTCGGGAGGGTATTTGATAGGTTTTATCAGGCAGAGAATGAACTGGAAGGTGGAACAGGGATCGGATTAGCTTTAGCAAAAGAGTTGATTGAACTTCATTCAGGAACAATTAAGGTTGAGAACAATATACCTTCCGGAACTGTTTTCGAAATATTACTTCCTACACTTGAAAAATATAGTAAAACGGTGGAAATAAATGAATCGGAAAAATTAGTGGAAATATTTGCTGACACGAACAGTATAAATGAGGAACAGGTTGAAGTTGATCAGAAATGTGAGTACGAAAAAATATCACCGGATAGAAAATCCATTCTAATAATTGATGATAATTCCGATATAAGAAGATATATTGCTACAACTCTCTCCGCAGAATTTATTATTAGGGAAGCAGATAATGGATATTCGGGATTAAGTATAGCGGAAGAAATGATTCCTGATCTGATAATATGTGATGTGATGATGCCGAAAATAGATGGATTGGAAACATGTCGGAAACTAAAAAATAATATTAAAACGAGTCATATTCCGGTCATAATGCTTACTGCAAAAGCAGGGGAATCAGACCAAATAGAGGGATTGCAACGTGGAGCGGATGACTATATTTTAAAGCCTTTTAATTCAAAGATACTACTCTCAAGGATTAGAAACATTATAGAGTTAAGAGGTGAATTACAATTGAAGATTATGAGGCAGCTTACATTAAAACCGTCTGAAATTAAGGTGACTTCAATGGACACTGAATTCCTAAACGAGTTTAAAACCGTTATTGAGGAGAATTTGTCTGATCCACTACTTGATATTGATATATTTACAAAAAAAATGTTTATGGGAAGGAGTACGCTGTTCAGGAAAGTGGAAGGGTTAACCGGAGTTAGTCCCATGCAGTTTGTCCGTTCATACAGGTTGCAAAGAGGAGCTCAATTGCTTAAGCAAGGGTACAGTACAATAACTCGGATCAGTATGGAAGTAGGATTTACAAGTCCTGCGTATTTTACAAAGTGTTTTAAAGAAGAATTTCATAAACTTCCATCCGAATATTCTTTCTCAGAAAAAGAAAACGGATAAATGGGACTCTACTTATATATTTAGATACTTTTGTTATAGTTAGAATTTATAAATGAATTAATATACTAATAATGATCCTGTGACAAACTATTCAGAGGGTCGTAAAGTCCTTGATCGGGGAATATTAAATTTAAAGGAGGAAAGTATGGCGAAAGGGGAAGAAGGTTGTTGTAGTACAAAAATTTTAAATACCTTAAAAGATGAAAAAGTTAGAATTATAGTCGAGACAAAGGGTCCTAAAGGAAAAGTTGTGGATAGAAAAGAAGAATTTATTGATCCTCAGGGGGTTTTTAAATGTCCGATAGCTTTACCGGATATTTATCAAGCAATAGAAATTTATTTTGATCAGGGGAAAAAAGAATTCTACAGCATCAAAAATGAAGTGACATATGAAGGGAATACCAGTGGTGAAAAGAATGTTAACTATATCTGTTTTCGAACAGGGTTGCTGGAAAGGATATTTGGAGATACATCAATGAGAATGAAAATTGAAAATCCTATTTACAAAACTAAATCCAGGGAAACTATGGTCACTTACGGTTATAGAAAAAAATCCGACAATAATGTATCGATTGGAACAGATGAACCCTAATCTTTTGATTTAATTGGTTGAGAGCTAAGGGGATAACTGTCCCGCTGGAGTAAGAGGTGGGAATCCGAATTTAATTACGGAGTCACCTCTGCCTCCGGCAAAAGGGTGTAAGAAACGGAGAAATCATGAAAAGGAAAGATTTAACAAAGATATGGACTGTTTTGGGGTTAATTATGTTTTATTTGACGATAGATATTTTTTTAAGGACAAAGGGAGTTTATCTGAATTTATCGGAATTGATATATTCGGAGTGGAATCAACATAATGCCTCAATCTTCGGAATCTTTTTTGGAGTTCCCTTATTCTTTGTACTTCTTTATCTAACAAAATACTTTAGAAAAAGATTAGGAGGTTATACGTTCCTATCATCATTACCGTTTGCTTTCGGAATAGAAACGGATTTGTCGGATAGGCTTGGGAGACAATTCCAGATATTCTTTTTTGTTATATTCCTCGCCGTTCCGATGATAAGTCAAATCTATTTCTTCATTAGTATGATCAACGGAACAGTGTATTTTACCGGAGGTGCTTCATTTGTGTCAGGGATTGATCACCTATTGAAACCTGTTCCTATCCACCAGATATTTTCAAATGATATGTTCCGATACGGAACAAACACCGGTATTTCATTCATCCCGTTTTACCAACCCTGGTTCTTTCTGATTATTGAAGTTTTATTGGTTAATTATTTTGTAAAAGCTGTTTTCATGAAAAGGAAAGGTTGTTTAAGTCGTGAAAACTCTTTAAATAAGAGATTTTAAAAGTTTTATTTATAAAATTTTTAAAAAGCAAAAAATTATAAAAGGAGGAAGTAAAGATGGAAAAAAAAAGGAAACCGGTAGTATTATCGGTAGTATTTTCAGTATTTATTTGTATGTTACCTTTTGTTGCTAATGCTTTTTTGATGGGTAATCAGAATCTTGAAAACGCATTAAGATTAACAATTAGGTACGAAAACGAGCAAATGACTTTAATTAAGGTAGAGAAATTACGAATGATTATTCCTATTACGGTTAAAGAGCGGATACTCAAGAAAGGTGATTATTCAACGGAAAAATACTATTTTGAACTTCATGATAACAAAATGAACTTGTTATTCCGATCAAGTATGGAAGATCCGACTTTGACTGTAATGGAATATGAAGATCCTGAAAGTTCCGGAAAAATTATCAGCTCGGTTCTAAATCATGAGAATATTACATTCTCTATTATTATCTCTGAAATCGATCAGGTCAGATTTATCAAATTTACCAGAGTTGTTTCCGGACAAAAGATTGTGAAGCATGAGATGAAAAAGTATGAAGACTTGGGTACTTTTGATCTGATAAAAGTTCGAAAGAATATTTCCAAATACAATTAGGGAGGGTTACTATGAACAGACAAAATAATAAAATAAGATTTTTTGTTACATCGTGCTTTTTGATTCTATTGTTTCAATTGTCGATAATTGCAGGTACGGGAGACGGGAGTGTCCTAAGCATAACAAAAATTCTGAATAATGGACCGGATAATAAGAAGTTCAATATCATAATTATGGGGGATGGATATAAAACTTCAGAAATCGCTACATTTGAAACTCATGCACAAAGAGTTGTAACCGCATTTAACAATTTGATCGGTTTCGGTCCTTGTATAAATGCCGTAAATTTTTACAGGGTTAACATAGAATCCACGGATTCGGGAATTGACAAACCTTCGGGATGTTATTCTCCTGAAGTTTTAAAAAATACTTATCTTGATACACATTACTGTTCATCCGGAACAAAACGATGTATTTGGAGTTCCAACACAGCACTTGTTCAAGCTACGGCTACCAGTGCTACCAGTAATTGGAACTTTATAGTTGTCCTAGTAAATGAGGCAGAATACGGAGGGTGTTCGGGAGGAAATACAACTTTTAATTGCACTTCGGGAAATTTTGAGAGAGTGGTTATGCATGAACTTGGTCATGCAATAGGTAAATTAGCTGATGAGTATGAAGAGTTCACAAATACATATTCGGGAGGAGAACCGACAGAAGCAAACGTAACCATTTCTACAAATAGATCAAACCTTAAATGGGGTGATCTTGTCCTTGCAACAACTCCTATCCCTACTTGGGAAAAAACAAATTGTTCAACACCGAATTCACCTCCGGGAACATGGAACGGTATTGTTGGGACTTATGAAGGTGGGCGTAGAAATTATACATGCGGTCTGTACCGCCCATCTCCAAATTGTCTCATGAGAAACCTGAGTTTTGATTTTTGTGCTGTCTGTGTGAGGAGAATTCAGCAGGTCTTAATGCCTTATTTTACAGGACAAAATCTCTCAATTACTCCATGGGGATATAATCTTAATCCCAAGAGTAGTCCTTACTGGCAGAGTAGGGATATATGGTGTGATAATAATAGTAACGGAATGCAGGAATCCGACGAACCGTCAATAGGAAAGGCGGATAATCATCTTTTTGCAAGAATAAATAATAAGGGTGACGTTGCTTCCGCTCCTTACCAGGTCCGTTTTTCTTATGTTCCCTATACCGGCGTTATAGATATGTCTAACGAACAGGTTATTCATACAATAAATCGTCCTGCTTTGGCAGCCCATGGAGTCGATGTGGTAGATGTACTCTGGGATTTAACTTCCGTACCTGCGGCATTTTCCGGTGTTGATCATTTCTGCGTGATTGTAAAAATTATTTCTACCGAGTGTATGACTTTTGATAATATGGCTCAAAATAATTTTGCCAGTGTTCCTACATCCGGACCATCACCCGCACCGGTATCAATGTACATTAAAAATATTCTAAACAAGAATGCTACTGGTGAAATCATGATAGAACCCCAACTACATTCTTGGGAATTTACGGCGAATGTCCCAAATCTTAAATCAATTCCATTGAAACCAAAAGAAGAAAAATTGATTACGATCAATTTTCAATACTTCGATAAAAACAAGGAATCATCTGAAAATCTATCTTCCGACATAAAAATCAGATCCGGTATCATAGCCAAAGAAAACTTTGATATAACGTTTAAATTGAACGGACAAGTATTGGGAGGTGTTTCTTCCGAAATTATTGTTCATGAGAAAAGATATAAATTCAGCTTAAGTTTTCATGCAGGAAAGACTTTCCCAATTGGTAGTTATAACGATTTATATGATGGAGATATAATGTTCGGATTCGATCTCGGTTATCGTCTAAAACCTCAATGGTCATTGGTTGGATTTCTCGGATACAACAAGTTCAAATCAGCTATATCCGGAGTGGGCGGAACATATTGGGTGAATCTTTCTGCAAATCTGAAATATGAGTTTAATACCGGCACTACACGTCCGTTTGTTAATTTTGGTCCCGGACTCTATTTATCAAAATCAGGATCTGTTAAAACCGGATTAAATTTGGGAGGGGGTGTAGATGTTTATCTGTCGCCTTCTTTGACAGCTGAAACCGCAGCAGATTATCATCATATTTTTGTGACCGGAAAAGATGTGGCATTTATTACAGCACATGTAGGATTCATTTACCGATTCTAAATCAAATTGTAATGTCCTTGTCAAAAAGGAAATACAATTGTTGGAAATGTATTGTTACACAGCTTATTTTCGGAAGAACATACGGCAGGGGCGGTTTGAAACCGCCCCTTGTCGGATCGAAAAAGAAGTTAGTGAGAATGAAAATAGTTAATATTGCCATTAATTTTCTATTAGTGATAGTTTTTCAAGATTAACGTAAATATCGCCTGAATCGGTTTCGTTAATAAATCCGAAGTAGTTCCCATTTAGAGCAGCAGAAGTATTTCTGGAAATTTCACTTAAATGGAATTTATCAATTTCGAAAGATCCTAAGAAGTCACCCTCTATGGAAAAATGATATATTTCCACACTTTTTTTGTTTTTGATTTTATTTAATGTGACTATTAAAAGTCCGATTTCCTTTGAAAGGAAAAAAGTTGAGAACTCGGGTAAGAATTTAGGCGAAATTATCTTCATCCTCCTTATCCTTCCGGATAACGATCGCCCCATATGCCTTTCCACTAATATTTTTAGCATATTTTCCGTATATCTTGTTCTGTTATCTCTCTTTTTAATCACATTTTTAACGGTATTGTTGCCTTTCATACAAAAAATTTTCAAATGATCGGGATATCCCCAATATAAATTATTATTGAAAACCCTGTACACCAATTGTTTGAAATAAGGGATGAAAACAGCTTTCCTTTTACCACCAGAAACAGTAGCTTTAATAAATTCATTTTCATACAGCGGTGTAATTCTTTTTATTATCCATTTATTATTTTTGAACTCTAATTTTCCGACAAACTCTTCGATGACTAACTTTTTCTTGTTGAATTCACCTAAAATTAGATATATATCACCATTATCCGAAACATTAATGAAATCTCCGAATTTATTATATTTTATGGATTTAATGTTCTTACCGGATTTTACTGAAAAAACCTTAATTTCTCCATTCCAGTCGTTAATAAATAATTTGTCTCCGTTTAAACAGAAAGTTCCGAGTTCTCGTAATTCTTCCGGTCCTTCACCTTTTCCTCCGAATTCTTTTATCTTATCTCCGTCTTTGTTGTAGAGAAATACTTTATTTTCAGATTGATTTGAGAGAAAAATATTTTGGTTCTTATCAATTTCAATCTGTGCCGGAATATAATTTATTTCAAACTTGGTCTTTAGTTCTCTTCTGATACTTTTATATTCATGGGAAATCTTTAGGCCGGTGTTGTTTGTACTTTTGTTTGAACAGGATATTAAAACAAAACATATAAGCGTAAATATTAATAGTTTGATCATGGTAACTCCTTATATAACTATTGTAATATGAAGCAAGAAAAATAAGTCTCTTGTTTGTAATAAATTTGTAATAAGTTCGTAATCATTTCTACCGAAAATGTGCGAGAATCCAAATTAAGATGCTTGAATAAATAATATATATATGTATCATTATAATCAGAAAAGGGGATTGCTTAAAAAAATGGAAGAAGAATACATAAAATAAGATTTAATCATATGGAAATAAAGTAAAAATGATTGAGAGTATTAAGAATCAAATTTGGGACATACTTAAAGGGAAAGAGATTTCCTTAGCAATTATTTATGATAAAGACGGTAAAATCTTATGGACTAAAGGGAGAGCTATCATTGGAAATTCCGTTAATAGTGGATTTGGATTTTCAAAAACCGCAATAAAAAAAACTTTGGAAAATCCGAAATTACTTAAAGGAGATGATGTTATTGTGGAATCCTTATTTGGTAAGGACCTATCTCATAGTGCAAAGAGCATACCTGTGAAAAGTCTTGCAATTATTCCGATCAACGATTTTTTTTTCTTATACATTGATAGCGGTACCAAAGAGGGTTTTAACGAAACGGATTATTCTATGTTTAAAGTTTTGGGGAAAATGTTTTCAGAGGAGATTGCAAAAATTGTTGTAAATGAATATGGGATATCCGGTATTAGTAAAAAGGCTCAAAGTATTAGGGAGCATATCATGAAGTTCTCTATTGAGGAGGAGCCTGTTTTGCTGCTTGGAGAAACCGGAGTTGGAAAATCATACATAGCAAATTTGATTCACGGATATTCGGGACGACTTGGAAAGTTTGAAGTTGTAGAAACCACTACGTTAAATGAGAGTCTTTTTGAAAGTACAATGTTCGGGCATAAGAAAGGATCTTTTACCGGAGCTCTCTTTGATAAAAAAGGGGTGGTACAAGAGGCGGATGGGGGAACCCTTTTTTTTGATGAAATTGCGGATATTCCTATCTCTTTTCAATCGAAGCTGTTGAGGTTTATCGAAACAAAGAGGTATCGGGTATTGGGCGAAAATTCAGAAAGGGAGGCAGATGTAAGGATAGTAGCGGCAACTAATAGAAAATTGGAAAGACTCATGGAAAATAAAATGTTTCGTGAAGATCTATATTATCGTCTTCATGTACTTGAAATTGAAATCCCACCCTTGAGGGATCGTAAAGAAGATATTAAAAGTTTTGTTATGGAGAATAAAAAATATTTAAAGGGGAAAAGTATTGGTGATGATTTCTACAAAGCACTTCAAGATTATAGTTGGCCAGGGAACGTAAGAGAGTTAATTAATGTTTTAAAGCGTGCCGGAATTTTATTATCGGGACCAATTACAGGCGATGCCATTAATTCCATTGTTTACAGAAAACGGAATCTGAATAATGTTGTAGTTAGTGAAAATAGTAAACTGCAGAAGATATGGATGGCTTTAAGATCCGGAACGGATTTTTGGGAAGCAGTAAAAATTCCTTATCTTGATAGAGACCTAAATAGATCTGAAGTAAAGAAAATTATTTCCATGGGATTGGAAGAGACAAACGGGAAATATGTGCAATTAACCGAGATTTTTAATTTAAAGAAGAATGAATACAGACAATTCATGAAATTTTTATATAGAAATAAATTAAAGTAGTTCTTATTTTGCTAAAAAGTTCCCCCATAGAGGAATATGTTCCTTCACTAAAGACAAACAGGTTGAATCTTGTCTGGAGCTGAGAACTTAAATAATTATCCGTCTTTTGGAACATGTGAGTGCCTTTATGAGGGACATTATGACCGGTGATAAAATACATGAAGTAGTGAAGAATCAACTTATAGCCTTGTTTTACTTATCCGAAAAAGTTGGAAACGAAATTGCAATAACCTTGATTGGGAAACTATAGGGGGAATTAATATGTTTGCTCGAAAAAAAATTGTTTTTATCATAGTTTTAGTTTTGCTTTTTTCGGTTTTTATAAATGCCCAAAGCAACACCAACTGGGTGGTGGTATTTCATCCCTGCTACCAATGGTATGCAAGTGGGGGAACGCTTGTACAAATCCCTTGGGATCAGATAACCCATCTGGCCGTCGGATATATGTTGCTTTACCAAAATACATCGGGAGGATGGGATATCAGGGTTCCTACTGCTTTTTATCCGGGACAAGCGGAATGGTTTCGAATTTGTGGAGATTGGATAACTGAAGGTCATAGTCGGAACCGGAAGATTATATGCCATCTGGGAGGGGCCGGTTCAAATATAGGTCAATATGCCGGATTTTGGAATAATGCAACCTCAGCAGCAAATGTTCGGACTTTTGCTGCAAATATTAAAGCACGGCTTGAACCTGCGGGTTTTGACGGTGTTAACATCAATTGGGAAGATGGAGGAATAGATTTTAATGGTGTCTTAAGGTTGGTAACTGAATTGCGCAGTATTTGGCCGAATATGATTATCGCCGTGTCCGGAGATGCCGTTGGAAACGATGCGGTAAATCTGGCACCTTGTGCTCCTTATACGGATGTCTTCATGCCGATGACCTACATGACAGTTTCGCAGTGGGGAGGATGGACACTACCCGTACCGCTGACTCCCTTGTATGCCTACGGTGCCAATCCATATTCGGTTGAGATCGTATTGAACAAATGGCTTGCTGCCGGAGTGTCTGCAAGTAAAGTCATGATGGGTGTGGGAGGTTACGGATCGGCATGGACGGATTCCAATGGAGACGGGATAGCACCTAATGCACCCTATCGCGTATCATCAGGTAATCCGGACGGTGAGCGGTGGGCAACATTTAATGATAATGTTATTTCTCAAGCATGGTTGACCAGAACCCTGACAAATCATTCGGATTTGACCGAGCATTGGGACGATGTTGGGAAATGTTCTTATTGGGGGGCTCCGGCACCTAACAATCTTGTTGATAATGTTGAAATGAGGTCCGGACAGTATGTCAGCCTAGGGTTGGTTTTTTATGAAAACGATCGAGCCATAGAGTATAAATTCAACTTCATTAACGACAAAGCAATGCCGGGAATGTTCTTTTGGACGCTGCGTATGTTGAGAGACACTGATGGTACATACCCTATTTTAGATAAGATTCAGGAATTGAATTCCAGTGGGGGCGGAGATACACAAGCACCTACGGTTCCACAAAATTTAAGTGCGACAGCGGCATCTTCATCACAGATAAATCTTTCCTGGACGGCTTCAACCGATAATGTTGGAGTAACGGGCTATCGTATTTACAGAGGCGGGACACAAATAGCTACCACAACAGGGACAACTTATAGTAATACGGGATTAACCGCTTCAACTACCTATTCCTATACCGTGTCGGCTTACGATGCTGCAGGCAATGAGAGTAATCAATCCAATCAGGCATCGGCAACAACTCAGCAGGGAGCGGATACCCAAGCACCTACGGTTCCGCAAAATTTAAGTGCGACAGCGGCATCTTCATCACAGATAAATCTTTCCTGGACGGCTTCAACCGATAATGTTGGAGTAACGGGCTATCGTATTTACAGAGGCGGGACACAAATAGCTGCTATA
>Ga0256846_1000625_pt1 | contig 13510 bp, 13 predicted proteins | sample TevniametaG_FD_189098 | JGI IMG/M metagenome (GOLD analysis project Ga0256846, IMG submission 189098) | Tube worm associated microbial communities from hydrothermal vent at the East Pacific Rise, Pacific Ocean - Tevnia | ecosystem: Host-associated > Annelida > Integument > Unclassified ...
AAGAGTAGTGAAAAAAAGAAGCTGAGCAATGCAACTTTTTTTAGTTCGGGATCAAAGTCTTTCGGATTGTTGGTTTGGATAATTTTTATCAAGTGTATGAATAGGAATAGATATGGAATGACAAACAACCATTGCCATTTGGAATGAATATGATGAAAAATATAGGCGGAAGACAAAAAGAAAGGTAATGTGATTAAAACGATATGATATTTTTTGGCATTTTCCAATCCCAGTTTTACGGGAATTGTATTTTTGTTTGATTTTCTATCGTTTTCAATATCTCTCATATTGTTTAAATTAAGTACGGCAACGCTCAGCATCCCAATGGATAGAGCAGGGAATAGAATGCTGTAGTCTGTTTCTTTGGTATAAAGAAAATATCCTCCTAAAACAGAGACTAATCCAAAGAAAATCAACACAAAGAAATCACCCATACCATAATAGCCATAGGCAGATTTTCCAACGGTATATTTAATGGCGGCAACAATGGCGGCAATACCTAAAACCATGTAGAGTATAGCATATAAAATATTTTCCGTCCCAAATGAATAAACGATAAGAAATAGGGCGGAGATAAAAGATAAAATTCCGGTGAAGATAACGGCTTTTTTCATTGCCGACGGACTGATAATTCCGCTTTGTAAAGCTCTTTCCGGACCAACACGATTTTGATTATCAGTTCCTTTTATGCCGTCTCCATAATCGTTGGCATAGTTGGAAAGGATTTGAAATAGACTTGCCGTGAGAACAGATAAAAATAAAATAATCCAATCGAATTGCTGTTCCGGAACCAAAAATCCTGCAAGCACAATGCCGGATAGGGAAAGTGGTAGTGTGCGTAAGCGCGCAGCGTCAATCCATTTGTTCATCACGTTCGTTTTTGAGATAATTAATAGCTGCTTCCAAATCTTCCATGGTGTCAATGCCAAAATTGATGATATCTGTTTTAATCATTTTTATTTTCATACCGTTTTCCAGGAATCTGAGATTTTCCAGTTTTTCAATTTTCTCCAATTTGGATGCCGAAAGTTTGCTTATCTCCTTGAGTGCGATTTTCCTGAAAGCATAGACGCCTATATGCTTGTAAGCAAAAGAAAAATTTAGATCTCTGTTAAACGGAATTGGCGCTCGGGAAAAATACAATGCAAAATTATTTTTATCAACCACAACTTTTACATTGTTCGGATTGGCTATCTCAGATGGTTTTTTAATACTTATCATCAACGATGCAATATCAATTTTCAGACGCTTATCTTCTTTGAAAACATCGATAAGCTGAGAGAGTGCTTTTTTGTTGATAAAAGGTTCGTCTCCTTGTATATTGATAAAAACATCAGCATCAATTTCATTGGCAAATTCTGCAATACGGTCAGTTCCGGTTGTGTGTTTTTTCTTGCTTTTTAAGACTTTGCCTTTGTTGGAACTGATTTCATTATAGATGATGTCACTGTCTGTTATAACATAGACATCATCAAACAGTTGAGAACTTTCTGCCGCTTGATAAGTTTTTAAAATAACGGTTTTTTCTCCGAGCTTTTTCATTAGTTTACCGGGGAATCTTTGTGAGTCGTAGCGTGCAGGAATAAGTGCAACCGTTTTCATTTTTTAGGGTTTTATATTTTTATCTAATATTTTATGAACCTGTCCGCTGTTCCAATCTGCAGCTCCTGTTTTTCTAACGATAATATTTCCGGACTTGTCAATGATAAAAGTTATGGGAATACTAGGAGATTCTAATATTTGCGGCATTTGTGTTTGGGCATAATAAACAGGAATATTTATTCTGTGATTTGCCAAAAAAGCTCTTACCCTTTCAGGTTTGTCATGTGCCACAAAAAGAAAAACAACCTCGTTTTTATATTTTTGATATAGTTTTTCCAGGCTAGGCATTTCGGCTACACACGGAGGACACCAAGTTGCCCAATTGTTAATCAGAATTACTTTTCCTTGGAAATTTTCCAGGTTGATGTTTTGTCGGTCCATTGAAATTAGTTGCCAGTTAAAATTATCTAACTTGATTTGTTCGTTTTTGTCTATTTCCAAGGTTTCCACTCTTGATGTCACATAAGATACTCCTTTGATAAGCAAAGCACGAAGCGGCATGCCTGCCGGAGTGAACATGAAAGCAATCAGTCCGAAGAAAAGAATGTTTTTCCAATGTTTTTTGATAAAATTCATCATATACGATTTAAGGCAAATGTATAAAAAAAACAAATCCGCCTTGTGTGTATAAAGCGGATTTGTTTGAATGATATTGGTTTGAAACTTATTTATTTTTGATTTCTTGCCCCATTAGCTTCATAAACTCGTCTAGTTTGGGCAATAATATGATTTCTGTTCTTCTGTTGGTGTTTCTTCCCTCGGCAGTGTCATTAGAAGCTTTGGGAACCCACTCGCCTCGTCCGCCGGCAGTTAGTCTGGCAGGGTCAACACCAAATGATGTTTGGAGTTTTCTGGCAATGGCAGTTGCTCTCATTGCACTCAAGTCCCAGTTGTCTTTCAGACAGGCGGTTTTGATGGGAACATTGTCAGTATGTCCAACAATCAAGACTTCATAATCTTTATAATCATTGATGATTTTTGCCAGTTTAAACAAAACACCATCAGCTTGTTTGTTGATAACGGTTTTTCCTGATTGAAACATCATTTTGTCTGACAAAGAGACAAAAACAACGCCCTTCTTGACTTTAACATCCAAATCTTTGTCGTTGTTTGTCCCGAGAGAGCGAGTGATTTTTGTGCTTAAAACATTGTTGAGTGAGTCTTTTTTCTTGTTTTCAACAATCAACATTCTGATATATTTATTTGAGCTGTTTATTTCATCCAATAATTTGCTGATATTGACATTTCCTTGCTGATTCAAGTTCACGCATTTGTCCAATGCATCTTGCAATGTTTTGTTGTTGTCTTCAAGTGCGCCCAAACGGGTTTTGTATCTTTCTTTGTCGAGAAGACAGTTTTGGAAGTTTTGTTTGTATTCTGCCAAATACTTTTCAGTTTTGTTTTTGTCTTCTAACAGGGCATTGTATTTTTTCTTGCTCACACAAGAACTCAATAAAATGCTTAATGTAAATCCGAGTATAAAAATCTTTTTCATTTGATGTGTGTTTTATTGTTTAATTTTTAGGTGTTGTAAAGTTATTAATTTTTTTTCTATTAGAAAAACGTTTATGTCCGAAAAATATTTTATTTTTAGGTTTTATTTTTATGTGGAAAATTATTCAAGATAATATTCTGATTGCTTTTGATTCCATTAGGGGACAGTTGGTTAGAGCAATAATTACCTTATTGATTATTGCTTTGGGAATTATGGCATTGGTTGGAACGCTCACGGTTGTGAACGGAATAGAGAATAATTTCAATCAAAGTTTGGCAAGTTTAGGCTCGAATAAGTTCACGTTCAAGCGATATGAAACGGTTTTTGGCAACCAAAGACACAACCGAAGAAACAGAAAAAAAATCAATCCGCCAATTTCTTACAGAGAAGCAATCACCTACAAGAAAAAATATAAATTTGACGGAACCGTGATCTCCATTTCTTATTTTGCCGCAAGCAATGTTGAAGCAAAGAGTGAAAATATCAAGTCAGATCCTGAGTTCACAGTGATAGGAATTGATGAAAATTATTTGGAAGTGAATGCCGATGAATTGACGGAAGGGAAGAAAATCAGCCGGAAGAATATAGAAAATAATGACAGATTTGCAATTATTTCCAAAGATATTAAAAAAGCACTTTTCAAAGATATTAGTCCAATCGGAAGGAATATCATTATCAATGGAAACAGATTCAAAATCGTCGGATTATTGAAATCTAAAGGGGCAACATTTGCCGGAAGTATGGATAACAAAATTTATATTCCGATCAATCTGGCACGTTTTATTTTTCCAAAAAAAAATGCCAATTTTCAGATTACTACGGCTGTTCAAAATAGAGATGTTTATAGTCAATCCATAGACAAAGCCGTAAGTGTGATGAGAGATATCAGAGGGCTGAAACCTATTCAGGAAAATAATTTTGGAATGGATAGAAGCGATAAATTGGAAGAAGAACTTAAGTCGGTTACAAAATCGCTCAATATTCTGGCGCTAATCATAGGCTTGATAACCATCTTGGGTTCTTCTATTGCTTTGATGAATATTATGTTGGTTTCCGTGACTGAAAGAACCAGAGAAATAGGCATCAGAAAAGCCATAGGCGCTAATAGGTTTTTGATTATGATTCAGTTTTTTGTAGAAACCTTAGTCATCACAGTCATGGGAGGATTAGTGGGGATGATATTGGGAATTTTGATTGGTTTTGGAATAGCAAAAATGATGAAAGTAGACTTTTCCATGCCTTGGAATGCTATTATTGCTGCATTTATTGTTACCTTTGCGGTAGCATTTGTATCGGGATTATATCCTGCCTATAAAGCATCAAAATTAGACCCTATTCAAGCATTGAGATATGAATAAAGTAGCACTAAAACAGACAAAGGTGTCTGATTGTATTATCATTGATATTCCTAAGATTGAGGATGTTCGAGGAAAATTGGCTGTTGTTGAAAACGGGCTGTTGCCTTTCAAGATGAAACGAGTTTATTATCTGTTTGATATTCCTGCCGGTGCTTACAGGGGAGGGCATGCACACATCAAAGAACAAGGTTTTTTGATTGCGATGAGTGGCAGTTTTGAAGTTGTGCTTAAAGATGGTTTCGATGAAAAAAAAATACTCTTGAACAGACCTGACCAAGGTTTGTTGATTCCCTCCGGAATTTGGAGAGAATTGCAAGGCTTTTCCCAAGGGAGCATAGGAGTTGTGGTGAATTCCGATGAATTTGATGAATCCGATTATATCAGAGACTATCAGACTTTTCTTCGATATAAGCGCCAAAATCAATAATCTTTTCAGATTATAAATTTCAATTAATTTTTTGTCATTATTTCATTATTTAAAAAATAATTCATATCTTTGACCGAACGTTCAGTCAAAGATAGAACATTGCAACCTGTTTGCAGCATTTCGGATTTATTTTTGTCTTTAGATAAAATGAAGCATATGTCGCCCAGAACAAAAGAAGATAACGAAAAGATAAGGAGTTTAAGAAAGCAAGAGATTATTAGTGCTGCCTTTGAACTGTTTGCTTTGCGAGGCTATCACAGGACATCAATAAGTGAGATTGCCAAAAAAGCAAAAGTTTCCAAAGGTTTGATATACAATTATTTCAATAGCAAAGAAGACTTGTTGAAAGAAGTTGTTTTGAACAGCTATAAGCAAGCATCGGATGCCTTATATGAAAAAATGCAAGAAGAAATCCAAAAAGAAAACAATAATGACGTTCTAAAAAAGGTGATTGAATTATTTTTTGAAATGATGAAGGAAAAGGCGCATATTTGGAAACTGTCCATTTCTTTGTCTATGCAAGTTAGTGATATGCCCGAAATCAATAAAATAATGTATCGCATTTTTTCAGAAGCTTTCCTAAGAATTTCTTATTTACTTAACCCGTATAATATTAAAAAAGTAGAAACTGATGCACGTATTATTGCTGCAACGCTCGATGGAATTGCCTTGCACTACTATGTTATGGACAAGAACTATGATTTGGAAACCGTGAAACAAAAACTGATTGAGAATATAACAAATTTGATAAATAATAATAAACCATGAAAATCTTTATAACAACTTTATTAATGATTTTTTTTAGTAGTACTCAAGCCCAGAGTGCGACGGAAATCATTAAAAAATCAGATAAAAAAATCAGAGGGAACACATCATATGCAGAGATAAGCATAAAAATTATCCGCCCGAAATGGCAACGAGAAATGAGATTGAAAAATTGGTCTAAAGGAGATGACTACGCCGTTTCATTAGTCACTTATCCGGCAAAAGAAAAAGGCATTGTATTTTTGAAACGTAAGCATGAAATGTGGAACTATATGCCGTCAATTGAGCGGCGTATCAAAATGCCGCCGTCAATGATGTTGCAATCATGGATGGGAACTGATTTAACCAATGACGATTTGGTAAAACAATCTTCGATAGTAAAAGATTATGAACATAAAATCGTAGGAGAAGAAAATATTCAAGGATTGAAATGTTGGAAAATTGAGTTAACTCCCAAAGAAGATGCGCCGGTGGTTTGGGGAAAAATCATTTTGTGGATAGACCAAAAAGATTTGATGCAAGTCAAGGTTGAGTTTTATGACGAAGATGAATTTTTAGTCAACAAAATGTTGTCTTATCAGCCTAAAATGTTTGACGGGAGAAAGTTGCCGTCCAGAATTGAGTTTATTCCGATTGATAAACCCGGCAATAAGACTGTTATTATTTATAAAACTTTGATATTTGATAAACCGATTAATGACAGGTTTTTCTCAATCAATAATATCAAGAGAATAAGATGATTTGAGAATGAAAACAATTTTGAAACTCGCATGGCGAAATATTTGGCGGAACAAGAAGAGAAGCATTATTACAATTGTTTCCATTTTTATTGCAGTATTTTTGGCTTTGATAATCAGGTCAATGCAGTTAGGAATGTATGATAATGTTATCAAAAATGTGGCGGGAAATTATACGGGCTACGTGCAAGTTCATGCCAAAGGATATTGGGAAGACCGAAATTTGGACAACTCTATAGTGATTAATGATTCTTTGACTCAAGAGCTATTAAACATTAAAGGTGTACAAGATTTGGTGCCGCGATTAGAAGCATTTTCATTGGCATCTTTCGGAACCAGTTCCAAGGGTGTGCTGATTAATGGTGTGGATGTGGAAAAAGAACGCAAGATCAAACCCATTGATGAACGTTTGTCTGTTGGAAAAGCTTTTTTGCCAAAATCAAATGAAGTGATCGTAGGTAAAGGCTTGGCAAAATATTTTTCCGTGAAGACAAATGACACGATTTATCTGATAGGGCAAGGTTATCATGGAATTTCTGCTGCCGGGAAATATAAAATTTCAGGCATTATTGATTTAAAAAATATAAATCTGAACAACTTGGTGGTTTTTATGCCGATTGAAACCATGCGAGAATATTTGTCTGCCCCTAATATTGTAACAAATATCATTGTTGTGAAAAAAAACAAAACAGATGTGGACAAATTGCAAAGTCGCTTGAAAAACAAATTGAAAAAAGATCAATTTGAAGTGATGACTTGGAAAAAAATGATGCCAGAATTGCATCAAGCAATTGTTGCGGATAATGTGGGCGGAATTTATATGGTTTTCATACTTTATATGATCATCACTTTTGGTATTTTCAGCACGGTTCTGATGATGACCGAAGAACGTATTTTTGAGTTTGGCATCATGACGGCAATCGGAATGAAAAAGAAAATTATCATACAGACTTTATGGCTGGAAACCTTGTTTTTGAGTCTGATAGGTGTGCTGCTGGGAATTATTGCCGCCTATCCGATTTTATATCATTTCTATAAAAATCCGTTTCCGTTACCATCCGATAAGGCTGATATGATGGAAAAATTTGGTTTTTTGCCTGAAATTCCTTTTTCAATCGATAGTGAAATTTTAATCACACACGGCTTGATTATATTCTTTATAGGTGTTTTGGTGGCATTATACCCAAGTATTAAAATATGGCGATTAAATCCGCTAAAAGCAATGCATAAAAAATAATGTCAACAATAAAAATAGGAGAATATAAATGAAAACAATTATAAAAATAGCATGGCGAAATCTCTGGCGAAGCAAATTGCGTACATCCGTGATTATACTTTCCATCATCCTCGGACTGTGGGGGAGTATGTTTTTTATGGGAATGATGAATGGGATGAATGACAGCAGAATCAGCTCTGCGATAGACACCTACTTGGCACATGTTCAGGTGCATAACGCTGAATATTCGGACAATCCGGTGATTGACAATAATATCAAGGATATGAACGCCTTGCAATCTGCCATCAAAAAGGACAAAAGAGTTGTAGGTGTAGCGTCCAGAACAATTATTGACGCCATGGCGAGTTCATCAAAAGGCTCTTCGGGCGTGAAGTTAATCGGTGTGAATAAAGATGAAGAAAAAACAATTTCAAACATTCATGATAAACTGGTGTCGGGAACCTATCTCTCAAAATTTAAAAAACCATCTGTGGTGATTGGAAAAAAATTAGCGGAGAAATTGGGTTTGAAACTGAATTCGAAGTTAAAACTGAATTTTCAAAATCTTTCCGGAGATGTATTGTCCTATTCTTTCAGGGTAGAAGGAATATATAGGCTGAATAATTCGATGATTGAGCAATCTGATATCTTTATTAAAAAGCCGGATTTAAACAATTTTTTGGATGTCAAGAAACCCTTGATTCATGAACTCATCATAAAACTGAATGATATACAAGATTCCAATGAATTCAAGGTTGATTTACAAAAAAAAGTAAAACAAGACCAAGTGCAAACTTGGGACGAAGTTGCTCCGGAATTGGGCTATGCACAAGAAACCATGTCCACATTTGCCTATATTTTTATGGCGATTATTTTGATTGCGTTGTCATTTGCCATTGTAAACACGATGTTGATGGCGGTTTTGGAGCGAAAAAGAGAATTGGGAATTATGATGGCAGTAGGTTTCAACAAGAGAAAACTGTTTTTGATGATTATGATTGAAACCCTATTCATTGCTTTGATTGCTGCGCCATTAGGTTTGTTAATTTCTTATTTCACGATAGAATATTTTGGCATTCGCGGCATGAACTTTTTATCGGTTGCAGATGGCATGGAATATTTTGGCGTAGGCGCTACAATCTACACCAAGTTAGAGCCGATATATTATTGGGTGATTATGTTGATGACCTTGGCAACCGCTTTTTTATCGGCTGTTTTTCCGGCAAGAAAAGCATTGAATACTCAGCCGATTGAAGCCATAAGAGAAGTATAACCAACAGCTTGTCAATTTATCAAATGAACAATAAACAGATAAACGAACACTATGAACATAATAGAAACCAAAAATTTAAAAAAATATTATAACCAAGGAACAGAATTGGAAGTACGTGCTCTGGACGGAATAAATTTGGAAGTTCGTTCGGGAGAATTTACGGCAATTGTAGGTCCGTCAGGTTCAGGAAAAACAACCTTGTTAAATATCATAGGCGGATTAGATACGCCAACCGAAGGACATGTATTGGTTGATGGAAAAGATATTTCCAAATTGAATGAAAATCAATTGATTGATTTTAGGTTGCATCATATCGGATTCGTTTTTCAGGCTTATAATTTGATTCCGGTGCTTTCTGCCTACGAAAATGCAGAATTCATCATGCTTTTGCAAAATAGACCTAAAGAAGAAAGAGAAGCAAGAGTAAAAAATCTGCTCAAAGCAGTCGGTTTGGAAGAACAAATAGACAAACGCCCTGCCCAAATGTCGGGAGGACAACAGCAACGCGTTGCGGTGGCAAGAGCTTTGGCAAGCAAACCTAAATTTGTGTTGGCAGATGAGCCTACAGCCAATTTAGACGGAAAATCGACTACACAACTTCTGGATATCATGAAAAAATTGAATGAAGAAGAAGGCATGACTTTTATTTTTTCTACGCATGATCGGCGCGTGATAGACAGAGCCAAAAGGGTGATTACACTGGACGACGGAAAAATAATTTCTGATATTTCGCAATGATCAGAGGTAGGATAACCCAAAGCAGTGATAGGGTGAACCAAAGTAGTGATAGGATGACTCTGAGTCATCCTATCACTTCCGAATCACTACCGGGATTCAAAGTCATCTTGTCACTACCAAAAAAATAATAAGAATATGAAAAAAATACTTTTAATTTTTATTTATATATTAACTATAAATCCGTTTTTTGCCCAAGAGGAAAAAACCTCGTGGACAAAAGAACATATATCTTTCGGAGGCTATGTCAAATATATAAACTCCGTTAATTTTCACAACGCGGAAGATTTGATGACTGATAATTTGGTGCATAACCGATTCAATCTGAAGGTTTATTTCAGTGATGCCGTGAAATTGAATCTTGGTATGAGAAATAGGATTTTCTATGGAGATATGCTTAAATCTATTTTCTTTTCTGCATCTTCTTTAGATAATGATAAAGGCATGGTGGATTTGACATTTCTGCCGATAAGCAAGAAAAATTTGGTGATGCAGAGCACTTTTGATCGTTTAAATATCAATTTTAGTTACAAAAAATGGGATGTGACTTTAGGACGCCAACGAATCAATTGGGGTATTAACACCGTTTGGAATCCGAACGATTTATACAATACATCAAATTTTCTCGACTTTGATTATGAAGAAAAACCCGGCACTGATGCTGTTCGTATGGTTTATGAGACCGGAGAAATGTCGAATGTGGAAATTGCCTATAAAACAAACAAAGATTTTGATGAAGCTCTAACTATTGTGGCAGCAAAATATCAGTTTAATTTCAAATCTTATGATGTGCAGCTCATTGCCGGAAAATTTCTGAATGATTATACAATCGGAATAGGTTGGGCGGGTAATATTAAAAATTTAGGTTTCAAAGGAGAAGCAAATTATTTTATAAACAAAGATGATTCTGACGAAAATGCTCTTGTGGCGAGTTTCAGCTTGGACTACGCTTTTAAAAACGGAATCAATTGGATGTTTTCCGGTTTGTATAACGGCAATTACAAAGAATCCGGAGTAATGCCTCTATTGCGTTTGTATAATTCCGAGCTAAACGCAAAAAATCTGTTTCCTTCAGAATATGCACTTTTTAGTCAATTTTCAGGCGATTTTGGTCCTGCATGGCGTTGGAGTTTAGGAGGAATTTATGCTACGGAAAATAATTTCACCATCATTATTCCTCAACTTTCCTATGCAATTAAAGACAATTGGAACATTGACTTATACGGGCAATCTTTTTTTGCCGATATTCCGAATATCAAACAACGAAATATAATTTATCTCAGAACAAGTTGGAATTTTTAGTGAGATTATTCCATACCTTTGTTGCGTAAATTGTTTTGGATGAACAATAAGATAATTTCCATATTAGAAACCAAAGACGTTAATCCTACTGCTGTGAGAATTGTGGTTTTGGAATTATTTTTTAGACATAAACACGCACTTTCTCTACAAGATCTGGAAGAAAAACTGCCGTGGAGTGATAAAGCCTCACTTTTCAGAACACTCAAGACTTTTGAGCAACATGAAATTCTTCATAAAATCGATGATGGACACAAGGCGGCAAAATATGCCTTGAGTGTTGAACATCATGATGAACATCATCATTTGGTGCATCCGCATTTTCATTGTGTTAAATGCCACAAAACAATTTGTTTAGATCCTCAAAAGTTGCATTTCTCCACTGTTCCCAAGGGTTTTCAAATCACAGATTATTCTTTGGTGATTAAAGGGGTTTGCAAAGATTGTGTCTGATGTTGTTGTCTGACTTTCCTGTTTTTATTTGCAACCAAGTTGCAGATTGGAGTTTCTATTTTTGTGTCGATAAAATAAGATTATGGGACACAAACATCACAAGCATCAAGTATCAGGAAAAAATATAGGCATTGCCGTTCTGCTGAACATAATTATTACGGTTTCAGAATTGATTGGCGGACTGCTTTCCGGAAGTATTTCTTTGCTCACGGATGCTTTGCATAATTTTAGTGATGTGGTTTCATTGTTGTTGAGCTATTTCACTAACCGTTTGGCGAGACGACAAGCCGATGAAAAACATACTTTTGGCTATAAAAGAGCAGAGATTTTGGCAGCATTTATCAATTCAGCCACTTTGATTGGAATTGCAGTTTTTCTTATGATTGAAGCTGTTCAAAGAGTGCTGAACCCCGAGCCTTTGAAATCCGACTTGGTTATCTATTTTGCATTGGCTAGCGTGGTGATTAACATTTTAAGTGTCTTGATTCTGCATAAAGACGCCAAAGAGAGCATGAATATCAAATCGGCGTATCTGCATTTATTAACAGATATGATGACATCTGTAGCTGTTGTAGTAGGAGGTATTTTGATGAAGTTTTTTGGTGCTTTTTGGGTAGATGGAGTTTTATCCGTTCTTATAGCTGCCTATTTAATCTATGCAAGCTATCATTTATTGATAGCATCTATCAAAATATTGATGGAATTTTCTCCCGAGCATATTGACTTAAGTAAAATTGAAGTACAGATAAAATCTATATCTGAAATCAAGAATATTCATCATATGCATATTTGGCAACTCACCGAAAAAGAATTTTTTCTAGATGCACATATCGATCTGAAAAAAGATATTTCAATCAGCCGATTTGAGCAGATTCTAGACCAAATAGAACAAATTTTACACCAAAATAAGGTGCAATATTTCAATATTCAGCCTGAATTTAAGCGTCAAGACAAAAAAAATAGGGTCTATAATTCTCATTAATCACATCATTCGTTTTTCTGTAAAAACTGCACTTTTAGCATGAAAAACTGTATTTTTAGCATAGAAAACTGCATATCTGTAAATATGAAAGTAATAATTATTACTCTAATTTATAGATGAATATTTAAAAAGAATCGTTTTTTTCTTTGATATTTAATAGAAAACTGTATCTTTGTTGAACAATTAATATTTATTAACAACTAAAAACTTACAATCATGAAAAAAAAGAATTTTATTCCGTGGCTGTTTCTGGTCACGATGTTTTTGTTCGGTTTTTCTGCCTTTGGGCAAAGGAATTCAAAACCGATTACTTCAAAAGCTGTTTTCTTCAGAGTTAGTCCGCCTTTAACAGAGTTGATTGAGAAATCAAAGTTAAATCCGCCTGAAAAGAGAGAAAACAGAGAGGTGAAAAACGAATTGGAATTCCATCCTCGTAATACCGGAGAACCCGGTCCTGATCCACTTTCAACTCAACAACGCAATAGTGTAGCTTTACAAAGTTTGCAAGAATTGGCCGATTTTGATGGTGTGCACAGTCTTGACGGCGTAGCACCTCCGGATACACAAGGAGATGTTAGTCCTAATTATTATATGCAATGTGTTAATAGTCATACGGCTATTTATGATAAAAACGGAAATACAGTTAAAGCTCCTTTTCCTACCTCCGATTTTTGGATAGGAACAGCGTATCATAATAGAAATGATGGTGATGCTGTAATTCTTTGGGATGAAAGTGCTCAACGTTGGTTGGTAACTCAGTTTTATACGCCTTCAGCAGGGAATAAATATTTATTAATTGCTGTTTCTCAAACATCTGATCCTACAGGTAGTTATTATCAATATGCTTTTTCTTATACCTATATGCCTGATTATCCTAAATGGGGAATATGGCCTGATGCTTATTATGTAGGTGCTAATGCTTTTCAAAATCGTGTATATAAAGGTGCTTATGTTTCCGCTTTTGAAAGAGATAAATTATTAGCGGGAAATGCTAATGCTAGAGTGGTAACCTTTGGTCCTAATATAAATTTACATTCAATTTTTCCGGCTGATACCGATGTTTTTCCTCCTGTTGGAACACCTTGTCCTTTTGTATTTGATAAAGCAAGTTATACAAGTCAAAACAATAAAGCCTACATTTATGATTTTCATGTAGATTGGAATAATA
>Ga0256846_1000626_pt1 | contig 13497 bp, 12 predicted proteins | sample TevniametaG_FD_189098 | JGI IMG/M metagenome (GOLD analysis project Ga0256846, IMG submission 189098) | Tube worm associated microbial communities from hydrothermal vent at the East Pacific Rise, Pacific Ocean - Tevnia | ecosystem: Host-associated > Annelida > Integument > Unclassified ...
CAGTGGCCCTTGAGTTTGCAGCAGCATGGATTGCATCAAAAACATTCTGCATTGCAGCGCTTTTTCCAATTATATTTCCGACCCTGTAGATCTGCCTGAGTTTTTTTTCCGCCTCTTCTGCGGTTTTTCTGGCTTTTTTCAGTTCAGTAAGATCGGTAACAGTTTCAACAATTCCCAGTATCCTGCCTTTTTCATCCCTGGCAAGCCTTGCATTTTTGATCACAGGAACATCATACCCGTTCTTATGCCTTATGGAACATTCCTTGGGCTCAGTTTTCCCCTTTTTGATCACTCCGCATTTATTTATATCAGCAGGACACATTTTTCCGAAACACTGGCTGCATTCAATGAGGCTGCAGGTTTTTCCAAGGGCTTCCTGTTCAGAATATCCGCTGATTTTTTCCATGGATCTGTTCCAGGAAGTAATAACTCCCCTGTCGTCAAGAGTAAAAAGCCCTTCTGCCATTGTGTCCAGAATCTGGTTCAGAAAATTTACGTTCCATAGCTGGTAGGTTTCCATGGCACCTCATATTATAAATTTATGGGAGGTTGTTCTGTATTCTATATATAGTAACGTTACCGATAGTGTCAATATCCGGATGAACAGGTTTTAAAGAGTGAAATTATTTTTTGCCGGATTTTCTGCTGATTTTTTTGTTGTCTGTCACCTGACAGGCATCTTTCATTCATGTGGAAATTCCAAGCTTGGGCAGGATATAAACCTGCAAAAGAATATAAACTCCTACAAAGATCAGGACATAAATCATTTCTTTCATTTTATTCTCCATAATTTGTTTTCAACAGATTATACCTGTCTGAGTCAAAACACAAGATGCAAAACAGATGCCATTGTATAATATACGATAAAAATGTTAAATTAACGTTACAAACCGAAACCTTGTAAAAAACTGGTAACGTTCTGCAGTATCTTTCATATCTTTCAATGTGAAAAACATAGGTAGTATAATAAAATATAGCTGTAATTTCAATACGATATATTATATAATTCCTTTGTTAAAAAAATGGCATGGTTTTTGTTTATATTAACTTTATATTTGTATATTTTAAAATAATTTATGGATATGGAGGTTAATGAAAAATGAACATGAATCAATTTGAGCAGGACATTAAAAACGGTGTGACACTCATAGACTTCAATGCAGCATGGTGTGCACCATGCAAGGCCCAGGAACCGATTATCAAAAAATTGAAAACCTTGTATCAGAACAGGGCATCCATTGTTGAAATTGATATTGATGAACACAGGGATCTTGCGACACGCTATATGGTTCAGAGCATTCCCACATTGATTATTTTCAAGGATGGAAAAGAAATTAAACGTTTTGTCGGACTTCAGACTGAAACAACGATTGCAAAAAACCTTGATGAACTGCTATAATCACCAGAATCTTATAATTCTCTAAATAGTGCGAGGCTGAAATGGGCAAGTGTTTAAATCATCCTGATCGTGAAACCAATTATATTTGTATGAAACATAATATTTATCTTTGCGAGGAATGTCTTGAATGCCGCGACCCGGATATTTATTGTAAATTCAGATCTTCATGTCCCATTTATTTCATCTCAAAAAAAGGATTTGATTCCAGGGAAAAAAAAACTGATCAAAAGGAATTTACAATATTATTTGAACCGGAAAACAGGCAGGTCAATGTTCCTTCCGGCACCACCCTGCTTGAAGCAGCATCAAAAGCAGACGTTTATATAAATGCATCATGCAATGGCAAAGGATCCTGCGGCAAATGCAGGCTCATTGTCAAATCAGGGAAAACAGATTTTACAGATTCGCCGCTTTTAAGCGAAAAAGAAAAAAGCAACGGTTATGTTCTTGCCTGCCAAACCAGGGTCATTGAAGACATTGTTGTAAAAATTCCCGAAGAAACCATTGAAAAGAAATTAAAAGCAGCAGGCATGGGAAATGAGGCCACCAAAAAACTTGTGGGCCTTGTAAAAGAGATAAGCCCCATTGTTGAGAAGGTAAGTCTTCAGCTTGACCCGCCAACCCTTGAGGATTCGGTCAGCGATCTTGACAGGCTGAAACGCACATTGAAAAAACTTGGATATGACACATCCAAAATGAGCACCAATATCAGGGTAATGCGCCAGCTTGCGAAATCTTTGCGGGATGAAAATTTCAATGTTGTTGCATCTTTGCTGTGGAAAAAATGCTCTTCTGAAATTGTTGATGTAAGCCCTGCCCATGCAGTGCAGAAATCCTTAGGACTTGCCATTGATCTTGGAACAACCTCAATTGTTGTCTATATCGTGGATATGGATAACGGAAATGTGCTCGCTGCAGCATCCGGCCACAACAGTCAGGCAGCCTGCGGAGATGACGTTATAAACCGCATCGTATGCTCTGAAAGGGACGGGGTGAAAAAACTGAAAAAAATGGCTGTTTCCACAATCAACAACCTGACCAGAAGAGCATTGGTTTCAATCGATGCAGATTATAAACAGATAGAAAATGTTGTTATTTCCGGAAACACCACCATGACTCACCTTGTACTTGGAATTGAGGCAAAATACATAAGACGTGAGCCATATATCCCAAGTGTCTCAGAATTTCCCATTATGAAGGCCGGAAACATAGGCATCAAAGCTGCACATTATGCAGGTGTTTTTGTAATGCCGGGCCCTGCAAGCTATGTTGGAGGCGATATTGTTTCAGGTGTATTGTACGCAGGTTTCAACAAAGATGAGGAGATTACCCTTTTCATTGATATTGGAACAAACGGGGAAATCGTTGTGGGCAATAATGAATTTCTTATGACAGCAGCCTGTTCAGCAGGCCCTGCATTTGAAGGCGGAGGCATCAGATGGGGGATGCGTGCCGAAGACGGTGCCATTGAAAAAATAAGCCTTGATCCTTCAACACTTGTTCCTGAATATTCAACTGTTGATAATAAACCTGCCCGGGGTATCTGCGGCTCCGGCATGATAGACCTTTTGTCTGAAATGCTTAAAAAATCCGTAATAGGACAGGATGGAAAATTTCTGATTGATACTGATCATCCACGACTTACGCTTTTCAATGAAGAACCTGCTTTTATACTTGAATTTGCGGAAAATTCAGATACTGAAGAAGATATTATTTTTACCCAGTCTGATATTAAAAGCCTGATCTTGAGCAAAGCTGCCGTTTACGCAGGATTCAGCATTCTTCTTGATCAGGTCGGGCTTGATTTTTCTTCAATAAGCAGAATGATAATCACAGGTGGATTTGGACAGTTTCTGGACATTGACAAAGCCATAACCATAGGACTTTTACCTGATATTGAAAGGAAAAAATTCAAATATATGGGCAACAGCTCCATTGCAGGCGCATACATGGCTTTGCTTTCCAATACCCATCGTCAGGAAGCAATTGCCATATCCAATGCCATGACCTATCTTGATTTTTCAAGCAATGCAGGTTTCATGGAAGAATTTACAAGGGCACAGTTTCTGCCCCATACTGATATGGGCCTGTTTCCAAGCGTAAAAATAAATGAGTGAAAAAGAAAAGCGGCACCCGTCATGAGTGCCGCTTTTTGTAATTACAGGTTTATATTACAATTTTTCAATCACCTTTTTTAAAGCTGCAAGATCCTGGTCATTGGGATGGCCGACAGCCATGTCGGCATCTCCTATCCATACAGGAGGTTCCGGCTTCTGTTTTACTTTTTCAAGCACCTTTGGATTAACTTCACCCTGACATGTAAATGTACCTTTGAGCTGGGCACCATCTGTGAGGCTGACAGCATGGTTCACGGCATTTTTAACATGATCTGAATCAGCAGCAGCTCCATGGGTTGCAAACAAAAACAGGGAATTATTCTTCCCGAGTCTGCCAAGGAATTTGCTGGATTCAGGATCAGGCTTTCCACCCATCAGCCAGAATCCAAGAGCAACCATATCATATCCTTCGCAGGAAGGAGCGTCCTTGACAGCAAACATATCCCTTTCCCCTTCCAGGGTATTATAAATCACATCAGCAAGCTTTTTGGTATTTCCTGTCTGGCTGGAATAAACAATCAAAGTTTTCATTAAATTTTCCTCCTGATTATTTTTATAATTTCTTTACAACCTGATTTGCAGCAGTCAGCAAAGGATCCCAGACCGGGCCAAAAGGCGGGGCATATGCAAGATCAGTCTGGGAAAAATCCTCAATTGTCATTCTGGCGTGCAAAGCAACTGCAATTGCATTTATTCTATGGGCAACACCCTGCCTGCCCACCATCTGGCAACCAAGCAGGCGGCCTGATTTTCTGTCTGCAGTCATGTTTATAAAAATCGGAGTTGATCCTGGCTGGCCATGGGCAATTGACCTTGTTTTAACCACATTCCGGACAGGATCAAATCCTGCTGTCAGAGCCTCGTCCGCATTAAGTCCTGAACTTGCAACTTCAAGTGAAAACACCTTGAACACACTTGTTCCTGCCACACCTTTCAAAGAGCTAGGAATGCCGCATACATTATCAGCCACAGCCCACCCTGCCCTGTTTGCCCGCAGTGCAAGCGGAATCCAGCATTTTTTGTCAGTAACCACATGATATGCATCAGCACAGTCTCCTGCTGCAAAAATATCTTTATCGGAAGTCAGAAGATGTCTGTCCACGGCAATAGATTTTGAAATTCCAAGTTCAAGCCCGGCATTTTCTGCAATTTCACTGCAGGGTCTGACTCCTGCCGCAACCAGTACAAGATCAGCTTCAAGATCCAGGTTTTCTGCAACGACTTTCACACCAGAACCGAAAGGCACAATTTCTCTAATGGGATGTCCCGGGTATATCTCAATACCCTTGTCAGTCAGTTCCTGGTGAATCACATTGGAAAGCTCATCTGCAAGCCATGGCATGAATACCGGGCCGGGCTTGATCATTGAAACCTTTACTCCTCTTTTTTCAAAGGCTTCACACATTTCAAGGGCAATATATCCCATCCCTATGATCACAGCTTTTTTCACATTGTGTTCAAGAATATATGATTTTATCATTCTGCCCTGTTCAAGGCTTTTCAATGTCATGACCTGAGGCAGGTCAAATCCGGGCAGATCAGGAATGACGGGGGATGCCCCTGTTGCTATCAAAAGCCTGTCATAGTCAAATTCAAAGGTTTTTCCATCCATTGCAGTACCGGTTACTTTTTTTGCTGCACAATCGATTGCTTCAGCTCTGTGGCCTGTCAGAAGATTAATTTTGTTTTTTTCTATGAATACCTGAGGCTTTCTTACCACAAGCACGTCCATATCCCTTTCAGGGGCAGCAATATTATAAGGCATGCCACACGCACTGTAAGAAACATCAAAACTTTGTTCCAGAACCATAACTTCCATATCAGGATTTCTTCTTTTGGCACGGCTTGCAGCACTCATTCCTGCAGCATCGCCTCCGATAATCACAAATTTCATGGAATCTCCTTAATTTTTGCTGGTATCTAAATTTTCAACTGCATCAATGCATCTGTTAAAAGTTGTTTGAACCTGTCCAGAGTTATGGGATAAGCCTGCATTGGAATTCCCATCCAGTCACAGTATTCAAGGAACTCTTCTGGTTTTTCAGTCATATATTGATCAAGAAATCCTATGGCATCAAGAACAATAGCACCTCCGGTATGTCTGGGAAAATTCTCATTGGCAACGCCTTTATCCCATCCTTTAAATACCTGGGTACGGAATTTAACCCAGCCCGGAGTCATGAACCAGACAGGTTCCCCGCCTGCAACTTCATCTGCGATATTTTTCATTTCTTCATCACTTGCCAGCATTCCCATGCAGTGGCTTGCCTGTATCCTGGCGACATTATCGCCTGATAACGCAATAATATCGCTCATTAACCTGGTCGGTTCATCAGGATTAACATAGCAGAATTTGCCTCCGTATACAACGATTACCCCTTTGGCAACTGCTCTGGCTTTTTCCACAGTCTGGATCAGTTTTGTTTCAAGTTCATTGATATTCTGATGCAGTCCTGGAGTTGTGAAAAATATATGAGATGTATCAAGAAAGCCTGTGGTTTTGAGATAATTGATCTCAGGACTTAAAGTGCCGCAGGATACAATGGCCGTATTTGAAAATGATTGATTTTCCACAATTGACCTCCCTAGCAGAAAAGTGAATTTTCAGTGCAGGCCTGACCAATGAGGCCTGCACTATTGTTTAACTGCATTAATTTGCAAGGGTATCTGCTGCTGCATCCTTTTCCAGGTGTTCAGTCCATTTTTCCCCCCAGAGATCAGGAACAGTTTCTTCCACAGGAATGATGGATTCCCAGCTTATACCGATTTCAGTAAAAATGTTTTTCAGGTCTTCTTCGCTTGGAGCCAGCCAGATACAGAACCTGACGCCTTTTTCATCATTGTAATAGGTTCTTATCCAGGTAGCTGTTTCAACCTGGGCAAGTTTTCTCCAGTTTGCCTGAATTTCTTCGCAGTTGATACCTGGATTGTTGTGAACCATCATAAATTTATTCATTTTAGTCATGATTATTCTCCTTAACCTAAAGGTTGTTCATGGCAGACAGGCAAATGCGCATTGGATGTCCTGGATGAAAATATAAGTATCAAATTCAGTGCCACCAGGCGGATATTTTATATATTAATTTGTAACTCATTGATAATAAAATAAATTTTTTATAAAAAATACCGGGATTATTAATTATTGAAATTCCTTTATTGCGTTACTCATAGTGGCGTGATAGAAAGGTGGCGCCACCAGTAGCGCTGATATACTGATCAAGGAGGTTTCATGAAGTCCATTGAATTTGAGATACAGAATAATGAATTTGTGAAATTATTGCTGGAATCAATGGGTGATGGAGTTTTTGTGCTGGACCCTGACGGATCCATCATTGCCTGGAATCCTGCTATGGAGAAAATTACTGGTTACTGCTTTGAAGAAATAAAGAATAAACCATGCAGGATTTTGAATTTTACCCAATGCTTTGACCGTGAGTGTCCGGCAGGAATAAATGACTGCGGTATCTTAAAATCTGGCAGGGTTGCCCCCACTGAATGCCTTTTAACCCACAGGGACGGCCACCTTCTTTCAGTATCAAAAAACGCAAGAGTGATAAAAGACAGACAGGGTAAAGTGATTGGTATTGTTGAAGTGGTAACGGACCTGACAGAACTGAAAAACACCAGGCTGAAAATGGAAGAGGCAACACGACGCCTTGGAGAACTGAACCGTCTTGGGGGCATAATTGCAAAAAGCCAGGTCATGCAGAATGTATTCACCTTCATAAAGGCTTCTGCAGCAACTGATGCCACCATTCTGATACAGGGAGAAAGCGGCACAGGCAAGGAGCTTGTTGCCGGAGCAATTCATTCCATAGGAGAACGGAGAAACAAACCCTTTGTCACAATAAACTGCAGTGCTCTTTCCGAACCCCTGCTTGAAAGTGAATTATTCGGGCATGTCAAAGGGGCTTTCACAGGAGCCGGTTACACACGGATCGGCAGGTTTGAGCAGGCAGATACAGGCACAATATTCCTGGATGAGATAGGAGAAATTTCACCATATATCCAGATAAAACTTCTAAGAGTGCTTCAGCAAAAAGAAATAGAACGTGTGGGAGATTCGCGCAGGCGCAAGGTTGATATCCGCATTATTACGGCAACTAACAAGGATCTCAAGGTTCTGGTTGACCAGGGCAGGTTCAGAGAAGATCTTTATTACAGGCTGAAGGTATTTCCCATCTATCTTCCACCTTTAAGAAACAGAAAAGAAGATATCCCGCTTCTAGTGAATCATTTCATAAAGCTGAACAACGAGAAAGCTGCCCGGAAAGCCAAGGGGATTTCAACCATTGCCATGAAAGCCATGATGGATTATTCATGGCCGGGCAATATACGCGAATTGTCCAATGCCATTGAACATGCCTTTGTCCTGTGCCAGGGCAGACAGATTGAAATTTCAGATCTGCCTCTTGAAATCAGAGAGCCTGAAAAAGCCGCTGGATTCCATATCCAGCACAATAACAGACGATCATCCAGCCCGCCCCTTACACGGGAAAACCTCATTGATCTTTTAAATTCCCTTGGCTGGAACAAGGCAGCCGTTGCAAGGCATCTTGGAGTAAGCAGGGCTTCAATATGGAAATACATGAAAAAATGGTCGATTCCCCTTCAGCCTGACAATGATATTATCTGAAATTGCTAATCAGAATCACTGTTCAATTCTCCATCAGGAATCTCTTCGCCGGGTTTCCATGTGGAAAATTCACCTGTCTCAAGGGTATCTCCCTGGCTTATATCTTTCTGAGTCCATACAATGCGGGTATTGCAGTCATAAACCCTTTTTCCAAGTTTTTTCTGCCTTTCCGCAAGGGCTTTTTCAGATTCCTGCCTGGTCTCATGTATTGAAATGACTTTTTTCCGGGCCTGGTTTAAATGGTGATCATCATAGATTAATGCGTACATGGTTCCTCCTTTCCTTGTTAAAAAATTATTATTTTTACAGGTCAAGGTTTCCGGAGCCTGATGAAAACTTAACATTCAAAAATTATACCTGAAGAAAAGCAAAAAGAAGAGACTGCATTTAATAGTTTGAAAATATTAGATAAATACAATTTATTAAAAAAAACAGATTATAAAAAGATAACGTTCATGGTAACGCTGGTACCTGTAAAAAAACGGGACAGGTACTTTGTTGACCTGTCCCGCAAACAGAAAAAAAATAAACAGGTTGTTAAATCACTTCATCTGATATGCTTATTTGCATTTTGCAGGAGTGGGAGAATCAGCAGCATGGGAGTAAAGGTATGAATATATATCATTAATCTGCCCGGGTGAAAGTTTGCTCCACTCATTTGTGCACCTGAAAATTTCAAATTTTTTTCTGTCAAAAATGCGTTTCCATTGTGCCATTGTCTTATCGCTGGGGCTTACAGGAGGGGTTTTAGATTTGACTTCACCTTTTTTTGCACATTCCTTATATATATTTCTGTATATGTATTTGCCTTTTCTTTTATTTCCTGAAGGAGCTTTTGCAAGGCAGAATCCTGCAGAAAATAAAAGAACCATTATTACTGCCACCAGTATTTTTAAATTAGAATACATTGTGTTTTTCCTTTCTTAAAATTAAACGTTAAAATCTCATTGTAATGGATGCGGACAGATCCCAGACTTTGTCCATGACCGGAAAAATCGCATCAAGTGAATTCACTTCGGAAATCTTGATCGGGGCTCCAAGAGGATTGCCGCTTCCGGTATATTTATAGTCATAATACTTCATGCCAAATTTGACGAAAAAATTATTGGAAATAACCGGCTGCAGGTAATAGGTTTCAAATACACTGCCCCTGGTTGCAAGCTTGCTTCCGGTAATGGAATCTTCTGCACCGGTAAAATTGAACCAGTATTTTGAGCCCCAGTTATATTCAAATCCCCATTTTGCATCAAAAGGCATGGGAAACAGTATTCCGCCATAAATACTGTATCCGTGACGTGCCTGAAGATTGCCGTCAGAGCTTAAAAGCCCCTGCCCCATGAGTTCATAATATGGATTTTTTGAAATACCGGACGGGTCAGTATGGCTCCAGGATAATGCCAGGAAGACATCAACATCTGCGTCAAATTTTTCGCTCAGATTGGACCGAAGCAGAAGACTTGCACCATCCCAGTCTCCGATTGCACTGGCAGGCTCCATTCTTCCTATATATCCACCATAATTTTTTTCAAAATAATATTTACCGTCATCTTTCTTGTAGGAAATAAACGGCATGACCGTAAGTCCTGTGAACCCGTCAGTTATGTCCCAGGCATGGGCATAGTTTACAAGGGCGCTGAAGGATTCATCATCATCGTACAGGGTTGCAATTATCCCGAACATATGAACATCCTTGACATCAGCAGATGCATTCTGAAGAGAATAGGAATTTCCCCAACCCCCTTCAAACCCGAGCCCATAACAGAGTTTGAATGCAGAGCCTGGAACTCCAGTGACATCCTCAAGTCCGAAATTAAGAGAAGCTCCGTCAAACTGCCAGTTAATGATTGTGGCAAGGGGGGACCCGGCAACAAGGCTGTTCCTCTGATATTCCATGGGTGGTCCGTCTGTTGACGGTCTTCTTCCGAGTGAAAAACTCATAGGAACATCACTAAGAATTTTTGAATATACAAAATATGCACGTTCAAGAACAATCGTGTCTCCATGGGGGATTGAAGATGTATTGCCGTCAAGAGTCACATCCCCAAGGCTGCCTGAGTTGGTCTTAACACCGGAGGAATCACCCCATACTTTGTAAGCTGCAAGCCTTCCTGCAAAATTCAGATTATTGTTGACCTTTGCCTTCATATCAATATTGAATTTGTTGGTGGGCAGAAAATCATTTTCAGCATCATATTTTTCTGCCGCAGGAACCAGTCCATTTGCCTTCATTGCAGCTATCTGTCCCTGAATAAAACTTTTGGTGTTTCCGCTGAATCCCAGGAACTGCTGAACAAATGAAGAAGGAGCAGCTCTCATGTCATTGTATTGGATATTATGAGCTTCTGTACGAAGCCCCACGCTCAATGAAACTCTGTCAGTTGATGTGTGCAGCTCAGTTTTATCAACCCGGTTGCTGAGATACTGCACTTCTTCCCTGTCTTCTTTGGTTTTGTTTTCCAGGGCCTGTATTTTTTTCTGCAGAGTCTTCATGGTTCTTGCCATTTTTTCAAGTTCATTTTTCAGCATCTTGACATCATCGGATGCAAATGCAGGCGACCATGAAAAAAATATTAATAACAAACCCCATACAATCAGTTTTTTCATCAGTTTTTCCTTTTTTGGTTTAACCTGGTTTTTATTCCTGTTTGATTTTATCTCCTTATTATTGTTGTTTCTGCCTGATAATTCTGATTTATCAACAAATATGCCAGTGGAAGACTCAGGATAATTTTTATATAACATCTTGAAATAAATGAATAAATCAACAGAACAACTTTTCTGGTCTTATGGGTGGTGTAAACTTTATATTAACAAAATATTAAATTTACAAAAAAAGTGTTAACATTATTAACAATGAAATGATCCGAATTGGATAAAAAAAATCCGGGGCAGCTACTGGCGGTATTAATGCTGCCCCGGATGACGGTGAGGTGGTTAATCAGATTCTGGAGGTAAGTAAATGCCTTTACTTGTATCTGATCGCCAATCTTTATATGCATTGTTGGTGCCAGAATACAATATTTTTTTATATTTTTCTCTTTTCATGGCTGAAGTCCCATTTAAAAAGGGTTTTATAATATAATTTTTTTCATGATTTTTTATTGTTAATTTTTTCAAGCTCCTGAGTAACGTTAATTTATGTCCAGTAACGCATTAATAACGTTACCAAACATTATGATATGTTTCATATATGGTTTAGCATATTTATAAAAACTCTGATTTTATAATAATTATACCTTGTTGCTATTGGATATCGACCTTGTCGCAACTGAGCTGGCACCAAGTTTGCTATACCATGGAATTAAATGATCACGGTGCATTCTGCAATATTTTTGGAATGCTTTTAAAACCCATAAATGGAGGACTGACAATGAGTGATTTAAATTCAATAGAAGTTGCAGATAAGGTTGACGCAAGAGGCAGTGCATGCCCGGGACCCCTTCTTGAAGCCAAAAAAGGCATTGGCAAAGTTCAGGTTGGCCAGACCCTTGAAATTCTTTCCAACGATACTGGCACCAGAACTGATATTCCTGCCTGGGCAGGTAAAGTCGGACATGAATACCTTGGTTTTCTTGAAGCTGACGGATATGACAGGCATTTTGTAACCAGAAAGAAATAGGCAGGTGATCATGTCACCACTGGCAAAAAAACAAGAAAATAAAATCCTGATCCTGGCCACTGAAAGCTGTGCCTATCCTGGTGCGGATTCTGTCGGCCAGGCCCATTCGCCTTATCCTGCCAACACTTATATACTGAGGGTACGGGCTCCTGTCCTTTTTCCGGAATCCTTTTACATTGATTGTTTTAAAAAGGGAATAAGCGGTATCATTATTATGTCATGTGGAGAAGAATGCCCATACGAAGGAGCATATAAAGCCCTTGCAAAAAGGCTGGATGCCGTTTTTGCGAAAATGAAGGCCATGGAAATTGATTTGCGGCGCCTTCGACTGACTGCAATCTGTACAGTCTGCAACCGGGCATTTTTAAAGGAAGTGAATCAGATGGACCAGCTGGTACGGGAACTTGGCCCGCCAGAATTCAAGACTGCAGTTTAGCCTTTTATACTTGACTTAAGTTTACTGCCTTATACCGGAAGTATAAGGCAGTAAACCTGAATACAACAGAACTTTCAGGAGGATTTAATGGTCTCCACAAATATAAAAAATTTTGACACTCTTGTTGTGGGCGGGGGTATTGCAGGCCTGCAGACAGCGCTTGACCTTGGCGATCAGGGTTATAAGGTGGCTGTGGTGGAAAAGGATGCATCCATTGGCGGGAAAATGATAAGACTTTCAAAGGTTTTTCCCACACTTGACTGTGCAAGCTGCATTACCACCCCTAAGATGTCTGCTGCCGCACATCATGAAAATATAACCCTGTTTACCTATTGCAACCTTGATTCCCTTGACAGGGAAGGCAGCAGTGTCAAGGCTGAAGTAACACAGAAACCAAGATATATTGATCCAGACAAATGCATTGGCTGTCGCCAATGTGAATATATATGCCCTGTCCTTGTCCCTGATCAGGAACAGGGAGGGTTCAGTGCGAAAAAGGCGATTTCAATTCCGTTTTCCAATGCAATTCCACAATTGCCTGTGATGGATACACAGTATTGCATGCTTTGCGGACAATGTGAAAAAACCTGCCCTACCAATGCCATTGATTATTTTCAGCAGCCTGAAACCTTTACGATAATGGCAAAAACTGCCGTAGTCACCACTGGATTTGAGCTGCTTCCGGTAAGAAACAGCTTTCAATACGGAAACGGGAAAATCCCCAATGTAATTGATTCTTTGCAGATGGAAAGGCTGCTTGCTCCCCACGGGCCCTACAGCAGGGTTTTAAGGCCTTCAGACGGAATGGAGCCTGATTCCATTGCATATGTGCAATGTGCAGGTTCAAGGGATAAAAGCATGGGAGTTCCATATTGTTCCAGAGTATGCTGTATGTATGCGATTAAACAGGCAATGCTGCTTTCAGGTTCCCTGCCCCTGGCTGATATAACAATTTATTATATGGATATAAGGGCTTTTGGAAAAGGATATGAACAGTTTTATCAGAATGCAAAAGCCATGGGCATTGAATTTGTAAAAGCCAAGGTTGCACGGATCGACCAGGGTGAAAACGGAAGTGTACAGGTCCGGTTTGAAAACCAGGACGGCTCAGGCATTGCAACAGCAGAGCATGATCTTGTGGTACTTTCCATGGGAATGATTCCTGGATGGAATCCTGAGTCAGTCTGTCCGGTTTCAAAAGACGATGATCAGTTCATATATTCTGCTAAACCTAAAATATCCCCTGTGCTGACTGATATGGACGGTTTTTTTACTGCAGGAGCTGCAGCA
>Ga0256846_1000627_pt1 | contig 13483 bp, 11 predicted proteins | sample TevniametaG_FD_189098 | JGI IMG/M metagenome (GOLD analysis project Ga0256846, IMG submission 189098) | Tube worm associated microbial communities from hydrothermal vent at the East Pacific Rise, Pacific Ocean - Tevnia | ecosystem: Host-associated > Annelida > Integument > Unclassified ...
ATATTAACTTTATTGATTTATTCACTAATGAAGACGAACTACTTGCACAGATAAAGAATGAATATACTAATCAAACAAATTTACTTGATGAATATATCTCAATTCTAAACCAAGAGAAAGATCTAAAGCTTCAATCTGATGCTTATAAATATGAACTGAATGAAATTAATAAAATTGCTCCGCAACATAACGAAGATATTCAACTTGAAAATGAATTGAAAATCCTCGAAAATTCAGAAATACTTTTTGAACAAGTAAATGATATGTTGCAATCACTCTATACGAGTGGAAATTCCGTTTACAACGGAATTGCTGATGCTGAAAAAAACATCTCAAAACTTGCAGATATTGATGATGAATTCTCGTCTTGGTTTGGCGAATTACAGTCTGCCGCTGTTAGCATTAAAGAAATTTCTGAATTTGCGCAGAACTATCGTGAACATATTGATTTCAATCAGGAACGTATTGAAGAAATTCGTTTGCGACTATCTTCGCTTGCCGGTTTAAAAAAGAAATACGGTAGCTATGCCGAAATTTTTAGCAGAATGGAATTTCTCGAAAGCAAACTGGCTCTTGTAAATAATTTCGATAACGAAATATCAAGGATAGAGAATAAAATCAAGCTTTCAAAAGATAGATTGGGTACTTTTGCCTCCCGCCTATCAAGAATAAGAAAAAGTAAATCTAAGGAATTCGAGCGATTAATTGTAAAAAAATTAAATGAATTAAGCTTAGACAATGTTGTTTTCAAAGTTGATTTTAATAGTAGTATAGCAGAAACTTCAATAGCATTCCAAACAGTAACGGCAATGATAGATAGCGAAAACTATATTTGCAGTAAAAACGGTATTGACAGTATTGAGTTCTATATATCAACTAATAAAGGTGAACAAATAAAGCCATTGGCAAATGTAGCTTCAGGTGGTGAACTATCTCGTATAATGCTTGCGATTAAAGCACTCATTGCCAATCGTTATCTTATTCCCACATTGATTTTCGATGAAATTGATACAGGAATAAGTGGAAGAGTTGCACAAATGGTTGGTCTTGCTATTAAGGAATTGGCAGCCAGCCATCAAATTATTGCAATTACACATTTGGCACAAATAGCGGCTATGGGCGACAAGATTATTACTGTCAATAAATATGAAACTAAAACAAAAACTACAGTAACCGTAAGAGAGGAAAGCAACGAAACAAAAAATATTGAAATTGCAAAGTTGATAAGCGGAGAAAATATTTCTCAATCATCGCTTGATGCTGTCAAAGAACTTCTTGATTATCAGCGAAAGGATTAAATATGTCAAAAAACGACTATTTAAGTAAAGCCGAACTGGAAGAAATACTTAATGATAAGATTAATCCCGAAGATGTAAGCAAAATCATTGGTGCCTATGAAATGGCTGAAGATGCTGAATCTAACGCAACCGACCCTACCGGAACGCCAAAATTTTATCACAATACTCGTGTATGCAGAATACTTATTGACGAGCTTTCAATCACAGAGCCTAATCTATTAATTGCGGCTTTGCTCCATAATATTTTATTAAGTTCTTCCGAGATTTCAAGTTCTATTATTGATTACAATTTTGGCTCTTATGTTGCATATTTAGTTCAATTTATGTGTGATGATTATAGAGAAAGACAAAAAGATAAACCCGAAAAAATAAATATTGATTATTTAGATGATGATGCACTAATCATTATTTTAAGCGACTTTCTTGATATGCTTCGCACATTTGATTTCGATAAATTATTAAATCCATTCACATATATCGAAGATATTAAAAAACGCTATTTCCCGCTTGCCACAAAATCTGACAATGATGAAATAGCGTATTTAATTAAAGAAATAAGAAACGAATTTAATAAGATTCTAGGTTAGTTTTCCTATTATCCATTTAGCTTTTGCTTTATCTTTTCTTCTTTTTTAACAATTAGATTACCTCGATAAATTCCCTGCAAAAGTATATAAAGTACAGCACCTACAAAAGAAAGAAAAAATGCTAAAAAGAACATAACTTTTCGTTTGGGAGCAATCCTATGTTTAGGTACTTGTGCCAAATCAAGCGGTTCGACAGTCGGCACATCGCTTGCTTCCTGAATAGCCTCCTGATATTTTTGTGTGGCTAAATATAAATGAACCTGTTCAAGAATTTTCTTTTTTCTTATTAATCCTTGATATAACCTAATTAATCTCGGAACAGAATCAAGTGGAATCGAAAATTTATCATGCGAGGCTATACCACCGCTCTGAACCCGCTGATACTGCTCTAACAGTTTGTTGTACTTATTTTTTGCACTGGCAATAATAGGAGCATCAGCATTATAATCCAATTTTAATAGATTTAATTCAACTTCTGCTTGGGCTAATTTAGCACCCAAATCAACAGCATTTCCTATTAGAGCCTGGTTTTGTTCTTCAAGTGCATATAGATGATGTGTTGTCCTAAATTTCTCTAAAACGGAATCAACATAATTTAGTTCGTTTTTCTTTCTTGCAAGCATCTTTTCTATAAACTCTCGTTTACTTCTTGCTTTCGTGGTATTCTTAGCCCGATTAACACTATCAAGTGCAGAAATAGATGAATTAACAATCAGAGCGGAGAGTTCGGCGGCTTCCCTTTTATCATCTGCATTCGGAAAATATGGAGTAGCAGTTTCAGCAGAAATAGTGATGAGCCCACTTCTCTTTAATTCAACCTTCAAGGTATTACTAATACCGTCATATAAATCATTTATATTTTCGGATTTGACTTTTAATTTCTTTTCAAGATTGTTTTTATTGACAATTATTTTAGATACTTCGCGACTTTTCAAAATTTCTCTAAAAATCAGTAATTTATTAGCTTGCCCGCCGCCACCTAACGATACTCCACCGGATAGAGTTTGCAAAAATGAAGTTAAATCACCCATACCACCGGCGTTCTCGGGCGGCAACACAGTAGCACCTGTTCGATATTGAAAAGGAGCAATCAAAGAATACAGCATCACAGCAATTACAATAGAAGAGACTATAAAAAGAACTGTTTTTTTCTTCTGTAACAAAAATCTGTAAAAAGAAACAAAAGTGAGTTCTTCGTTCATAACATCTTGCTCATTTGCAGAATTTTTTAATAATTTATTGAACATAAATCAACCGATAATTATCTATTTAATTATTTTTTAGTTAAAGCAATAATAATACCTAAAAGACCACCGATTTGAGCAACAACAGTCAAAGTAGTCATAGCAATTTGTCCCCAGCTAATATCTTTTTCCGGAGGGACAAGAATATAATCACCGGGTTCAATTTTATAGTTCATAGATTCAGCATCGAACTGCTGTCCTTTCTTCTTCACAATCATTGTGCCACTTTCATCGGAACGATAGCCGAAACCACCCGCCGCACTAATATAATCCAAATATGAATACCCGGGTTTATAAATAACCATACCGGGATTATTCACTCTACCCTGCACATTTACAAAAATCTTTTTATCTGGCACAATAATCGAATCCCGTGCCTTTAGCAAAATATTATCTTCCGAATTATAATCGGACATTAACTTAGGAAAACTGATAGCCATAACGCCTGGTTTTTCAATCAATTTTGCTTGGAAATATTTATATTCACTCACGGACATATCCCCGGAAGGAATCCGTCTAAGCCTTTCCATCTCAGGGTCAATAGTACCAATTTCAGATTGTCTGATTAGAAAAGTCGCTTCCAATGAACCTCTATCAGTTATACCACCTGCTTTTCTTATAATATCAGCTACACGAGTTGTTACTCCGTCAATCGGATATTTTCCGGGATAAAGCACTTCCCCATCAACCATAACTTCACCGGGCATATTTTTTTTCGGGTCTTTGCGGATATATACTCTGTCTCCATTTTGCAAAGGGAAATCGCCGAGTAGTGGTTCATTAGTGAATATTTTTTTGCGCCAAGTATTTAGGTCAAGGAAAATAGTCTCAATTCCTCCGTCAGGTAAGAAACGGGCTAATTCTACACTATCCAGAAAAGATGTATAGAAAAAACCGTGTGCAAATTTAATCAAAGTCGAAAGCGAATCACCCTCAACAAACTCATACTCACCGGGAAAAGGCAGTTCACCGCGTATTGCAATTGTTTGTTTTTCACTTATTTTCGGGATAATTATTCTATCACCACCTAAAACAGTTGGATTTGCATCTTCATCTCCGATTTTAAAAAATTTTACTAAATCTACATTAATCGGCTTATTCAAACCCTTACGATATATTTTGATATTTCTTAACGAACCATCAGGTTTTAAACCACCTGCCTTTTCAATTACTTCGGATATACGGTCAACGGCAGAAGCAGGAACAATAGCAGATTTCTTGATTGCACCACTGATTGATACTTTAAATTTTCGTACATCATATAGAACTACATATATATTACTAGTTCTAAATGTTTTTCGCATTAAATTATAAATAGCCTTTTCACCTTCGGCAAGTGTCATTCCTTTTAGATTAACAATACCTACATCGGGAATCATCATTTTACCTGATGGAGAAATAGGAATATGATACTTTTTTGTTTTTGAGGAAATAACTGCAATATCGAATATATCACCTGGTCCTAAAACATATTTTTCCGGGTCAATCTCTTTTTCCAACAAGCCTTCTGCTTCGGAAACAATCCTTTCAGATGTCTGTCGCGCTAATGTGTCTATTATTCCCGGCTTTGCACTTGAATATTCATAGTTCTCTACTTGCGAAAAAACACTCGCAAAAGAAAAGAAAAACACTAAAAATAAGGTCTTAATAAACATTTGTTTATTTATTTTCTTCATTTTATTCTAATATTTAATTCACATTTACATACAAATATATGTAAAAATTTATAAAAATACTTAATTATTCACTGGGCTTCTAAATTTTGTTTATTAAATTTGTAGATTATCTAATTTATAAAAAATAGTTTATGTTTGATGAATTAAAACAATGTGCCATTGATGCCGCCTTACTCGGAGGAAAAATCCTCAAAGAAGGCTTTGGCACTAACTTTAGAATATCTTCCAAAGAAGGAAAGAACAATCTTGTTACGGAATACGACAACAAATCCGAACAGGCAATAATCGAATTAATTAAATCACGTTTTCCATCTCATCGCTTTTGGGCGGAGGAAAGCGGTGTTAGCGGTGAGGAATTCGCTGAAATCACTTGGGTAATTGACCCGCTGGACGGTACCGTTAATTTCGCTCACAACTTGCCGATTTTTAGCGTCAGTATTGCCGCCATCAAAGGAAAAGAAATCCTATGCGGTGTTGTTTATCAACCAATACTTGATGAGCTTTTTGTAGCAGTCCAAGGACAAGGTGCAAGCTTGAACGGCAAGGAAATTACTCCCTCGAACACTTCCGATATGTCAGTCTCTTTTTTAGTAACGGGTTTTCCATACAATGTTCACGAAAATCCTGGTTATTGCATTAATCAATTTGTTGATATTATTCATAATGGTATCCCAATTCGACGACTTGGCTCTGCGGCTCTAGACCTTGCCTATGTCGCTTGTGGCCGTTTTGACGGATTCTGGGAAATCAATTTACATCCTTGGGACGTAGCCGCAGGTGTTTTGCTTATTAACGAAGCAGGTGGTAAAGTTACACAATATAATAGAGATGATTATTGGCTTACTGATAATAATATTCTTACATCTAACGGTATTGTGCATAATCAAATATCCAATTCTTTAATTTCGTGTTACACTGAGTTTTCACAGAATAATGAAAATTGATGTTTACTATATGTCAGGAGCAGGTAATCTGTTTTCTGTTATTGATAACAGAAAATACAAGTTTGATATTAATACCTTGAAACAACTCTCCCCTATTCTTTGTAGTAAAAATGAGTATAATAATTTCATTAGTGAGGGATTTATTGCAATAGAAGATTCCGATTCTTATGATTTTACTGCAAAGTTTTTCAATCCTGACGGTTCCTTTGGGGCAATGTGTGGAAATGGTGGCAGATGCGCTGTTCATTTTGCTTTTCATAATAAATTTTTTACTAATAATGCAAACATATTGTTTGATATGGCAGACAATATTTATGAAGCAAAAATAGAAAGAGATGGTAATATCACATTAAAATTTCCGCCACCTGTAGAAATAGTACTTAATAAAATAATCGAAATTGATACTTTAAATTTCAATCTTACATATATTGATGTCGGTTCACCACATGCAGTTATTAATTATTCAGAACTAAATCTAAATATGCCATTCCGAGAATTTGATATATCTAAATATGGTAAATCAATTCGTTACCATAATGAATTTCAACCTTCCGGAGTGAATGCTAATTTTTACTTAATTGACAAGAATTGTATCCAATTGCGAACTTATGAACGTGGTGTTGAAGCAGAAACAGGTGCCTGTGGCACAGGCGCTATTTCAACAGCTATTGCAGGTCATTTCTTGCACGGACTCCCGTTTCCTATTACAATTATTCCACCTAGCCGGCAACCACTTTCTGTCAATTGTACATTAGTTGGAAATACTATAACTAATTTATTTTTATGCGGACCGACAGATATTTTGAACAAAACAACAATTGATATTCCTAAATTTTTTCTTGAGGCAAGCAATGATTAGTCCCGACACAATTAAAACAGATGTAGAGAAAATATTTAAGTATTTACAAAAAGTAAGAAGAACTATACATCAGTATCCCGAGCTATCATTCAAGGAATATAAGACATCAAGATTACTCCGCTATGAGTTGGAGCGGCTTGGCATCAATTATGAACGAGTACTTGACACCGGATTAATTGCTCGTATCGGTACAGGTAAGAAGTTAATCGCACTCCGAGCAGATATTGACGCCCTACCCATTAATGAAGAAACCGATGCAGACTTCGCCTCTACTGTCCCAAATATAATGCACGCTTGTGGTCATGATATGCATACAGCTATGTTACTTGGTGCGGCTCGTCTGCTAAAAAATTATGAAGACAAACTAAATGGTACTGTACTTATTATTTTTCAACCTGGTGAAGAAAAGCTACCCGGCGGAGCTTCTCAAATAATCGAAACGGAAATACTCAATAATCCAAAACCGGAATATATTTTTGGTCAGCATGTTTTCCCTGCCGAATCAAGCGGCACTATTTCAATTAATTCCGATTATGTAATGGCATCTGCCGATGAACTCTATTGGACAATAAATGGTAAAGGCGCCCACGCCGCTCAACCGCATCTCGGAAACAATCCGGTTATCGCCGGTGCAAATATTATTACACAAGTTCAGACTTTGCTCAATTCGATTAATAATCCTATTTCTCCGGCAGTACTGACAATTACTTCTATACATGGCGGCAATGCTCCAAATATTATACCCGAAGAAATTAAAATTTCCGGCACATTAAGAACCTTTGATAATGAATTGCGTTTTGAACTTCTAAAAAGAATTGAGGAATTAAGTATTACTACAGCGGCAAATTATGGTTGCAAGTGTAATTTTTCTCCATTGGTGGGCTACCCACCGTTAAAAAATGATATAAAAGCAACTGAATTAATTTCAAAGACTGCTACCGAACTAATAGGTAAGGAAAATGTGAAAAAATTTGAACCGAAAATGTGGGCTGAAGACTTTGCTTATTATTACGAAAAAGCGAGTATTCCTTCTTGCTTCTGGTTTCTCGGTGTTAAGCATAGGGATACTGCCACAATGCCTGGACTTCATCACCCTCAATTCTTACCTGACGAAGAAGCAATGAAAACAGGTACGGCTTTGTTTGTTGCCAGCGCATTGAAAGCATTAGAATAGTTTGATTATATAATAAGAACTTTTAATAAAAAAAGCCGCTCGAAAGCGGCTTTTTTTTAACATTTGCCAGAAGATTATTTAGCTCTGAAGAATTCTACTCTTCTGTTTTTCTGCATATTTTCCGGCGAATTATTAGGAACTATCGGCTCGTCAGGACCTTTACCGTCTGTTGTCAATCTCGTTCCGTCAATACCTTTTTTGACCAACCAAGTTTTGACTGCGGCGGCTCTATCTTTTGATAGCTGCATATTGAAATCTCTCGAACCGGAATTATCAGTATGTCCGACAATTTTAAGTTCCATCTCCGGACGGCTTTGCAATGCTTTAAGCACGAAACCGAGTATTCTTTCGGATTTATTAGTAATGTCTGCTTTGCTTGTGGCAAACTCAATGTTTCTAAGAATTAATTTTCCACCAACGGGAATACTAAGAATATCATCATCAGCATCTAATGGGTCGGCGCCGTTATTAACTTCAATACCGTCAATAATACCACCACCGTCAGTATCAGGGTCTAATGGGTCTGTTTTGTATTTATTGACCTCTTCGCCGTCAAGCAAACCGTCATCGTCAGTATCGGGATTATTCGGGTTTGTGCCGATTTCTTTTTCATACTCATCAGTAAGTCCGTCTCCATCACTATCTCTTTTGATGACTGCAACAGTGTAATGAATACCTAAACGCCCGTTCCAGTTGCCGTCTGCCCAATCGTCATAAACAGGATTGAAATCATCAGTTGTACTTAAACCGAGACCAAAGTTAAAATCAAGTCCCCAACTATTTGATAAATCATAAGTAAAGCCTGCAAGAATAGGAATACTCATAGCAAAACCGTTATCAGATGATTCAGGGTCGCGGTTTGTCGGTAGTTCGCTTACTGAGAAAATATTTGCACCAATACCAAGTGCTAAATATGGATTAAATGTTGTCCCCGGGTCAAAGAAAGAGTATCTAACTCTCAATTCAGGAATAATCTGCGTGGTTTCGTATTGCGAAAATCCGTCAGTTCTGTCTGTTCCGTTTCCGAGATAAGTAAATGCGAATTCAGGTGTTAAATAATCACCCAAACCATTGATATAAAGTACATAAGCACCAAAAAGAGGACCAAAAGTTCTGTCTTCTTGTCTTCCTTCGTTAATACCACGTGAAATACCGCCACCAATACCGACTGCTATTCTTTTATCTTGTGCAAATGTATCATCTGCCCAGCTCAATAATAGAAAAGATGCTAAAAATAGAGTAATGATTTTCTTCATTAGAACCCTCCAATTTAATTAATTTAAAAATATTAAAAGAACAATTATCTTTATTAAAATATATAAACGATAGTTTATGCTATTCATTTTATTTTCTATTTTTCAATAATTCAAAAGCAATACGAAATTGTAATAATTATTTTTATCAAATTAATTATATTCCTGTAAAATAGTGCAAAAACATCATTAATTCCTAATTATTTTTTATATTATTATCCTCATTTCCAACATTTCCATTAGTTTTTCATCTGAAATTTTCTCAAATTCGTATTTAATAATTATTCATTACAAGTAATTATTATTCATAAAGGATAGAAATAACTAATGAAATTTCTCGGAACCATAATAAAATGTAATGATGATGGAACATTAGTGCTTACCGATATTCCGGGTGAGCTGAGCGGCTTATCAATTCCGGCTGATGTTCTAATTGGCTATTCGGAACAAACGGCTTCGGCTTATGTTTTGGAGAGTTTTGAATTCAGAGGCAAGCGGCTAATTGTCAAGCTCAAACAAATCAATTCTTATGGACGTGCTAAACAATTGATTGAAACGGGGATATTTATTGAAGCCGATTTATTGATTTTTGAAAATAATGAAGGACACTTTGTAAGCGATTTAGTTGATTGCACTGTGATTGATGTTGATACTAATGAGATAATCGGCAAATTAATTGATGTATATACTATGCCCGCAAACGATGTCTGGATAGTTAAGACTAATGAAGGCGAGCTTCCGCTACCTGCTGTCAAGGAAGTAATTAGAGATGTTGATTTGGAAGAAAGAAAGATATTTATTAAAATGATTGACGGATTAAAGGATTTGATTACATGACAAACGGAATTAGAATTGATGTTATTTCCACACTACCAGATGTATTCGAATCGGTTATATCAACCGGTATTATTCGTATTGCCCGCGAGAAAGGATTAGCGGATATTCATATTCATAATCTGCATAATTATTCAAAAGATAAATATGGACATGTGGACTCTACCCCTTATGGCGGTGGTGCAGGTATGCTAATTATGTGCGAACCTGTATTTGATTGTATTGAGCAATTACAAGCCGAGAGGAAATATGATGAGATTATTTTTCTCAGTGCGGACGGCGAAAAATATACTCAAAGTGCTGCAAATGAATTATCATTGAAACAAAATATAATTCTGCTGTGCGGCAGGTACAAGGGTATTGACCAAAGAATAAGAGACGCACTAATCACTCGGGAAATATCGGTCGGTGATTTTGTATTGAGTGGTGGCGAACTCCCTGCAATGATAATGATTGATTCTATTGTCAGGCTATTGCCCGGCGTATTGGGTGATGCAGAATCCGCTCTCGAAGATTCATTTCAGGACGGTTTGCTCGAACCCCCATATTACACACGCCCCGAAAATTTCAGGGATATGAAAGTTCCCAAAGTACTTCTCGAAGGAAATCACAAGGCAATCAAAGAATGGAGAATGGAAAAATCAAGAGAAAAAACAGAGCAAAGAAGACCTGATTTATTGGACGAATAGTTATCTTCTTACAGAATGATACTTGATTGAATCAACAACGGAGTAGGGCATAATAAATTTGCCGAAATTATCATCGTCATACTCCCTATTTCCGTGATAATCCGAACCACCTGTTGCCAGTAGCCAATACTGAGAAGCAGTCTTTTTGTAGAAATTGATAGCGGCTTGGTCATGACTTGGGTGAACAACTTCAATACCGTCAATACCAATTTGGATAATTTTAGATAATTCGTCTTGCGAAAGGTATTTACCCGGATGAGCCAGAACAGCAACACCGCCTGCTTTGTTAATGACTTTTAAGGCTTGTGAGATTGAAAAATTGGATTTTGGTTCATAAGCGGGTTTGCCCTCTGCCAGATATTTCCAAAATGCTTCCTTGAGGCTTGGCACCATACCGGTTTCCGTCAATACGCTTGCTATATGGGGACGGGCAATTGGAGCTTTGCCGGCTTTTTCTTCAACCTGCGAGAAATTAATATTCAGCCCGAGAGCATTCAATTTTTTTACAATTTTTTCAGCACGTATATAACGCTCTTCTCTGAATTCTGCTACATAACGCAATAATTCAGCATTGCCGACATCGAAATTGTAGCCGAGGATATGGTACTCCTTACCATCTTCGTAACAACTGAATTCGATACCGTCAATAATCTCAACAGAATATTCCTTACTAAAATCCCTTGCTTCAATACAACCGTCAATAGAGTCGTGGTCGGTTATACTAATTGCCGACAAGCCGGCATCAGCCGCCTTGCTGAGCAACTGTCGGGGTGTTAATATACCATCGGAATATGTTGTGTGAGTGTGTAAATCAACATAAGCTCCCATTAAAAAAATACCTTATTTAATCTTAATCAGGGATATAGACGTAATATGTTTAAATACATTGAAAATAATTACAAATTATTTTTTTTGTTTGGCTGAAAAGCGATTAAATAATTTTTGCAGGAATACTCAATTTTAATTATGTTGGAGAAATATAAAGTAAATTATCTGTTTTTTAGCCGAGTATTTTACATTTCAGGATATAATTAAATTTAGTATTTAGGACGTACTTTAAACAAAGATGTGGTACTAAGTGAACTAACAGAAATGGCTTTTTTACCTAAGTATAAGCTGAAAGATGCGGTTATATTCTTTGAAATTGATAGTAAAATTTCTACATTTTACTACTAATTTCTACACTTTATTACGAATTAGTGTATTTTTACTACACTGCCATACGATAAAGCGGCAATTATGAATTACGGCATAATTAGTTATTATTTCAATATGTTATGAGATTTACACCATTAACCCGTTTTCTACACTTTACTACGAATTTCTACACTTTTCTACACTTTTCTACACTTCGCTCCAAGTATATATTATTTTTCAAAGGACACAGAGTGAGCGAACACTCGTTTGCAATATAAATGAGTTAGAGTACAATCGCAAAGAAAGGGTTTAAAAATGTTTTAAATCAGAAATATGTGCTTACCGCGAATTCATATTGTTCAATAAAAATCTTTTTAAAAGCAGTAATATTATTCTGCTCATAAAATAATAGCATTGCCTTCTTATAATCAACACTATCAACCGTTCTGAAAGAAATTGGACAATAATTATTATTAATCAAAATAGCATTACTGACAATCCTCGCAGTCCGTTTATTGCCATCAACAAATGGTTGGATATATGAAATAAGCATTAATGCCAAAAGTGCTTTTTCAAACACATTATTATTTCCGTTAATCAAATCACACATATTGGTAATGGCTTCTTTAATCTGAAATTCATTATCAATAGGCGTGTAATTAGTACCTGAAATGCCTACTCGTCTTTTTCTTATATTCCTATCCACAGCAAGTTCTTTTGTTAAAATACTATGAATATCTTCAATTTTAGGAACTATTATTGGAAATAAATAATCGGGCTTATCAATAATAAAATCTATTGCATCTTTATGATTTAGCAACATTACCGCTTCTTCTTTGGTCTTGCCTGCGGCAGTTTCTCTTTCTTTCAATAATTTTTCAGTTTCCAGTAATGAGTAAGTATTTCCTTCAATTTGTGAAGATTTCCAACTTAAATCAATAGCCAAGCGTTCCAATTCTTTTTTATACTGGAACTCACTTAGTTCCGAAATATTATTTAAGAAAATTTTCTGCAAAGAATTTAGTTTATTGATTTCATTTTCAGTAAATAACTTAACATTTGGTAAAATTCTCGTTAATAAATCAAAGTTAAAATTATTAATAATTACCCTTTCATCAATTTCTTTCCGATAGTATAAATCCAAATCAATTGGTTCAAATAATTTGAAATACGGTGAAATTTTATATCGGGTTGTTTTTCCTCTTCCCGTAACTATAACTAATTGATTTTCAATTAATTTTGAAAGAGTTCTTTTTATTGTAGCAATACTTTTTTTACGTACAATGCCTTGCAATATCTCATTTGATGAGCTTGCATCAGCGGATTTTAGATAATCTAATATTTCTTTTTCAATGTTCATTTTACACCTTTCAGCTCACAAAGATAAGATATTCGGTTCAATAATACAAAAATATGAGCCGTATTTCCACTATATTTGAGCGGCAATAGGTTTTAAATCATACATATAGTCATTCAATTTGTTATTTAGTTTGCAGAGATTATTTGTTAATCATTTTGATTAATTCTTCGGGTTCATAAACCATATCATATTCTTCTTTACGAATTTCATTACTTGTTAAATCATTTTTTATTCTTTTCAGGAAGTTTTTAAAATCCTTATTAAGTGTCAGTTTATTAATCGTTTCCCAATCTAAATTATCTCTTGTTCTTGCAGGCAATAGTATCTCGGTAGATAAAGGGTCAGCAATATCAAGCTTAATGATACCAATACCAAAAGATGTTGAAAGACGGGTTAATTCATTCAAAAAATCTTCATTATTAGATATT
>Ga0256846_1000628_pt1 | contig 13478 bp, 10 predicted proteins | sample TevniametaG_FD_189098 | JGI IMG/M metagenome (GOLD analysis project Ga0256846, IMG submission 189098) | Tube worm associated microbial communities from hydrothermal vent at the East Pacific Rise, Pacific Ocean - Tevnia | ecosystem: Host-associated > Annelida > Integument > Unclassified ...
AGCCGAGCTGATAGCTCCCATAGCAATGGAAAAGGAACTCAGGTTTGCAGTAAGGGAAGGTGGACGTACAGTTGGTGCCGGTGTTATCGGCGAGATAATCGAGTAAAGCCAAAGGAGCTTACTGTGGCAAAGAAAAATGAAGCAATAATTATTTCCCTTGCATGCACTGAATGTAAAAGGAGAAATTATACAACAACTAAGAATAAGCGCACAACTCCTGACAAACTGGAGTTCAGTAAATATTGCAAGTTCTGTGGCAAACATGTGATACATAAAGAATCTAAGGTAAGATAACTTATGATGAATGCAGGTCAGTAGCTCTAATTGGCAGAGCTCCGGACTCCAAATCCGGCAGTTGTGGGTTCGAATCCCGCCTGACCTGCCATTTTAAGGTCGTTTGGGTTAACACTTTGAAATTGGGAAAAGTATGGCACGATTACAGAAAAAACATTCTTCAAAAGTAAAAAAGAAGAGGCAGGAAAAGGACAGCGCAAAAAGTTCTAAAGATAATAAAAATAAGATTGCTCCCCAGAGTGTTAAAAACACGACTTCAAGCTCAAAAAAAGGAGCTTTAATAAAGAGTCAGGGTCCGGATAAATCTGCTAAACCAAATATATTTAAACAGGGCATTGAATATTTACAGGGAGTACAATCAGAGTTAAAAAAAGTAACCTGGCCCACCAGGAAGCAGACCATTGGAACTACACTGGTTGTAATTGTTCTGGTTGCTGTTGTGTCGATTTTTCTGGGCTTGTTTGATTATGGGTTTTCAAAACTCATTCAGGCAGTCCTTGCATAGTTATGAGGATGGAATGATGTCTCACAAATGGTATGTTGTACATGTGTATTCCGGGTTTGAACAAAAGGTGAAAACCGCTCTGGAAGAACAGATTGCAAATGTCAGATTCCCTGAAAAGTTTGGTGAAATTCTTATTCCCACTGAAAATGTCGTGGAATTGGTTGGGGGCAAAAAAAAGGAATCTTCGAGAAAGTTCTATCCCGGGTATATCCTTGTTCATATGACCCTGGATAATGAAACATGGCATATTGTTAACTCTGTCCCAAAAGTTACAGGCTTTCTGGGAGGAAAAAATAAACCGACTCCCATAAATGAGCATGAACTCAACCAGATATTAAATAAAATGAAGCAGGGCAAAGATAAGCCGAATCCCAAATACTCTTTTGAGCCGGGCGATGAAGTGAATGTTATTGACGGCCCCTTTGCAAATTTTAACGGGACAATTGAAGAGGTCTCCCCTGAAAAGGGAAAGGTTAAAGTTCTTGTGAGTATTTTTGGCAGGGCAACACCTGTGGAGCTGAACTTTATTCAGGTTTCAAAATTATAGACCAGGCAGAGGTAGAGACAGGGAATAGATTAACAAAGTTTTTAAAATAAAGTTATTTAAATTTAAGTTTCAGGAGTTAATAGAATGGCAAAAAAAGAAATGGTGCAGATAAAATTGCAGGTTGAAGCAGGGAAAGCAAACCCATCTCCACCGATAGGGCCTGCCCTTGGCCAGCATGGCGTGAATATTATGGACTTTTGTAAAGCTTTTAACGCTAAAACCGCAAATGATGCCGGACAGATTATACCTGTTGTTATTACAGTTTATCAGGACAGATCATTCAGCTTTATTACCAAGACTCCGCCGGCATCAAGATTGCTTCTGCAGGCCGCAAAGCTGCAAAAGGGCTCCAGTGAACCAAACAAAGATAAAGTCGGGAAAGTCACCCGGGATCAGCTTGTAAAAATTGCTGAAATGAAAATGGTGGATTTAAATGCTTCTGGTATTGATTCAGCTGTGAAAATAATTGCCGGTACAGCAAGGAGCATGGGAATAGAAGTAGTTTAACTGAAAAATCAATTAGAGAGTAAAAAAAATGCCAAAGCGGAGTAAACAATATAAAGAAGCTTTAAAAAAAATTGACAGGAAAACTGATTTGGACCCAAGGGAAGCGTTGGAGCTATCAGTTAAATCAAGTTATGTCAAATTTGATGAAACTGTTGACGTTGCAGTGAATCTTGGTGTGGATCCAAGGCACTCCGATCAAATGGTACGTGGAACTGTGATTTTACCCAACGGCCTTGGAAAAGAGATCAAAGTGCTTGTTTTTGCCAAGGGAGAAAAAGAAAAAGAGGCTCTTGATGCAGGAGCTGACTTCATTGGTGATGAAGAGACCATAGCTAAAATTAAAGATGGCTGGTTTGGTTTTGATAAAGCAATTGCAACGCCTGACATGATGGGAACCGTGGGAAAGCTTGGAAGGATTTTAGGGCCAAGGGGCCTTATGCCAAATGCCAAGACCGGAACTGTTACCTTTGAACTTGCAAGGGCCATTAATGAATTAAAGGCAGGAAAGATTGAGTTCAGGGTGGAAAAAGCAGGAATAGTACATGTCCCGGTTGGAAAGGTCTCCTTTGGAGCTGATAAGCTTCTGGAAAATGTCAATTCATTTTTAGAGACAGTTAAAGCATTAAGGCCGGCATCGGCTAAAGGAAGATATATCGAAGGAATCAGTGTCTCAACTACAATGGGACCGGGTTTTAAAATAGATCCAACCCTTATATAGTAGTAAAGTAAATTGTCTGTCAAAGACAGTAGGTGCACATGCTTGTATTGTATGTGTTTAATCGGTGATGCCGGCCTACCGAGACAGGGTATGTTTTGGTATAGTTGGCACCTCTGTTGTAACAAAGAATGAAAAGGGAGGAGGTGTAAAAGAATTGTTAAATATTTCCCAAAAAAAGGAATTGGTCAAAAGACTGCATAAGCAGCTTACTGACGCGGAGATATCAATACTCATAGATTATAAAGGGATTGATGTCGAAAATATCAGCCGCCTTAGAGCTGATTTACGAAACGCCGATGTAACAATGGAGGTTGTAAAAAATACAATCCTTTTAAGAGCATCGGAAAAAACAGATTCTGCACTGCTTAAAGATTTTTTTTCAGGCCCCAATGCAATTGTTTTGTCTGAGAATGATCCTGTGGCACCGGCAAAGATTTTAGTTAATTTTGCCAAGGATAATGAAAACTTAGAAATAAAAGCCGGGACATTAAATGGTACTTTGCTTGATGTGGACGCAATTAAGCAGTTATCTAAAATGCCGTCCAGGGATGAACTGCTTGGTCAGTTTGTATGTACAATTAACCAGGTACCAACATCCTTTGTCAGAGTACTTAATGAAGTACCAAGATCCCTGGTTGGTGTGCTTAGTGCGATTAAGGATCAAAAAGAAGCAGCATAACATTGATTGTTTGATATTATGGAAAGAGATAAATTTATAGATTTTAGGAGAAAGAAATGGCTGATATTAAAAAAGAAGATGTGATTGAATATATTGCTAACATGAGCGTACTTGAACTCTCTGAGCTTGTAAAAGAGCTTGAAGATAAATTTGGTGTATCTGCAGCTGCCCCTGTTGCGGTTGCTGCTGTCGGCGGTGCACCTGCTGCAGCAGATGCCGAGGAGCAGACTGAGTTTAATGTTGTCCTTGAAACCTTTGGTGATAAAAAGATCAATGTAATCAAAGAGGTCAGAGCAATAACCGGCCTTGGTTTGAAAGAAGCAAAAGCAATGGTGGAAGAAGCACCTGTTGCTGTTAAAGAAGGTATTGATAAAGCAGAAGCTGAAAAGATTAAAGAACAGCTTGAAGGTGCTGGAGCACAGGTTTCAGTAAAATAAGAGCTGGGCTTTTTTAAGCTTAAAGATATTTTGTAATGCGTTTAATGCGGAGATATGGGACTTTAAGTTCATGTCTCCGCTTTTACGGTTTTAAAAACCCATGAATGGAGATGCTATGACCGGCAGCCTTTTAACAAATAAACGGATGAGAAAAGAATTTGGAAGTAAAAGCAGAATCATTGAGATTCCAGATCTGATAGGTATGCAGAGAGAATCATATGAGGGCTTTCTTCAAAAAAATACTGCTCCGGAAGCAAGAAAGGAAAAAGGACTTCATGCAGTATATAAATCTGTTTTCCCCATTAAGGATTTTACGGAAACTTCTTCGCTTGAATATGTTTCCTACTCCTTTGGAGAAATAAAACATTCAGAGCTTGAATGCATCAGCCGTGGAATGAGTTATGAAATTCCGGTGAATATAAAGGTGCGGCTTGTTGTCTTTGACAAAGATGAAGACTCTGGAGTCTCCACTATTCGTGATATCAAGGAGCAGGAGATATACTTTGGCACCATCCCTTTGATGACCCAGCATGGAACATTCATTATTAATGGCACTGAAAGAGTAGTAGTAAGCCAGCTTCACCGGTCTTCAGGAGTGTTTTTCAACCATGATCAGGGTAAAAGTTATGCCAGCGGTAAAATAATATACAGTGCGCGGATTATTCCGGTGCGTGGTTCATGGATAGACATGGAAATTGACACCAAGGATATAATATATATCAGAATTGACAGACGAAGGAAGTTTCCTGTTTCAACGCTTTTCAAAGCTTTTGGCTATACAAACGAAGATATCCTTGACTATTTTTACTTAAAAGAGGAGATTGTAAGGAAAGCAAGCTCCTATTTTAAGGATTTTGTCCCTGCAAGGCTGAGAAGGCATAGAACCAGCTTTAACATCAAATCGCCTGAAACCGGGGAAGTGGTTGTAAAAAAAGGAAGGATCTTTACCAAGCGCGCCCTGAAGCAGCTTGAGGCAGAAGGCCTGAAACAGATACCCATCAGTAGTGAAGAATTAATTGGCAAGGGATTTGCCGAGGCAGTCATTGATGGGACAAATGATGAAATTGTTTTCAGGGCAGGTGAGCTGATTGACGAGGAAAAGCTTGAAAAACTTGATGAGTTAGGTATAAAAAATTTCCATGTCCTGCATGTGGATGCAAATTCTTCAGATACAATGAGAAAAACCCTTGCAGTGGATAAAGTCGATACAAGGGAAGAGGCACTCATTGATATTTATAAGAGAATGAGACCTGGAAACCCTGCAACGGTTGAAGTTGCCCAGGAATTTATCGATCACCTTTTTTTCAGGCATACATATTATGATCTTTCCAAAGTTGGAAGATTAAAAATGAATGAACGTCTGGGCCTGGATACTAAAATTAACGTAAGAACTTTACGTAAAGAGGATATCCTGGTTACTGCCGCAACTATTATTGGACTTAAGGATACCCAGGGCCAGGTGGATGATATTGACCATCTGGGAAACAGACGGGTAAGGGCGGTAGGCGAGCTTCTTGAGAACCATTACAGAATAGGTCTTGTGAGGATGGAGAGGGCAATCAAGGAGAAGATGAGCATGCAGGAAGTGGATGCGATGATGCCCCATGACCTTATCAACCCTAAACCTGTGTCAGCAGTGGTAAGGGAATTCTTTGGCACAAGTCAGCTGTCCCAGTTCATGGATCAAACCAACCCGTTGTCTGAAACAACTCATAAACGCAGGTTGAGTGCCCTTGGGCCTGGCGGACTTACAAGGGAGAGAGCCGGTTTTGAAGTAAGGGATGTCCACCCTTCCCATTACGGCAGAATATGCCCCATTGAAACCCCTGAAGGACCAAATATCGGCCTTATAGTTTCATTGTGTACCTATGCAAGGGTCAATGAATTTGGTTTTCTTGAAACACCATTCAGAATAGCTGAGAATGGCAGGGTGACAGATGAAATACGGCAGCTTTCGGCATTTGAGGAAAAAGAACATCCCATTGCCCAGGCAAATGCACCATTGGGCAGGAATAATGAATTTGTTAATCCTCTGGTATCAGCAAGGGTTGGAGGAGAATTCGAAATGGTGGAGAATTCCGAAGTCAAATTCATGGATGTCTCTCCAAACCAGCTGGTAAGTGTATCAGCTTCATTGATTCCATTCCTGGAAAATGATGATGCAAACAGGGCATTGATGGGTTCCAACATGCAGCGCCAGGCAGTTCCTTTGATTAAAAGCGAGGCTCCTCTGGTGGGTACAGGTATAGAAGGTGTTGTTGCAAGGGATTCCGGAGTAACTATTGTTGCAGAATCCGACGGCATTGTGGAGATTGTGGATGCCAAGAGAATTGTGGTCAGGAATATTAATAACAATAGCAATGAGAAGATTTTCAGAAAAGCTGTCTCTGTTTATAATTGCAGGAAATTTGTACGATCCAATCAGAACACCTGTTTTAATCATAGACCCATTGTTGAAAAGGGAGAATTTGTAAGAAAAGGCCAGGTTATTGCAGATGGGCCTGCAACGGAAATGGGAGAACTTGCCCTTGGTAAAAATGTAACTGTGGCTTTTATGCCATGGGACGGTTACAATTACGAGGATTCAATTCTTGTAAGCGAACGGCTTGTCAGGGAAGGTGTGTATACGTCTGTACACATAGAAGAGTTCGAAGTTGTTGCAAGGGACACAAAACTTGGTAAGGAAGAGATTACCAGAGATATTCCCAATGTCGGAGAAGAGGCTCTCAAAGATCTGGACGAGAGTGGAATAATAAGGCTTGGTGCTGAAGTGAAATCCGGTGATATCCTTGTTGGAAAGGTGACACCAAAGGGAGAAACCCAACTCTCTCCGGAAGAGAAACTACTGCGGGCAATATTCGGAGAAAAAGCAGGAGATGTCAAAGATACATCCCTGCGTGTACCACCTGGTATTCAGGGTAAGGTCATTGATGCAAAGGTCTTTTCAAGGCGCGGTGTGGAAAAGGATGACAGAACAAGGATGATTGAAGATGAAGAGATAGACCGCCTTGAGAAAAACCGTGATGATGAAATTCTGGTAATCAATGATATAGCAAAAGAGAAAATAGTTGAAATCCTGGAAGGCCATGAACTTGCTGAGAATTTAAAAAAAGGAAGTGTTGTCCTTGCCAGGGCGGGCAGTAAAATCACAAAAGATCTTTTTTCAGACATTAAGATTTCAGATCTGTCAGAGCTGATAGTGAAAGATCCTGCTGTTACTGACAGTGCACTCGCAGTGCTTGAAAATGCCCAGCGCCAGATCAAAAAGGCCAGGGATTATTTCAACAGCCAGATAAGCAGGTTTGAAAAGGGTGACGATCTTCCTCCGGGCGTGCTGAAATTAATTAAAATTGATGTTGCCATGAAAAGGGTTCTTTCCGTGGGCGACAAGATGGCTGGACGTCATGGAAATAAAGGCGTTGTATCAAGGGTGCTGCCCATTGAGGATATGCCATATTTTGAAGACGGCAAACCCGTTGATATGGTATTAAATCCACTGGGCGTGCCATCCCGTATGAATGTGGGTCAGATCCTTGAGATTCATCTTGGCAGGGCAGCCCAGGGATTGGGCAACCATATTGAAACACTTCTGGAGGACATGCAGGTAGAAGAACTTAAAAAACGTGTAAAAACCATATTTACAATGTCATCACCTGAGACAAAGGTTACATCAAGCAGTAAAGAGAACAGGGAATTTATTGAAAAGATTGATCTTATGGAGGATAAGGATTTTATCAATTTTGTTTCTCAATATAAAAATGGTGTCCATATGGCAACACCTGTCTTTGATGGTGCAACCGAGGATGAGATCAAAGACCTGCTTGAATATGCAGGCATAAACAGATCTGGCCAGACCGTACTCTACGACGGAAGAACAGGCGAGCCGTTTGATAAAGAAGTAACAGTTGGAATAATGTATATGCTTAAACTGCATCATCTTGTGGATGATAAACTCCATGCCCGGTCAATTGGACCATATTCCCTTGTGACACAGCAGCCCTTGGGAGGAAAAGCCCAGTTTGGCGGCCAGCGCCTGGGAGAGATGGAAGTATGGGCAATGGAAGCCTATGGCGCTGCCCATGCTCTCCAGGAGTTTTTAACAGTTAAATCAGATGATATGATTGGAAGAACACGTATGTATGAAAAAATTGTCAAGGGGCAGAGCGTTCTTGAGCCTGGATTACCTGAAGCTTTCAGGGTTCTTATAAAAGAACTGCAGAGTTTGGGCCTGGATATTAATCTTATTGAAGGTAAAAAATAAGGAGAATATATTGGAAACTATATATGATTTCTTTGCAAAACCAAAGGATCCGAAGCTTTATAAAGGAGTGCAGATAAAGCTTGCATCTTCCGACCAGGTACGGGAATGGTCATATGGCGAGATTAAAAAGCCGGAAACTATCAATTACAGGACTTTTAAGCCGGAAAGAGATGGCCTGTTCTGTGCAAAAATATTTGGTCCCACCAGGGATTTTGAATGTAATTGCGGTAAATATAAGCGTATGAAACACAGGGGGGTTGTGTGTGAGAAGTGCGGTGTTGAAGTAATTCAATCCAAGGTACGCCGGGAAAGAATGGCCCATATTGAACTTGCATGTCCGGTTTCCCATATTTGGTTTTTAAAAAGCCTGCCGTCCAAAATCGGAAATACACTGGATCTTACATTGAAAACCCTTGAAAAGGTACTCTATTTTGATTCTTACATTGTGATAGATCCAAAGGATACTGGATTTAAAAAGATGCAGCTTCTTTCCGATGAAGAGTATTATGAAGCTGTGGAACAATATGGAGATGCATTTGAGGTTGGTATTGGTGCTGAAGCAATTCTTAAACTTCTTGAAGAGATAGATCTTAAAGCAACTTATGTCCAGATAAAAGAGGACATGAAAAACACCAAGTCCGTTGCAAAACAGCAGAAACTTGCAAAACGTCTCATTGTAATTGATTCGTTTCTGCGTTCCGGTATTGAGCCTTCAAGGATGATATTTACTGCCATACCGATTCTACCCCCTGATTTACGTCCCCTTGTACCTCTTGAGGGTGGAAGGTTTGCCACATCGGATTTAAATGATCTATACCGCCGGGTTATTAATCGTAATAACAGGTTAAAAAGGCTTGTTGATCTCCAGGCACCTGATATCATTGTAAGAAATGAAAAGAGAATGCTACAGGAAGCTGTTGATGTTCTTTTTGATAATGGACGACATGGAAGAGTTGTTACAGGAACAAATAAAAGGCCTCTTAAATCCTTGAGTGATACTTTAAAGGGTAAACAGGGGCGGTTCCGCCAGAACCTGCTTGGTAAACGTGTTGACTATTCAGGAAGAACGGTAATTACAGTGGGATCAGAATTGAGACTGCACCAGTGCGGTATCCCTAAGAAGATGGCGCTTGAATTGTATAAGCCTTTTATCTACAGCTATCTTGAGAAAAAAGGTCTTGTTTCAACTGTAAAGAGTGCAAAAAAAATGGTTGAAATGGAAGAGATAGAAGTCTGGGATGCTCTGGAAGATGTTGTAAGGGAGTATCCGGTTATGCTTAACAGAGCGCCTACTCTCCATAGACTGGGAATCCAGGCATTTGAACCAATTTTGATTGAAGGCAAGGCTATTCAGCTGCATCCCCTTGTCTGCACGGCGTTTAATGCGGATTTTGATGGTGACCAGATGGCAGTCCATGTTCCCCTCTCCCTTGAGGGAGTTCTGGAAGCAAGAATAATGATGCTTTCCACAAATAATATTTTATCTCCTGCTAATGGTGAACCCATAATAGTGCCAACCCAGGATATAGTTCTGGGCATTTATTATATGACCCGGGGAATGCGCAATCAAAAGGGTGACGGATCAAGTTTTGCAGGGCCTGAAGAAGTTCGTGTAGCCTATGATGCAGGTGAGATTGCTCTGCATTCAAAGATTAAAGTCAGGGTGGAAGATGAACTGTATGAAACAACAACCGGCCGGATAATACTATGGGAGACTATCCCGGGAGATACTCTGCTCTCCCTTGTCAGGCTGAAAACCGATTCAAGGGAAGACAGTGAAGAGGCCCTTGCAGATTTAAGAAAGGGATTAACATTCCAGAAAACATTAAAAAAATATTCTGTGGAGAGCCCCAGGAAGGCTAAAAGTGCAACAGGTTTTCTCACACGCAAGGAATTCCAGAATTATTTTCAGGTTTCACAGATTGCTGTTGAACAGCTTTTTGGCCTAAAAAAGGGCCAGTTTACCGATACAATACACATTGACGGCAGCTATTATATTTTTCAGGTTAAGGAGAGAAAAACAACAATCCCTTTCAGGCTGATCAATAAACTTATGGACAAATCTGCTGTTGTTGATCTGATTGACTATGCATACAGGAATATCGGGTTAAAAGAGACAGTAATACTTTGTGATAGATTAAAAGATTTAGGGTATAGACATTCAACTCTTGGCGGTTTATCCATTGGCATAGATGACATGATCATCCCTGAAGAAAAATGGACAATTATTAAAAAAGCTGAAGATAGTGTTAATGATATTAAAAAACAGTATTCCGAGGGCTTGATAACCCAGGGTGAGAAATATAATAAAGTCGTTGATATCTGGGCCCAGAGTACAGATGAGATAGCAAATTCCATGATGGAAGTCATGAAGAATCCACCTGTAAGGGGTGATGACAAGGCAGATAAAGAAGAATTGAATGCTGTCTTTGTAATGGCTGATTCCGGTGCCAGGGGTAACAAGGACCAGATGCGCCAGCTTGCCGGTATGCGCGGGCTCATGGCAAAACCATCGGGTGAAATCATTGAAACGCCCATTACAGCATGTTTCAGGGAAGGGCTTTCCGTTCTCCAGTATTTTATATCAACACATGGTGCAAGAAAAGGACTTGCTGACACAGCCCTGAAAACAGCAAACTCTGGCTATCTTACAAGGAGACTTGCAGATGTGGGCCAGGACTGTACAATAACCCTTGATGATTGCGGCACTTTACTTGGAATAGATGTTGAAGCCCTTTATGAAGGCGGTGAAGTTATACAGAGCCTTGGTGAAAGAATTCTGGGCAGGGAGACCCAGGAAGAGGTAAGGGATCCGTATACAAATACAGTCATTGTGGAAAAAGGCGTTGAAATCGATGAAGAACTTGTAAAAGAGGTGGAGAACGCTGGTGTAACAAAGGTTAAAATCCGTTCTGTTCTCACATGCAATGCAAAGCATGGAGTCTGTGCAAGGTGTTATGGCAGGGATCTTGCCCATGGTAAGAAAGTGGAGATAGGACAGGCCATTGGAATAGTAGCTGCCCAGTCCATTGGTGAACCGGGCACACAGCTTACAATGCGTACTTTCCATATTGGCGGCACTGCCAGCAGAAAAGTTGAGGTGGCTGAGATCAGAGCCCGGGTTGGCGGTGTATTGAAATTTGAAGAGGGAATGCACATTGTTACAACCGCGGAAAATGTCCAGATAGTCATGAACAGAAAGGGTGGGGGAATCCTTATCCAGAGTGAAGATGGAAGGGAGAGAGCAAGGGAAGAGATCATTTATGGTGCAACCCTTCATAAAAAAGTTGGTGAAAAGGTCGAACCAGGAGATGTCATAGCAAGCTGGGATCCTTTTACAACACCCATTATTACCGAAGTGTCAGGTAAAGTTAAATTTATTGACATAGAAGTTGGCAATACTGTCCAGGAGCAGATTGACCAGGTTACAGGCAAGGTAAGTCATACCATTGTAGAGGGGAAAAGCAGTGAAGTCCGGCCATGTATTGTTGTGAAAGATAAAGACGGCAAAACAGTTAAGCTGCCGGGAACTTCTATTCAGGCAAGGTATTATCTGCCCATCAATGCTATTTTAACCATTGAAGAAGAAGATGAGGTTATGGCAGGTGATGTTATTGCAAAACTCCCCAGGGCCACAACAAAAACCAAAGATATCACAGGTGGTCTGCCAAGGGTCGCAGAGCTTTTTGAAGTCAGAAAACCAAAGGAACCAACAATATTGACTGAGATCGAGGGTACTGTCTCCATAGAAAAAGGCTCAAAGGGACGGCAGAAAGTCATAGTAACACCGACCGATGTTGGTGAGAAAAAAGAGTATCTGATCCCCAAAGGACAGCACATAATTGTATATGAAAACGATTATGTAAAACCAGGAGATCAACTGGTGCCGGGTTCGGCAAACCCCCAGGATATTCTAAATATTAAAGGGGATATAGAACTTGCAAAATATCTGGTTGATGAAGTCCAGGAAGTATACAGACTCCAGGGTGTCAGAATTAATGATAAGCACATTGAGGTTATAATACGACAGATGACCCGGCGTGTTAAAATATTGAATGTGGGTGATACTACATTTATTCCTGATGAACAGGTGGATAAGCTTAAGTTTGAGACTGTCAACAGAGAGACAGTGAAAAATGGTGGCGAGCCTGCAAAGGGAGAACCATTGATACTGGGGATTACAAAGGCATCCCTTTCAACAGAGAGCTTTCTGTCTGCTGCTTCATTTCAGGAAACAACCAAGGTATTGACCATTGCTGCAATACAGGGCAAATACGATAAACTGCAGGGATTAAAGGAAAATGTTGTTATGGGCCGGTTAATACCAGCAGGTACAGGATTTCCCGGATATGAAGATGTGGAGGTCCAGCTTGAGTCAACACATGAGCTTTGAAAAATCAAAAAATGCTTGACATTTATATAGTATGGGAGTAATAATACCCTTTTATTATGTACAGGGTTAGCGTTCAGTTAATTTATGAAGGAGAAAAAGAGAGATTATGCCGACCATTAATCAGTTGGTTAGACAGGGAAGAAAAAAGGCCGTAAAAAAAGATACCAGGCCTGCTCTTAAAGGCGGACCGCAGAAACGCGGAGTGTGCACTAAAGTATATACTTCAACTCCTAAGAAACCAAATTCCGCATTGAGAAAAGTTGCAAGGGTCAGATTGACAACTGGAATGGTTATTACTGCATATATTCCCGGAGCAGGACACAACCTGCAGGAACACTCAGTTGTACTGGTAAGGGGTGGGAGAGTAAAAGACCTTCCAGGTGTTCGTTATCATATAGTACGTGGTTCTCTTGATACCCTTGGTGTGGATGACCGAAGGGCTGGCAGGTCAAAATATGGAGCAAAACGACCTAAATAGATTATTAGTAGTTTATTCATTAAAGTATAGATATTAGGATTTGGTGATAATATGGCAGGCAGAAAAATTGCTAAGGGCTTTTTAACAAAAGATGCTACTGAAAAAGAGCGTACACTTCTTAAATTTATTAAATATGTAATGCGGGATGGCAAAAAGAGTGTTGCGGAAAAAGTTGTAAATGATGCTTTACTTATTGTGGAAAAGAAAAGCGGGGAACCTGCTTTAAAAGTTTTTGAAAAAGCAATGCAGAATGTCCGCCCTGCTGTAGAGGTTAAATCCAGGAGAGTTGGCGGGTCAACCTACCAGGTCCCCACGGAGATAAAACCATCAAGGCAGACAGCACTCTCCTTTAGATGGATGGTGCAGTTCAGCAAGAAACGATCTGAAAAAGGAATGGCAAACAAACTTTCAGCTGAACTCCTTGATGCATATAATGAACGTGGCGGAGCAGTTAAGAAAAAAGAAGATACCCATAATATGGCAGAAGCAAATAAGGCATTTGCACATTTTAAATGGTAATTTGATTTAAGATATCCTGAAAAAAAATCCTTAGGAGGAGCTTAAACATGGCAAAGGAAAAATTTGAGCGGAATAAACCGCATGTAAACATAGGAACGATCGGTCATATTGATCATGGTAAGACTACTCTTACAGCAGCT
>Ga0256846_1000629_pt1 | contig 13477 bp, 11 predicted proteins | sample TevniametaG_FD_189098 | JGI IMG/M metagenome (GOLD analysis project Ga0256846, IMG submission 189098) | Tube worm associated microbial communities from hydrothermal vent at the East Pacific Rise, Pacific Ocean - Tevnia | ecosystem: Host-associated > Annelida > Integument > Unclassified ...
CTTGTTTTCTGGTAATGTTTTAATCACTTTACCTTTGCGGAAGATAATTCCTTGTCCTTTGCCGCCGGCAATGCCATAATCTGCTTCCCGCGCTTCGCCAGGGCCGTTTACTACGCATCCCATCACTGCTACTGTCATAGTCTTTTTTATATTTTTTAGTCTAACTTTGACTTCTTTGGCAAGATGCTCTATATCAATTTCAGTTCTGCCGCAGCCGGGACAAGAAATGAACCTTATTCCTCGTTTTCTCAGTTCAAGGCTTCGTAATAACTCCCAGCAGGCCTCTACTTCTTTTTCAGCCGGGCCGGTTAAAGACATTCTTATGGTGTCTCCAATTCCTTCCAATAAAAGCGGAGCCATTGCTGCTGTGGAGCGGATGGCCCCTTCAAATGGCAATCCAGCTTCGGTAAGGCCCAAATGCAGGGGGTAGGGGAAACGTTCGGCCATCATGCGGTAGACTTCAATAGTTACCTTTGCGTTTGAAGATTTAGCGGCAAGAACTAAATCAATAAAGCCAAAATCTTCAAAAAGCTTGACAGTTTCACTCAAAGCTGTAATTATTGCTTCGGGAGTGGGATGATGGAATATTTTCAATATCTGTTCAGGTAGAGAGCCTGAATTAACGCCTATTCGTATAGGTATTACTTTATCTTTGGCTAATTTTGCAATTTGCCTTAGGTCATCTTTATGCTTGATATTCCCTGGGTTGATGCGCAATTTAGCCGCGCCGGCCTCAATTGCTCCAAGGGCTAATTTGGGGTTGAAGTGGACGTCGGCAATTATCGGTAGGGAAGATGATTTGATAATTTCTGCAAAGCTTTTCAGTGCAAGCTCATCGGGAATTGCTACACGAACTAAGTCCGCGCCTGCTTGACTGATTCTATGGATTTCTTCAATGCATTTGTAAGTATCATGAGTATGAGACTTAAGCATGGTTTGAATAACTACAGGGGCGCCTGCGCCTATCGTTACAGTGCCAACATTTACCTGAAGTTTACTGCTCATCTTTCAGTATTTTAGGCCTCGTCAGGAAGGCTTTCCCTTTTAATTTCCGCGCCTACAGATGCCAACTTACTTTCCAGGCTCTCATAACCCCTATCAAGATGATATATGCGGCTTACGATTGTGGTTCCCTTGGCTGCCAAACCGGCCAAAACAAGGGCTGCTGATGCTCGCAGATCAGAAGCCATAACCCTGGCTCCAGTTAGCTTATCAATGCCTTTTATTATCGCTGTACTGCCTTTTATTGTGATATCTGCACCCATTCGTACCAATTCCATAGCTTGCATGAAGCGATTTTCGAAGATGTTTTCGGTAATCAAACTGGTTCCTTCACCCAGACTCAACCATGCCATAAGTTGTGCCTGCATGTCGGTTGGGAATCCGGGGTAGGGGGCGGTATTTATTATCAAGGGTTTTGGTTTACGCATCATCGAAACCGTCAGGTGGTTTTCAGAAGCTTCAATTTCCGCGCCTGCTTCAAGCAATGGTTGAATAAGGTTACCCATGTGGGCAGATGGTGAGTTTCTTAAAATAAGTCTACCTTTTGTTATAGCAGCGGCAATTGCATAGGTTCCCGCTTCAATTCTATCGGAAATTATCTCAAACTCCGCGCCGTGAAGTTTTTCAACACCTTCAATCAATATTTCCCTTGTACCTTCACCGGAAATAGCGGCTCCCATTTTCTTTAAGAAAGCTGCGACCATACAGACTTCAGGTTCGGCTGCTGCTCCAATAAGTCGCGTAGTTCCCTTACTTAATACTGCAGCCATCATCACATTGATGGTTGCGCCAACGCTTGGCCCCTTAGTTCCTTCTAAAAGAATCTCAGCACCCTTAAGGTCTGTTGCTTTTGCGTTAACAAAACCGCCTTCAACTTCAATCTCTGCTCCAAGTTTTTCCATACCTTTGATATGAAGGTCTATAGGCCTTGCGCCAATGGCGCATCCACCGGGAAGTGATATTTTGGCATGTTTAGTTCGTCCAAGCAGTGGGCCTAATACATAGTATGATGCTCTCATCTTGCGTACGATGTCATAAGGTGCTTCGCCATGCGGTTTAGCTGCGTGGATATGTATTCTATCACCTTGTTTTTCAACATCAACGCCCAGATATCTGAGGAGTTCAATCATAGTTGATACGTCAACCAGGTCAGGAGCGTTTGTTAATATACATGGTTCATTTGTCAACAAACATGCCGTCATCAAGGGTAGGGCCGCATTCTTTGAACCTGAAATCCTCACTTCTCCGTGTAAAGGGTGTCCCCCTGAGATAATAAGACTATCCATCAGTGCTTCCTTCTAAAAGTAGCATAAAGCTACTGTCTGAGCGAAATTGTTGCGCAATGTATATATCCAAAATGTTGAATTTTCTCTGCTAAACGCCTGTTTATCAAGTTTAACTCCACGTGATATTTTTGTATACTCAGTCGTTACAGTAAATCCAAATTTCTCCATAACAAAATCCAATTCCATTATGCAAAACTGAAGATTTTTTGTCCATTTGTCCTAAAAATCAAAATTGGCCTATCAACAATCAATCATATCTTAAATAAATTAAGTGTTTGCAAACAAGAGTATCTGTTAGCGGTATTTACATGTTCATCCTAAGCCGATTCTATAGATAAATATAAGAGCGTTTATTGAAATAGTGGGTGCAGATAACAATTCCGGTTTGTAAAAAAGCAAGCGTGCCTATCTTGGATTTGCCAACTTAAGCACGCTTGAAATTTCATGTTTGTTCTTACTTAAGTGCGCCCGACAGGACTCGAACCTACGACCTTCACGTCCGGAGCGTGATGCTCTATCCGTCTGAGCTACGGGCGCACTAGCGACGCCTCTTTCTCATCATCTTGCGTCGTTTCTTAAACTTATGACGTTTTACTTTTTTTAATTTGCGTTTACGACCGCAGGGCATTTATGTAAGCCTACCTTTTTTATTTTTGTGTTACTATTTGTTTCAATATCTTCGACGGTTTGAAAACCGGCACCAGACGGGCTGGAATATGAATCTCTCTACCCGTTCTGGGATTGCGAGCGATTTTCGCATTGCGTTTCTTAGTTTTGAACACGCCGAAGCCACGAATCTCTATTCTTTTTCCATCGGAGAGCATATTGGAAACTTCCTTTAAGAATAGGTTAATTATGAGAGCTATATCCTTTTTTGTTACTCGAGGGCCGATTTGTTTTTCGATTACCTCGACTAAATCCGCTTTACGTACGCTCATCAGGCTCCTCCTTTGTCTAAGGTACGCCTTCGCGTCACCAATCTCACAAAAAAATCGCTTCGCGCTTTTTTAAGTTAGACTCTGATTTCACAAAGAGCTAATTGCACTAATGGTGATTATAAGCATAAGTTGTACCTATGTCAAGGGTTAAGAAAATTATCTATGCGTGCTATATTCACACACCTTTAGAGCGCGTGATTGGGAGGCAAAGCTTGTTGATGAAGCAAACCCCAGCCTGACCTTCTTTTTACTAAAAGGTGGGCAAAATCCATAGAATTATATATATACTTTTCTCTAAGCGTTTATGAAATAACTGTGTTCTTCGTTATTTCTTGCATTCTAATTCTTTCAAAAGAGCTTGACCTTAGTGTAAATTGCAATATTATCCTAATATAACAAGGAGGATTCATGCGTAACCGTATCTTTCTAATCTGTTCGGTTTTTGTTGTTCTTACCGCTTTAGCTTGCGGTTCAAAGAAAGCTGAACCGGAAACTTTCCAAAATGCAACAGCGTCAATTGAGTTCAAAAATCGCGGGGTTGTAGTTTTTAAGCTTTATCCAGATAAGGCGCCCAATATAACCAAGCAATTCATAAAGCTTGCTAGAGACAGTTTTTATAACGGCTTGCAGGTTTGGCGGATTTCCACTCCCGGAATTATACAATCCGGCTGTCCTAATAATGATGGTACTGGACATTCCGGAAAGCTCTTTAAGGAAGAGATAGATACAACTCTTCATCATAAAAGAGGAACACTGTCTATGATTAATTTCGGTAAGCCGTTGACTACTTCTTCACAGTTTATTATCTGCAAAAAAGATTGTTCAGAGCTGGATGGCAAGTATACAATTATCGGTCAGGCTATTGCCGGTCTGAATGTTCTTGATTCAATTGAGAAATTCGATACTGTGCTTAGCGTAACTATCAAGGAAGGCGATTAAGTCAAAATAAGTCTACCATATTGAATAATCTCCAAGGGGAAGCGTGCTTCCCCTTGACTTTTTACACACAAGCCCTAGAATATCAGTATGAATACTTACTTGCTGAAGGAAAATAAATGCAGGCGGTGATTGCCTGGTTGTGGGCCGCCCTAAAAGGAGTGTCGCTTGAATCATGGCATCTTCTTTTGGAAATGGCGCCTTATTTAATTATTGGCTTTATTTTTGCAGGAATACTCCACGTTTTCTTTTCTGTACGACAGATTGCAAAGCATTTGGGGAAGTCGAGTTTTGGTTCAGTTCTAAAGGCAACTCTTTTCGGTATTCCTCTTCCCTTATGTTCCTGTTCTGTAATTCCTGCAATATCTACCCTTCGGAAAAATGGTGCCAGCAGAGGCGCGGCTTTGGCTTTTCTTATCTCAACTCCAACTTCTGGCGCTGATTCAATTTTGGCAACATATTCACTACTTGGTCCAATATTTACTATCTATCGCATCCTAGCTTCATTCTTCGCAGGTCTAATTTCAGGATTAGGCGCTAATATTCTAGATACTTCGTCGGATGCTGTTAAAGAAAACGCTAAAAATAAGAATTGCGTGGTTTGCGGTAATGAAGATGACGGTCATAGTCACAGTTTTGCCGAGCGAATGAAAACCATGATAGCCTATTCTTTTGGCGAACTAATGGCCGATATAGGTAAGTGGGTACTTATTGGTACGGTAATTGGAGGAGCTATCTCTTACTTTCTTCCTGCCGAACTTATAGGCGCCTATCTTTCGTCGCCTATTCTGCAAATGCTTCTTATGCTTGTTCTTAGTATGCCTCTCTACATCTGCGCTACTGGTTCGCTTCCAATTGCCGCAGCTCTTATTCTTAAGGGTATCTCTCCTGGCGCGGCTCTTGTATTTCTTATAGCAGGCCCTGCAACTAACGCAATTACCGTAACGGTTGTATCCAAAACACTGGGTAGGAAATCGCTTATTATCTATCTTGTATCCATTATAATGGTATCACTTGGTATGGGTTTTCTTTTTAACTTGATTATTCCCTGGGACGCTGCTGCAGTATCGGGTGGGAAAATGCTTGGTACTTTGGAATTCCCGAAGATTATTAAAGTTATTTCCTCTGCAGTTATTCTTGTTCTTATTGCCTTTCAGATAGGAAAATCAATTCTTTCAGGAAAACACCACCACCATCATCATGACGAAGGCGATGAGTCTCATGCTGATGAATTTCACAGTAAAGAGTCTCATAATAGTTGCGGTTGTGGATCTTCAGCTTGCTCTACATCACATAAAGATTAGGATTTTAGAGCTTAGAGATGTCCTTAAGTCTTAAGTACCAAACTTGAGTCTTAAATTTTAAGCTTTAGTAAAAGGGTTTTAGCTTACTTGAAGTAATTCAACAATTCGCTATTAAACTTGTCAGATAAGAATTTGTAAACGACAGATTACGGTGAAGATAAAATGAAAAAGCTAAGGAATTAATCAATCCCCTAGCGTCTATCAAGTTTAATTGCATTCTGTGGGGCTGTATTCAACTTTCGCTATAGCATTTTCCTAAAGCTGTAGAAAGGTTTAGGGCAGTCTGCAATAATAGCTGTCTGTTATCAATAACATAGGGGATAGGCTAAGTATTTTTTTCTACTGCAAGCTGACCGCATCCTGCCAAAATTTTAGAACCTTGACTTTTACGTATCGTTACCGTTGGTAGGTGAGGCATAAGCCAAGCTCTAAATCCGGCAATGTGTCCTTCGGAGCTTGGTTCAAAAGCGCATCCGGGATATGCGTTGAAAGGTATTAGATTTATTTTGCAAGGTATTCCTGAAAGCAGCATTATTAAATTTTCAGCGTCCTTACGGGTATCATTGATATTTTTAAGCATCACATATTCGAAAGTTACACGCTTATTTTTGATTCTTATGAATTCCTTTATGGCAGGAATAAGCTTGTTTAGCGGGTATTGGGTTGAAATAGGCATTAGGCGTTCTCTGGTTTTTTGGTCAGCAGCGTTGAGAGATACCGCAAGCTTGAATTGTTCAGGTTCCCCTGCCATTTTCTTTATTCCCGGAATAACTCCGGCTGTAGATATAGTAATCTTACGAGCGCCTATTTTTAATCCAAAATCATCGTTTAGAATTCGTGCCGCATCCAGAGTCGCGTCGTAGTTCAAAAGAGGTTCGCCCATACCCATGAAGACGACGTTTGTAATGCGTTCCGATTGTCCTTTTGCCACTTTAATAACCTGTCCGGCTATCTCCCCAGCAGTTAAGTTTCTCTTAAAGCCCATGTGGGAGGTTCTGCAGAAATTGCAGCCAAGATTGCATCCAACCTGAGTTGAAACACATACCGTTCGTCTGTTGGCGTCTTTGAGCCATACAGATTCAATTTCTTTGCCGTCTCCCAATTGGAACAGATACTTAACCGCACCATGTTTTGCAGAGCCGAGTCTGCTTTTTTGCTTAAGTTCACTTATATAAAAACGGGTTGAAAGTTCTTCTCTCAAAGGTTTGGCGATATCTGTCATCTCTTCCCAATGTGTAACGCCTTTCTGCCAGAGCCACTTGAAAATCTGTTTGGTTCTGAAGTCAGGCAATCCCAATCGAGTTAACTCTTCTGTAAGCTTGCCACGGGTAAAACTTTTCAAATCATTATTCACAAATTTCTCCACGGGTTTTTTGCCGATTCGCTTCAATGATTTTAACCATATTTAGCGACCTGGGCGATTTATTTGTTCCGGGAATTGCGATGTCAATGTAATTATCCGTTAAAACCCGGTTTTCGGCAAGTATAACACATTCTCTTTTTTTGCCCTCAAAGCGTTTTCTGAATTGAAGATTTTTAATAGCCGACATTTCTCTTAAAGTCTTAGTTCTTTTTTTAGGACTCTCGCTAAGGTTTTGCTTAGTTTTTTCAAACATAGGGGTTCCGGGGCGGGGCGAGTAGGTGAATGCGTGAATATAGTCAAGCGGCATATTATTCAAAAAGTCAACAGTTTTCTTGAAGCTAAGCTCATCTTCGCTGGGCGTTGAGGTTATTATATCGGTACCTATACAAGCGTTAGGGAATTGTTTGCGTATTTTTGTAGTTAAGTTCGCGAAGTCCTTGCTTATATAGGGTCTTTGCATTTCTTGTAAAATACGGTCGTCTCCCGATTGAAGGGGAATATGAAAATGAGGACAAATATTTTCACTTTCTGTAATAGCTTGCAGAAGTTCGTTATCTACAGTATCCGGTTCAAGGGAGGTCAGGCGAATTCGAGGCATTTCAGTTTGCTTATCTCCTATTGTTTTTATTAATTGAGCAAGTTTCTCACCCCTTTCATTACCCCAAATCCCTAAATTCAAGGCTACCAAAACCACTTCGCCGAAGCCTTTGTTGCGCAGCATTATTAATTCGTTTATAATATCTTCCATAGGTTTAGAGTGTAGCTTTCCACGTACTCTTGATACAATGCAGTATGAACATTTGCGGTTGCAGCCGTCACCAACCCTTAAGAAAGCTCTGTTGCGGCTGATGTAGTTTGCGTTTTCAGTTTTGTCAAAAAGTATATTTTGAATTAGCTCTTCCTTGTCAGAATAAGTGATTACCTCAGATACTCCTGGAAGATTTTTCATTTTTTCACAAATCCTTTGCGCTCCGCATCCGGTAACTTTTATTTTGGCCTTAGGGTACTTACGGTGAAGGCGGCGGATAAGGTTAATGGAACTTCTGTCCGCCGCCTTGGTAACTGTACATGTTGTTACTAAACAAACCTCAGGGTCATCAGAATCCTCAAGACCATTCAGCACTTCGTAACCTTGGGATGCAAACCAGGATTTCCATAAATCGCCTTCAGCCTGATTGAGCTTGCATCCAGCTGCAGTTACAAGCGCGCTATGACCTGTTGGATGTTCAGGTTTGTTCATAAACCAAATTGTATGCTTTTCAAGCGTGGTTTCCTAGCTTGAAAAAAATTGCGCAACTGTTACTCTTTATCTTCTTTTTTCTTAGTTGTGCGCTTTTTCTTAGGTTTCTCTTCTTCTTTATCCTCAGTTTTAGCTTTCTTAGCAGTAGCCTTTTTGCGCGTGGTAGTTTTTTTCTTAGGTTTCTCTTCAGCAGTTTCAGCGTCTTCAGTTTTTTCTACATCAGCAGCTTCATCTTTATCCTCAGTTTTAGCTTTCTTAGTAGCAGCCTTTTTGCGCGTGGTAGTTTTTTTCTTAGGTTTCTCTTCAGCAGTTTCAGCGTCTTCGGTTTTTTCTACATCAGTAGCTTCATCCTTATCCTCAGTTTTAGTTTTCTTAGTAGCAGCCTTTTTGCGCGTGGTAGTTTTTTTCTTAGGTTTCTCTTCAGCAGTTTCAGCGTCTTCAGTTTTTTCTACATCAGTTGCCTTGATTTCCTTTTCCTTAGCTGTGTCGGTAACTTCCTCTAAGGCTTTGAAGGAATCTGCAAGGTGATCTTTAAGAGAGAATCCCTTGGGTGTTTGAATAGAAGCAGCCTGATGGCGTTCTTTCTCTTCTTCTCTCTGGTAGAACTCTCGTTCCGAAAGGATTACGCGGCGACCTTTAGAGTCAATTCTGCGAATTACCAGTTGAAGCTCTTCGCCAAGTTCGTAATGGTCTTTTATTTTCTTTATTTTGCGTTTCTTGAGCTGTTGTAGAGGTATAAAGCCTTCAATTTCATCAGTTAGAGCTATGACTATTCCTGAAGAAGGCATATCAATGATTTTTCCTGTGATATGTGAGCCTTCTTTATGGGCTTTTGACCATGAGTAGAAGGGGTCTTCCTGAGTTTGTTTCAATCCAAGGGTAATCCGGCGATTTTCTTTATCAATATCTAGTATGATGGTTGTTATAGTTTCGCCTTTTTTCAGAATCTCGCGTGGATGCTTAATTCGTTTTGTCCATGACAAGTCAACGTTACGAACCAAACCTTCTATAGCTTCTTCTATTTCAACAAATGCGCCGAAGTTTTTAAGGGAAGACACAACGCCTTCAATTTTTTGCCCAATAGTGTAACGTTCATCAATTGTAGACCATGGGTCGGGCATAGTTTGTTTTAAGCCAAGGGATATGCGACGGTTTTCTTTGTCAAGTGAAAGAACAATGGCTTCAAGTTCTTGTCCAATTTGAAGTATCTGGGCTGGGTGGCTTACCATACGTGTCCATGACATTTCGCTAACATGGATGAGGCCTTCAACACCTTTTTCCAGTTCAACAAATGCGCCGTAATCGGTAAAGCTTGTTACCTTGCCTGTGATGCGGGAGCCGATTGCATATTTTTGATCAATATTTTCCCAAGGGTGTGGTGTAAGTTGTTTGAGACCTACGGTTACTCTGCCTGATTCCTCATTCTTAGTAAGAATCTTGACTTGTATCTTTTCGCCAACTTTGAGAACTTCAGCAGGATGTACAATTTTTCTCCAGGAAATATCTGAGATATGCAAAAGAGCGTCCAGACCGCCAAGGTCAATAAACGCACCAAAATCAACTATGTTCTTTACAGTTCCTTCAACAAGGTCGTCAACGTTGAGCTGTTCCATGCGTTCGCGATGTACGCGGGCCATTTCCTCTTCAAGTAGCATTCGTCTTGATACAACGATATTTCGTTTGTTCCAGTTGACTTTTATAATTTTTACATCAATTTCATTGTTGATGTAGGAGTCAAAATCGGTAACTGAACGAATGTCAACTTGTGAACCGGGTAGAAAGGCGTCAAGACCGAAAACGTCAACCTGTAGGCCGCCTTTTACCTTTTTACGAACTATCACAGGGCATGGTTCTTTAGCTTCCAATTTCCGTTTTATGGTATCCCATGCCATTTGGAAATCGGCCTTCTTTTTGGAAATTACCGGTTGTCCATCACGGTTTTCGAGGGCTTCTACGAAAACCATTACTTCGCTGCCTTCTACAATGTTTTCAGGATCAGGGAATTCATTGATGGAAAGAACACCCTCTGACTTCCATCCCAAGTCAACCAATACATTGTTGCCTTGTACCTTTGCTATGGTACCCTTAACTATTTCCCCAACGGTAAAGCCGGAGAGAGATTCTTCAATTAAGCGCTCCAGTTCTTCGGCGCCTAAATCATGTTCAAAAACTTTTTCTGTCATTCGATTGTATCCTCCTAGTTACAGGATTTACCCGTTGACCCCGGGTATGGGCCTTTCTAAATGAAAGGATTTGCTTAAAGGGTTTATATACTCAATTGCAGCCGTTGTTTCATTGCAGACGGCTTTTGAATTTTTTCCAACACTTCCCTTGCTTTTCTCTTCTTTGCTATTGGCTGATTCAGCTAATAGCCGCACCTTTTCTTCTATTAAATTAGTGAATGCTTCATAGTCAGCCTTATTTCCAGATGAGCCTTTCGGATATAAAGGAGGGGCAAAGTATACTTCTAGCGGTGATTTTCTTGATATCCATTCATCCGGCGGTCTGTGAGAATTTCTGATATATGTGGGAACAACCGGTGTTTTATACTTCATGGCAATCATTCCCACCCCTGTTTTGAATGGAAGCAGTTTTCCTTTAAGGCTTCGTGTACCTTCGGGAAATAAAATAACCGCCTGTTTTTTCTTAAGTAATTTAGCAGTTTCTTTGAAAATATGGACGTCAAAGCCTTTTCTTTTTATAGGTATCGCATTGAAATAACTTATAAGCCAGGTGAAAAATTTAGACTGTTTGAACAAGTCTTCTTTAGCCAAGTAGAAACATTCCCTGCGAGCAGCGTGCCCTACCAGAGGAGGGTCGATAAAGTTCATATGGTTTGAGGCTATAAGGAGCGGTCCTTTTTGAGGGACGTTTTCCCAGTTGTGTACCTTTACTCCAAGCAGTAGTCTAAATACAGGATATGTTATACTCCAACCGAACTTCCAGCGCGTTCTCACGACAAACTTCTCATTCTTTTTAGAACTTCCGCTTCAATAATCTCGACTTGTTGTTCTATAGTTAAGTTTGTGGTATCAACTACAAAAGCGTCTTCAACCTGAACCAATGGTGCAATTTCGCGGGTGGAGTCAATTTCATCTCGTCGTTTCAGGTTTGTCAGTACGTCCTGAAGGCTTTTGGCAATACCTTTTTGCAATAACTCGCGGTGACGTCGCTTAGCCCGTTCTTCAATACCGCATTTCATGTAGACTTTCAATTCGGCGTCAGGGAAGATCACAGAGCCAATATCACGTCCTTCACATACAAGTTTTTGGTTAGCGCCTAGTTGACGTTGTTTGGCTAGAAGAAATGCCCTAACAAAGGCTCTTTGAGCCACAGGCGATACCCAGCTATCAACTTCAGGTGAGCGCAATTCATCACTCAGCAATTGTTTGTCTAGGTAAACCGAGAGTTTGTTATTGTCAATGGAAAAAATTAAAGGTGCATCAAAGAGGAGTTTTTGTAGAAGTTTATCGTCAGCTTCAACTGCTTGATTTTTGATTAGCAAATAAGTGATGGCTCTATACATAGCACCTGTATCTAAATGCGTAAAGCCAAGTTTTTTTGCCAGTAATTTTGCGGTTGTAGATTTGCCTGAAGAGGCTGTTCCATCGATAGCTACGACAAACTTCAAATCACTAAGTTCCTCCTTTTTATAACATTTCAAACTAGCTACAACATCTGCTAGAGATCCTTATGACATCTAACAATTGGTTGTAACAATTGGATTAGGTTAAGGCTATCCAGACAAGATTATAGGCTTTTTACACATTTAGTCAAGCTCTATGTTCTAGGCTTGTGGAAAACTAGATAGAGATACTCTAGGTTTGAATTTGCTTGCAGGGTATTTTTATTAAAATAAGGATAGTATTATGCGAAGCAGAGAATCTCTATATCCAATGCGGTATTATAAACTATTGCTAATTACTATTGACAAGTCTTAATTTAGGCTTACAATTTTTGAACTAAGCTTCAAATTTAGGAGGAGCAATTTATGAAAAAAATATCATTCCTATTAACGGTTGTTTTGTTGCTGTCTATGAGCGGTTGTTCTTTTTATCATATGCAGGTTCCGCGAACAGTACCAGTTGGTAAGTTTGCAGGCGGTATTGGTCTTGCCGGAGTATCTGTTAAAGGCGCTATTGTTGGGCTTCCTGGTTTTTGGGCGCGTACAGGTATAGCACCGAATCTTGATTTGGGAATTCATAGTTGGGGTCTTGGCTTGAAGGTTGACGCCAAGTATAGTTTCAACGATTATATCGCTCTTGGTGGAGGAGGTTCATTTGCGTTTCTAGGTGTTTTAATGTACGGAGCAGAAGGGTCGGTTTACCTTGGACTTCCTGTGGGTAAGACACTCTATCCTTATGCTGTAGTTCGTTTGAGTACTATAGGTCTTAGTGGTGAGTTGCTTGAAAACAGTTTTGCTGTGGCAGGTACTTCTTTGTCTGGCGTTGGTGGACTACGTTTGCAGTTTGGTAATATTTTTTCAATCTACGGTGAAGCTGGATGGAATAAGCCCATTGTTGCTACTTCTGGTGCAGAATCGTCAGGAAACCTAGGTTCAGGTAGTCCTATTTTCGGTTTAGGGGTTGCTTTAGGCTACTAAACACCATCGCTTAAGCGTATAAATTCAAGAGTGTAGGTCGCTCTATCTATAAAGAGGACTTGACTTACAGGCTGTCTTATGATACTATAAAGTTAGTGGCATTATTCATTTTCATTTGAGTTAAATATCAAGGAGGAGTTTATGAAGAAATCGGTGGCAATTATTTTGCTTTCTTTGTTACTATTTCCATTATTTTTGAAGGCCGAAAGTCGCAGATTGTATCCCATGATGCTGGGGCCAAGGGTATCAACAACGGTATTGCCCTTTGATAAGTTCATTTCTCCTGTTAGTATTTCAGGTGATATGCTTATAAATCTTTACAAAAATTATTATTGGTTGCGGACAGATATTCTCAGTTTGACAGTTGACGCCAATTCTAATAATTTCGGTATAAACCTGGGAGTTCCTTTCGATTTTGTGTTTATGGGAAACTACGGTGCATGGAGACCTTATGGATTTGTTGGAATGGGAATAAATGTTGCCACTGCCGGAGAGCGAATTACATCATGGCTTGGTTTTGATGCAGGTGGCGGAGCTTCATATGAAATATCTCAAGGGCTTCATTTATTTGCTGAACTTGGTGGTGAGGTGAATAATAGCAAACAATCATCGCCAGCTATTAGTGAGAATAATTGGGGATATGGGATATTCCTTTCTTTAGGAACCAGATTTGCTTTCATTTGGTAGATGTTTGAATAGCCTGCTTTTTGAGGTATAAATATTGTCGTGAAAACGGCATTGCGAGTCGTGTGCAGTCGTATTCTAAGATACCTGCTAGTGATCGCCACTAGCAACAACCTTCCCA
>Ga0256846_1000630_pt1 | contig 13472 bp, 8 predicted proteins | sample TevniametaG_FD_189098 | JGI IMG/M metagenome (GOLD analysis project Ga0256846, IMG submission 189098) | Tube worm associated microbial communities from hydrothermal vent at the East Pacific Rise, Pacific Ocean - Tevnia | ecosystem: Host-associated > Annelida > Integument > Unclassified ...
ATATTTGGTTCCCTTGCAGCAAAGTTTAAATTTTCAGTTCCTGATGATTTAAGGTTAAGGGATTTAAATACAATTGCAAAGCTTGCAGAGTATATTGCTGAAAAAGCAGGTGCCGGAACCGGGCAGGCACAGGCTGGCAGCCCGGAAGAAAATGGAAGTATCTCCATTGAAAAAGATGTGGTAAACAGTTCTGCAAAGGATGTATCAGACATAATAGAGGATGTCAGGCAGATAATAGGCGATCAGACAGGATATACAACAGATATGCTGGAAGACGGTCTTGATCTTGAGGCAGACCTTGGTATTGATACGGTAAAGCAGGTGGAGATATTTGGTTCCCTTGCAGCAAAGTTTAAATTTTCAGTTCCTGATGATTTAAGGTTAAGGGATTTAAATACAATTGCAAAGCTTGCAGAGTATATTGCTTCAGTTGCCCGGGGTATATCCGGATCAGCACCTGGCCAGGCCGTGCCCGGCACAGTAAAAGAGAGTAAACCCGGAGAAGAACAGGGTGATACAAAGTCAGAAGTGGAACAGGAGAGTGAATTTCCTGACCTGTCTTCCCCCATAAAACGATTAATTGTAAGGGCTGAAAAGGCAGACCCCCTTGACCATGGCACCGGGGATTTAAAGGGTAAAACCATTATTGTATCCCTTGACAGCCATGGCTTTGCCAGAAAAGTGATGGAGATTATCAAAGAGAAAAACGGCAAAGTTATTACAATTGGTAAAAAAAATGCTGATTTCAAGCTTGACCTGTCCAATGTTAAAGGTTGTGAAAAAGGTATAAATGAACTCAAGGCAAAGTATAAGGATATTAATGGCTTTATCCATCTTGCTCCCCTGGATTATTACTTTGGGAAAACAGAGACAGAGGGCACAAGATCAGATAAAGAGATCAATGTGGCCATTAAATCATCTTTTATAATTATTAAAAGTCTATTTGACAGGCTTATGGAAAAGGGCAGTATCATTGGAACAATTACTTTTGATTCAGTGATCTTTCCCTATCTGCCTGATTTTAAGGATTGTGGTGCTATCAATCCGGCCTTTGGTGGTATTGCAGGGCTGCTGAAAACCGTGAATAAGGAGATGCCCGACACCATGGTTAAGGTTGTGGATTTTTCCTACAAACAGCCTAAAAAGAGTATAAACAGGATAGCAAAGGTGTTCATGGATGAACTCTTGTCCAGGGATAAAAGATGCGAAGTGGGGTATAAAAATAAGAACCGGTATGTTTTAACCATGAAAACAAGTGTTGCAGATAAGGGCCGGGATATTATCAAAGATAACGATACCATGCTGGTGACAGGAGGAGCAGGAGGAATAACCTATGAAATTATTAAAAAGATTGTAAGAAAATATAAAACAAGTCTGATCATTCTTGACATTAATGATATTTACAGTACAGATAAAAAATATCTTGACAGTTCAACCACCCAGCCCCAGCTCATGGAAATGCTTAAATCTGACATGGCAGGTGCAAAACCTCTGGAGATTAAAAATGCCCTGGACAGACTCATCAGGGTGCGGCAATCCCTGGAAAATATTGAGACCTTAAAATCCATGGGCGTTTCCGTGGAATATAACTGCGTTGATGTAACCGATTATGAGGCGGTGAAAGGGGTGGTGGATAAATATGAAAAGATTGACGGCATCTTCCATGCAGCAGGTATGGAAATGAGTCAGTTCATACCCAGAAAAGAACTTAATGCCTTTGAACTGGTTGTTGATGTGAAGGTAAAGGGAATGCAGAATCTTCTGAAGGCAGCCAGGGACAGGGATTACAGATATTTCTTTACTTTCTCCTCTGTTACTGCACGTTTTGGAAATGAAGGGCAGGTTGACTATACATCAGCCAATGATTTTATTGGGAAAACTCTGTTCTGTCAGAAACAGCTCAACCCTGATAAGATATACAAAGTCTATGCCTGGACTGCCTGGGATGGTGTTGGCATGGCAACAAATCCAACAGTGAAAAAAGTTTTAGAGGAGAGGGGTATTAAATTTCTTCCCCTGGATCAGGGAGTGAAATTTTTTATGGCTGATCTTCTGGACAGTAATGAGACAGAAATGGTCTTTTCAGGCCTTGACTACTCCTTTGACCTTGACGGCCTCCTGGGCGACCCTGGTATTGTAAAATTTCCGTTTTTAGACGATATTGTGGAGCAGAATGATAAAAGCATAACATATTCCAGGGTACTTGACCTTGAAAGGGATCTTTTCCTCCATGACCATACAATGGGTGATGTTCCACTGTTCCTGGGTTCAACCGGTATCGAGACCATGGCCCAGTGTGCACAATCAATGCCTGGAAATAATGGCAGACTTGTTGAGGTTTTGGATTTTTCGATTCCCTATGGGATTAAACTTCTCAAGGGAAGGCCAAAGGAGCTGCTCATTACAGCAGAGAAAGAGCCTGACAATATTTATTCATGCACCATTTCATCACAGTTTAAGAATCCCAGGGGTGTTGCAATGGGTGACCCTACACTCCACTACCAGGGCAGATACAGATTTGAAGACAAACAGCTTAAGGGTAAAAAAATCACAATACCTGCATTTACACCTGTCAAGTATGATGGTGATGTTGATACCCTGGTATATAACCCAAAGCGCCTTTTCATGTTCGGGCTCTTTAAGACCATTGTTGATGTCAACTCCTTTGATGGCAGAACATTGATTACAACCATAAAGGACTCATGTGAAAATGAGTTTTTCAAGGGTAATAAACATCCTGATTTTGTGGCAGCACCAGTGTTTGTGGATGCAATGTTCCAGACCGGCGGACTTCTGGAGTTTTTCACAACCAACAGAACAGTTCTTCCTTTCAGGATTGAGTCTGCAAAATTTTACCTGGCTGCTGAAAAACATGAAGAGTATTATTGTATTACCGAGAAGATTAATTCAGGCCGGGAAACAAACAGCTATAATCTGCAGCTCATTGATAAAAAAGGCAACCTTTGTGTAGAAGTTTCAAACTTTGAGATGGTTAAGATAAATAAACTTGCAAAGGAGGACAGGATTCTGGAATCGATAGAGTACTGAACAGTCCATACAATATAGTACTCAGATGTATCCAAAGAGCAGCAGTTTACACCAATAAATTTTTTAAATACTTTCTGGTCAGGAACTGTTGCTCTGGACGGGTGACCCGGGGGATAAACTATTGTTTAAAAACCACCACAACAGTGCACTTGCTGCCGTTTTCAAAGATGATCTCATTGCTGTCTGATTTTTTATCATATTTCAAAACAGCTTTGGTATCATTATTAATCTTTTCTTCACAATTTCCTGTTTCAATGTAAAGTCCTGTCTCGGTTTTATATAGATTATCCCCGACTTTTTTTTTAATTATAACATTTTGGGTCTCTGCCATTGCTGAGTTTGCTGACAATATCAGCATCACCAGAGCCATGAAAATAAGAATCTGTTTCAATATATTTTACTCCTTGTATTTTACTTCTTTTGCATAGCCACTTACCAATAAATTTAAGGATAATATCATAAACTTATGATCCTGTACATGCAAAATGGACTTCTGCCAGCAATTCCCGGTCAAAAATTATTTTTAAGATTAACAAAGGAATAAGTGAGGCCTGGATATGCTTTTTCCGTTTAGGTTTCACTTGAAACAGATGCACTCCAAAAGCATATCCAGTCCTCACTTTGCCCGATCTTATGCCCTGAAAGATAATATAACATCTCACATTCCGCCCCCTCAATAAGAAAAATATAGTATTTATTTCAAACTATTTTTTAGAATAATATTAGATGGTTATTGTGATAAACAACTATAATGAATAAACAACCAAACATTGACATCTTAACCGGACGAAGCCCTTTGTACAGGCTGAATGAATTTTTTAAAAACCAGGACACAGAACTTTTGCCGGGGGGAAAGATAGATCTTTTAAAATTTTCTGATTATGCAGGAGGACGGCAATGCATCCGAAAAGATCATCAACAACACGGTTCTCTCATCCATAGAAAACAGGAAATGGGATTCAGTTTATCAGCTGCTTACCTGCGAACTATAATGAATGCTCTAAAGCGGTATGCAAAAGAAAACAACAAGGATCTTCCTGGGGGATAGCTGAACTTGACCAAGGAAAAAATACCCTATAGTTAAATATAAGAGTGTGGAATGTAAGATAAAAGCGGCTGACCGCCGCTGTTATTATCCAGCTCAGGAGAAGCCTTTGGGGCTGTCCGAGGCACAGGTGCCAATGCTGCTTCCCATGAAGCTTGTTGCACTCATTTTTTTTCTTATGTCACGGCTTTTACACCCGGGGCATTTAATATTATCCTGGTCTCCTTTAAAGACAAGTTTTTCAAATGTTTTACTGCATTTATTGCATTGGTATTCAAAAATAGGCATCTTTTTTCCTCACAGATTCAGTGCATGTTAAATAAAAAGTTTTTATACTTAATTATTATTTTTATCAAGTACTTCCCGAATTTTATCAGCAAGTTTTTTCATTACTATGGGTTTCATTAGAAAGCCTTTAATGCCAAGGGCTTTGGCATCTTCTTCCGATATGGATTCACTGTAGCCTGTGCACAATAAAATGGGAATCCCGGGTTTTATTTTTACAAGTTCAGCTGCAAACTTATCCCCGGACATGCCTGGCATTGACATATCAGTAATGATAAGATCAAAGTTATCCGGGGTTTTCCGGAAAATTTCAAGGGCTTCCATGCTGTCTGTATGCTCTGCAACCTGATAGCCGAAGTGCTCCAGCATCTGTTTTTCCATTGTGACAATATCCTCTTCATCATCCACAAGCAGAATTTTTTCATTTCCTTTTTTAATTAAAGTATCCATTGAAATATCAGGCTCCTCATAAAATTTTTTAATTATTGGCATATAAATACAAAATTTTGTTCCATGGCACGGTTTGCTTTCAAACCTGATCTCACCGCTCATTTTTTTAACAATACCGTGTACAACCGACAGACCCATTCCAGTACCTTTACCCTCCTTTTTTGTTGTAAAAAACGGGTCAAATATTTTTCCTGCCACACTCTCTTTTATTCCAATACCTGTGTCTGCAATGGTAAGGCAGGCATAGGAACCAGGTACCATATCGGGTGTTACTCTATTGCTTTGATTAATTCTGACCTCTTCCAGGGTGACCTTGAGTTCGCCTCCAGTTTCCTCCATGGCATGGTAGGCATTTGTGGAAAGATTCATAATAATCTGATGGATCTGGGTGGGGTTTGCTTTGATTACACCGCAGGCAGGGCTTATTTCCTGTTTGATTCTTATTGTAGATGGGATGGAGGACCGGATAAGTTTTAAGGCCTCTTCAATAATAGGCTGTATTTTAATGAGTTCAAATCTGCTTATGTCCTGCTTTGAGAAGGTGAGTATCTGTTTTATAAGGTCTCTTGCCCTCAATGCCCCTGCATATATTTCATTGAGGCTCTCCCGCAAAGGGCTTTCTTCGGGGATATCTTCCAGCAGCAGCTCTGTATATCCGACAATGGGAAACAGAATGTTGTTGAAATCGTGGGCAATTCCTCCTGCAAGGGTTCCTATGGACTCCATTTTATGGGCATGGTGCAGCTCCTTTTCCATACTTTTAAGATTAGTAATATCAGTTGCTATCTGAAGCCTTACAAGACGGCCGTCTGTCCATTCAATGGCCCTGTCGTAATTATTATACCATTTTCCATTCACAGGGTTTTTACACTGCCATGTATAAACACCTGTTGGTTTATTGTTTTTGTCAACCAATAGATGATTGGTGCAGTAATCACACGGCCCGTGTTCGTTCCTGAATTTTTCCCAGCATATTCTGCCGGTCATGTCCGAACCAAAATGTTCTATCATATGCTGGTTCATGAATAGTATTTCATACGTATCCATGTCAGATACGTAAATTGTTGCATCTATGCTGTTCATTACTGTAAGGAACCGTTCGTGGGAAGCCTGAAGTGCCTGCTCTGTCTCCTTGCGCCGGGTTATGTCCAGAAGTGAGGAGACTTTTTTTCCCGTTCCAGGGACAGTGTCCACTTCAAGGAGAATATGTTTTATATTGTGGTTTTTATCGATAAACCTGAACTCATATGTTTTTAGAGCTCTCTGGCCGTTTTTCCTCCTCTGCCTGTGTTCTTGTTTCATCCTTTTAAGGTCTTCCGGCATAACAAATTCAGCCCAGGTTTTTTTCCCTTCAATCTCTTCCCGGGAGTATCCTGACAGGGCAACGAATTTAGCATTGGCAAGGGATATTATCATGTTGTTTTCAATTATAACCGTTGCTGTACCGGTGTTTTCAAATATGGTTCTGTACTCCTGCTCGCTTTTCCCAAGGGCTTCTTCTGCCAGGGACCGTTTTTTTTCAGATTTAATGGTCTGCCATGATATATACAGCGACAGGCCTATTACAAGGGCAAGCAGGCTGAAAAATATTCTGATTAAATCGTCCATGATCAATGATATTTCATTGCGAACATCTTTAATATATATTCCTGTACCGATTATCCATCCCCAGGGCTCAAACAATCTGACATGGGAAATTTTAGGCGCAGTTTTTTTTGGATCATCCTTCCATTGCCACATATAATTTACATAGCCATGTCCATCGGATTTTACAGCCTTTACACATTCGACAAAAATATGTTTGCCTTCATGGTCAACAAAACCGGTCAGATCCTGACCTTCAAGGTCTGGATTATACGGGTGCATAATCATTCTTGGATAAAGATCATTTATCCAGAAATAGTTCTTCCTGTCAGATCCATAGCGAAGTCCTCTGATCCTCTGTATTGCTCTGGCTTTTGCAGATTCAAGCGTAAGTGTCCCGAGTTTAACCTGCATATTGTACTCTGATATTAAACTGAGACAATTGTATGTTAAGTTGCTGATCATCTCTTTTTTCTGATCTAATATTTTGTTTTCCAGGGAAGGAACCAGTATAAAGAAAACACTGAGAACAACCAGTGCAAATATGAGCCACAGCGGTATAATGATTTTAAGAGAGGTGAATAGTTTTTTGTGTTCAGTTCTATTCATGGTTTATCAATAATGGGAAAAAGATGTAATGAGTCAGCTTTAATTAAAAACATACTACTACATATTTAATTGTAAAACAAGGAGAAGGTTTGTCCTGTTTCTGCCCCGGACATTTTTTGCCGGATCACCATGGGTTTTGTCCAGGGCTTTGATCAAACATGTGTAGTGTTCCTGCGGGGCAGGGCTCAGGCAGCAGCAGGCCTTGCTATGAGTACAGGCACCATGGATTTGCGGATAACACCGTTTGCAGTGCTGCCTATCATCATCTCTTCCAGTTCGCCATGGCCATGGGTTCCCATGATAATGAGATCAAAGTTCTCTTTTTCAGCTGTGGCAACAATTTCATCAACAGGTATCCCTGCTTTAACAATAATTTTATCCTTTGAAAGGGGACAGGTGGGAACCTGCTGGAGAATAATTTTTGAAAGTGCACCCATGCGTTCCCGGATATCTGCCTTGGCCTGGTCAATTCTCTCTTTATTAAATAATTCTTTTTTTATGGTATCACTGTTTTTTGCAAGGTCGATGCCTGCCTGGGATGCGTATTCATTCAAAAGATCAGGCACAACATGGATTGCCCAGACAGGTGCTTTATATTTGTTGCCTATACTGCATGCATATTTAACTGCATGTTTTGCATTTTTTGACAGATCTGTTGCAAACAGGATTTTAGAGATTGATATGGTCATGGATTCTCCGGGATCGCTTATCGGTTCTGTTTCAGGCCTGTCAGCTGGCACTTCAACTGAATCTTCCCTGCCTGCATGATGTTCAGAAGCTTTATCTGAAGGTCCGAACAGAAAATCTGCAAACTTTACATACCAGGCAGCAGATTGTATCTGAATTATATAGGCAAGGCTGATTAGAAGAGCAATGGTCATTCCCTGTTTGCCAAAGGCTGTCATGGCAATGGCAAGGGCAATGGATAAATCACGCATTACCACTCCAAATACCATGGCAATGGCATCTCCTCTTTTAAAAAAGAGCCTGCCCAGAATGGTTAAAAATAGATATGAAACAATATAAAACAATATTAAGGGGAATAGAATTAAAATAATATCCCCGGGATTTGCAATTATATTTCTGGCTTTTAATGACATGGCAAGAAATGCAATTAAAATTACACCAAGGGCGGAAAAAGGAGGGAATTTAGGTTTTATTTTCTGGTTCCACTGCTTTTCCCCAAACTTTTTAATTCCCATATATTGAGTCAGCAATCCTGCAAACAGGGGTAAAAAAACGAAAATCGCAATTTGCTTGAACATATGCAGCATATTAACTTCTATGGTGGCGCCCATAAAAATTTTCGTATAGACAGGAGCGGCAAGGGCGCCGATTATGAGGCCAAACACAACCATTTTTATAGCTGCTTCCTTGTTTCCCTTTGCAAATCCAGTCCAGGAGATGGTCATGCCGGAGGTGGGGAGAACACCAATAAGGAACAGCCCCACTGCCCAGAGGCCGAATTTTTCATCGGCTCCACTCAAGCACAGCTTACCAATAAAAAGAACAATGGCAGGAATAATGATAAAATTAATTATCTGTGTGGTGATTTGAAGTTTAAAGTCGCTTCCTTTAAACATATGGCCAATATTTAAGGTCACCATCATGGGGTAAACCATTACAAATGTGATGGGAATAATAAACTGTTTCAATGGCGCAGCATTGAATAAATAACCGTAACCAAGTCCGATTAACATTGAGACTGGAATAGCCCAGACAAGATTCTTTTGAAGTTTAGATAGTAATTGCCACATTATGATTCTCCTTGATATCTATTTTTTTACAACCTCTTTTTCCGGTTCAAAGCCTTTTCTGGTAAGAAAATGTATTGCACAGGAGGGCCGGAACTTGCAGTAGATCTCAGGATCGCTGCACTTAAGGCACTCCTGGCAAAGATAGTATTCATGTTTCATGCATTTATAACTTGTTTCCCTGTCAGGGTGGTTTCTGCAATAGCCCATGGCTGCCCCTCTAATAATTAAATGGTGCTGAAAAATCAGCATCCATAAGTTTAAATTTTTATTGATCTATTATCTGGTTTAATTTTTCTTCAATGGCCTTTTCAGTCTGAAGTCCGATGAACCGTTCTTCTTCCACCCCGTCTTTGAAAATAATAAGGGTGGGGATACTTTGGACCATGAAATCAGTTGCCAGAGCTCTGTTTTCGTCAATATTAACAAAAATTACAGATATTTTGTCCTTAAACTTGTCGCCAACATTATGGATGATCGGCTCCTGGAGTTTGCAGGGTGCACACCACGAAGCGTTAAAGTCAACAAGAAAAGTACCTTTTTCAACTGTTTTTTGAAATTGTTTTGAATCCATAATACACTATCCTTTTTTTATATTCAATAGTATGAAAACAGTATTACAAAAAGCATGCCAGCATGGACAAAGGAAAATAATCTATTGGAATTTCCCTGTGTACCAGCTGTTTTAGCCAGCTGCCCTTGATAGTTACAGTGATCATGGTTATATTGGTGTTAACATAATCTGTTTACATGGTAACGGTGGCATACAACTTGCTGTTTTAAACTTATAGATAATATTAATCGGATAATAAAGGAATAACAGGATGAAAGAGATTATTTTTATTTTATTGTTTATTGGGGTCTATTTTTTATTACAATTATATATTCTGCCTAAAATGGGCATTTCAACCTGAATGAGGAATTCCTGTCAGGTGACAGAAAAAAAGATAGAGAGTAAAAATATAGATGGTGATAATCGATAAATCATACCTGTAACCATTATTGAGGAAATTATGGAAACCCATCAATTATGGAATGTCAGCTTTTTAAATCAGATTATTGATACAATGGCAGACGGTCTTTTTACCCTTGATTTAAGGGGGAAGATCACCTCCTGGAACAAAGCCATGGAACGCATCAGCGGTTATCCGGCAAAGGAGGCCATGGGCAGGGGATGCAGCCTGCTGGAATGCAGCCAGTGCTATGGCAGGAAATGCCCTGCTGATGTCAATAAATGTGGTGTCATGAAGCATGGGAGAACCGAAGCAAAAAAATGCTTTATCCGCCATAAAGAGGGGTATGATGTCTCTGTCATAAAAAATGCACGCCTTGCAAGGGATGAGAACGGACAGATCCTTGGTGTGGTTGAGACCATAACAGATTTGACAGAGTTAAATGCCATGAAAGAGAAGATTGAAGAGACCCAGATGAAGTTAAAAAACAGCTATCAGATGGGGAATATCCTGGGCAAAAGTGCTGTTATGCACAATGTATTTGATGCAATCAGGGCAGCTGCCAGAAGCCGTGCAACAATTTTGATCCAGGGAGAGAGCGGAACAGGCAAGGAACTGGTCGCAGGAGCAATACATTATAAGGGGTTCTCCCCTGACCGGCCCATGGTTATTGTCAATTGCAGTGCACTTTCTGAAACTTTGCTGGAAAGCGAACTTTTCGGCCATGTAAAAGGAGCTTTTACAGGTGCACACAAAGACCGCCAGGGCAGATTTGAAGAGGCTGATAAAGGTACGATTTTCCTTGATGAGATAGGTGAACTGACCCCATATATACAGGTAAAACTTTTGCGCGTTTTACAGGAGAGGGAGATTGAACGGGTGGGTGATTCCAGGAAGAGGAAGATTGATATCAGAATCATTACTGCAACCCACCAGAACCTCTATGACCTTGTTAAACAGGGTAAATTCCGTGAAGATCTGTACTACAGGCTTAAAGTGTTTCCCATCCATGTCCCCCCCCTGCGGGAAAGGCGCGAAGATATTCCGTTGCTGGTGAACCATTTTATAGAAAAGGGCAATAAACGGGAATCGAAAAATATTAAAGGAATCTCTCCGGATGCCTTGAAAAAATTTATGAAGTACCCCTTTCCAGGCAATATAAGGGAGCTTGAAAATGCCATTGAGCACGCCTTTGTAATCTGTGATTCAGGCAGGATAAGTTTAAAAGACCTGCCCGTTGAGATTATTAATAATGCAGCCACCAGTAGAATAGTTCAGAATCAGTTTGCCGGGAACAACCAGGAGCAGCAGGGTTTTACAACTTCCATGCAGAATCAGGCAGTAACAAAGGAGATATTGTTAAGCCTCCTTGACGAGTGCGGCTGGAACAAAGCAAGGGTGGCAAGGCGTATTGGTAAGAGCAGGACATCTGTCTGGAAATATATGAAAAAATGGAATATACCACTCCAGCCATAGATGCCTGTACCGGTTCTTTTTATATACGGGTAACGCACCGTGGCGTTACCCTTGCTGCTATTTATAGTGCCAATACAGTTTGGTAGGTGGCAGGTGCATTCTGAATGGCTTTCTGAACGATTTACATCCCATGAATCAAAATTAAAAAAACCTTGACAGGCACATCCTGGAAATATATTAAATGTAAATTTCAAATCAGAATTATTGGTCCTGAAGTATTAATCCCTTAAAAAATAGTGATTTGTATCAAGGAGAAAAGAGGTTTAATAATGTCAAAAAGAGTTGTTATAATTGGAGCTGTGGCACTTGGGCCAAAGGTTGCATGCAGGCTGCGCCGTATTGATCCGGAAGCTGAAATTACAGTAATTGACAGGGACAGTCTTATATCATACGGAGGCTGCGGCATACCATATTATGTGGGTGGTGATGTGGCTGATATCGAGAGTCTGTATTCAACATCAGCCCATGCTGTAAGGGATATAGATTTTTTTAGAACCTGCAAGGATATTAATATTATTTCCGGGGTTGAGGCAATTGGGATTGACAGGCAATCAAAACGGGTTGCCATTCACCATCTTGATGATGGCAGAAAAGAGGAACTGGAATATGACAAACTGGTGATTGCCACTGGTTCCACTCCTATACGGCCTGACTTTCCCGGAGTGAATCTTCCCCGGGTGTTTACCATATCAAACCTTCACAGTGCCAGGGCAATTAAGGACCTGGTTTCCAAAGGCCTTGTGGAAAATGCTGTGGTTATCGGAGCCGGAGCAGTGGGTATCGAGATGGCTGAAGCACTGTCTGATCTATGGGATATTAACACCACAATTGTTGAGATGGCGGAACAGGTGCTGCCCACTGCTTTGAGCCGCGGTATGGCACGGCTTGTGGAAAATGAGCTTAAAAAAAACAGTGTAAAAGTGATGCTCTCCCAAAGAGTGATTAAGATAAACGGAGATAAAACAGGGGTCTGTTCCGTTGATACCACATCTGGAGCTATTCCCTGTGACCTGGTTGTACTTTCTGCCGGAGTAAAACCAAATACTGAATTTGCATCCAGGGCCGGGCTTGCCCTGGGCAGCTCAGGAGCGCTTCTGGTGGACAGGCGCATGAGAACTACAGATCCGGATATATATGCCGGGGGTGATTGTGTGGAAGTCAGGAATCTTGTCAGCGGTAAAAACATGACAATGCCACTGGGTTCCCTTGCCAACAGACAGGGCAGAACCATTGCAATAAATATCAGTGGAGGTACAAGCAATTTCAAAGGAGCTGTGGGAACATTCTGCATCAAGGTTTTTGGAATGGGAATCGCCAAGGCTGGTCTGACCTTTAAGCAGGCCCTGGCCTCAGGTTTTGATCCTGTCTATTCCATTGTAGCCCAGGATGACAGGGCACATTTTTATCCCACAGCACAACTCATGTATATCAAGCTTATTGCGGACAGAAAAAGCCGGAAAATATTGGGAATAGAGGCAGTGGGTGCCAATGGCGATGCTGTAAAAGCCAGGGTTGATGCACTTGCCCCCCTGATTGCAGGGGGTGTTGAAGTGGAGGATGTTTGCAGCCTTGAAACAGCCTATGCACCACCCTTTGCCTCTGCCATGGATATTATCAACAATGCAGGTAATGCCCTGGATAATATTTTTGATAAAAGAAACAGGCCCATTGATGTTATTGATTTTCTGGAAGATTTCAGCAATGGCAGAACCAGGGTTCTGGATGTCAGAAACCCCAAGGAGGCATCATCTTTTATCAAAAAATATGGTGATAAATGGATTAATATACCCCAGTCGGAGTTGAAATCCAGGCTTGATGAAGTTCCCCGGGATGAACCTCTTTGTCTGCTGTGCAATACAGGCCCGCGCTCCTATGAGGCCCAGATCTTCCTTGAGGGCAATGGTATTGTCAATACAAGAAATATCCAGGGCGGATATGGGATGATCCGTGCCATTGATTCTAAGTTTGTTAAATAATCATTTGTTTTAAAAAAAATCCAGGGCAGCTTGTGACGGTATTTAGCTGCCCCGGATACGATGAGGTGGTTAAACAGATTTTGGAGGTAAGTAAATATCTTACTTTATCTGATAACGCCTATTTTGAAATGCATATTTAGTGCCAAGTATGATTTTTTTTCCAAGGCCGCGCTCTATTTCTATGATTACCAGCCTTTTCTAAACTTTTTTACCATATACAAGAGAAGTTTATTACAAATCATTCAGTTAAGTTGCGCAACCAAAACGTTACTTATTTCTTAAGTAACGGATT
>Ga0256846_1000631_pt1 | contig 13430 bp, 10 predicted proteins | sample TevniametaG_FD_189098 | JGI IMG/M metagenome (GOLD analysis project Ga0256846, IMG submission 189098) | Tube worm associated microbial communities from hydrothermal vent at the East Pacific Rise, Pacific Ocean - Tevnia | ecosystem: Host-associated > Annelida > Integument > Unclassified ...
AAAAACAGCATATTCAAGAAATTTCTCAACTTGAAAAAAATATTCAAATCAAACAAAACGAAATAGAAAATTTGAAAATTGAATGGCAAAAAGATTTAGACAGGTGGAAAGAGAAGTGGGATGAAGAAAAATCCAGAATTAAAGAAAAAGATAAGATTTTTCATAAGGAATTCGAAAATCTTGCCAATAAAATTCTAGAAGAAAAAACAAATAAGTTCACGATAAAAAATAAAGAAAATATCGAGCAAATATTAAATCCTCTTCAAGAAAGGCTTTTACTTTTTGAGAAAAAAATTGAAGAAACCCACAAAGAAAGTATTGACAGACACGCCGCTTTAAGACAACAGATATTGAGTTTGAAAGAGCTCAATGAACAAATGAGCAAAGAAGCCGTTAACTTGACCAAGGCACTTAAAGGAGACAGCAAGACACAAGGAAATTGGGGAGAACTGATCTTGGAACGAGTGCTTGAGAAATCCGGACTTGAAAAAGGTCGTGAATATGAAATGGAAAAAAGTTTTAATGTTTCCGGAGACGAAAACAGAATCAGATTGAGACCGGATGTCATCATTCATCTTCCCGACAACAAAAAAATGATAGTAGATTCCAAGGTTTCTCTGACTGCTTATGAAAGATATGTAAATTCTGAAGACGAGAAAGAAAAAGAGCAAGCACTTAAAGAACATATCAACTCCATCAACAGGCACGTAGAACAACTTAGCGCCAAAAAATATGAAGATTTATATGAAATAGAATCCCCTGATTTTGTATTACTATTCATCCCCGTTGAACCGGCTTTTGCCTTAGCAATCAATACAGATAACGAACTCTATAATAAGGCTTTTTCTAAAAATATTGTCATTGTAACCCCTTCAACACTGCTGGCGACATTACGCACTATAGACAGCATGTGGAATAATGAAAAACAACAACGAAATGCCATTGAAATTGCCAAGCAAGCCGGAGATTTATATGATAAATTTTCCAATCTGGTCGATGATTTAATCAAAGTCGGTAAAAAAATAGATGATGCCAAAAAAGATTATGGCAATGCCATGAACAAACTTGTTGATGGAAAGGGAAACTTGATCAGTCGTGTTGAGAGAATAAAAAAACTCGGCGTCAAAGCCAAAAAGTCACTGCCTCAACAATTGGTTGAGCGCGCTGATGATGAATAATAACTTTAAAAATTTTATAAACAAAAAAGCCCGCAAAATTGCGGGCTTTTTTATATTCTTTTAATAAAAAATTATTTTGCTGATAAAAAATAATCAACCAATGCTCCTAATTCAGCATCAGACAATTTTTTTGTAGTAGCAATTTGAGGTTGCATCACAGCAAATTGTGGTGCATCAACGATAGCTTTTCCTTCTCCTTTCAAGAATTTAACCATCTCGTCTTTTTTTCCTGCATAAGCTTTTGCAATTTCTTTAACTGCAGGTCCTACTGTTTTTTTGTCCATATTGTGACAAGCAGCACAACCATTAGATGCAAAAACGGCTTTTCCGTCAACATCTTTCACTGCATCTTTTACAGCATCAACAGCTTCACCGGCAGCGTCTTTAACCGCCTCAGTGGTAGCTTCTGCAGCATCTTTGGCAGCGTCTTTTGTAGCTTCCGCAGCATCACCTACAGCCTCAGTGGTAGCTTCTGCAGCATCTTTTGCTTTTTCTTTAGCATCTCCGCAAGATGACAAACTTATCATCATAACGGCTAATAATAATAATCCTAATTTTTTCATGTTTAATATTGATTTAAATTATCTTGCAAAGATAAAGAAACTTTTCAAACCTACAAGCAGCTTTAGAAAAATTAAAAATAAAACAAATTCAACAATCCTAATCTACAGATTTGTATGATATATTTTTTTCATATTCTTGTTTTATGCTATCTTGCGAATATTTACCAACCAAATGAGAGAACAACTTCTTCACTATGTGTGGAAAAACGGTTTTATTAGTCCTGAAAAACTAAAAACAACCGATAACAAACCGGTCAGAATCATTTCCGGCGGCATTCATAACCACAACGCCGGTCCTGATTTTCTTGAGGCTAAGATTATTATAGGAGATATTTTATGGGTGGGAAACGTTGAAATTCATAAATATTCATCCGACTGGTATGCACATCATCACGAGAAAGATTCTTCTTATGACAATGTTATTTTGCATATTGTTTATGAAGATGATATGCCAATTTATAATTCTCAAAACAATCAGATTCCAACTTTGGTTTTATCTAAATATTTGGACAAACACTTGTTAAAAAAATACAATCAGCTGTATAAAAGCAAATCTCTTCTTAAATGCCAAAACGACCTGAACAAAGTAGATTCTTTTGTAATTCTAAATTGGAAAAACAGACTTTTTTTTGATCGACTGGAGGATAAATATGAAATTGTCAAACGCTTGCTCAACAACTCAAAAAATGATTGGAACCAAGTTTTATATGAGACACTCCTTAAGTATTTTGGAGGCACCGTAAACAAAGACTCATTTGAATTGTTAGCAAAGTTTTTGCCTTATGTTGTATTCAAAAACTATCTTGACAATCCCATACAGTTGGAAGCGCTTCTTTTTGGTGTAAGTGGTTTTTTAGAAAATGAAAATCCGGATGATTATTATAGAAAACTGAAAGAAGAATTCATCTTTCTAAAACACAAACACAATTTGGATGTACTGCCTAATCACATCATTAAATTTCATCGACTGCGACCTTTGAGTTTCCCGACAATCAGGTTGGCGCAGTTTGCACAATTATATCATAAAATTGATTTTCTGTTTGAAAAAATTATAAAGATTCAAAAGCCGAAAGATGCCTATAAAATTTTTGGCATAGCGGCAAACGAATATTGGTGCACACATTACAATTTCAATAAAAAAACTAAAGTTAAGACAAAGAAAGTAGGTAAAAAGTTTATTGATTTAATTATCATCAACGTAATTGTCCCGCTGAAATTTGCCTATCAAAAACATTTTGACCAATACGATGAAGAAGAAATTATAGACTTAATTACAAGTATAAAACCTGAGGAAAATCGCATCATAAATACTTTTAAAAAGCTTGACTTAACTGCACAAAACGCCATGGACACACAGGCAATAATTCAGTTGAATCAAAAATACTGTACGAAAGACTTATGTTTGCAGTGCGATATCGGTCATTTTATTCTCAAAAATAACATCAAAGATGAACCTAGAGAAACTTAAATATTTTTTTGTCAAACACGGATTCAATGTTGCTTCCAGAATAGCCGATAAATTTGGCATTCAAGTGCAAAATGTTCGTCTGTTCATGATTTATCTTTCTTTTGCCACTTTAGGTTTGTCTTATATCATCTATCTTGTTTTTGCATTTGCATTGCGAATCAAAGATTTTTTTATTCAAAAAAGACCTTCAGTGTTTGACCTATGATAAAACATTTCAGAAATAAACTGTTTTTTTCTCTATTCTTAATAGTTATATTGATTTTGATAGGCTCATTTTGGTATCATTATTATGCAGATTTCTCTTGGGTTGATGCCATATACATGACTATTATCACGGCGACAACCGTAGGCTTTGGAGAAGTTCATCAGCTAAATGATCAGTCAAAAATATTTACTATTTTCCTTATCATAGCAAGCATTATGGTTTATGCATACACCATAACCACCATAACAGAATATGTTATAAGCGGAAAATTATTTCAAAACTTAATCAAAAAAAGAATGGATAAAAAGATTAAAAAAATCAGGAATCATATTATCATCATCGGATATGGAAGAAACGGGAAACAAGCTCTGAACAAATTGCAATCTTTTCATAAATCGGTGATTGTAATCGACAAAAACAAACCTAAGGACAACAAAGTTTTTTTAGAGAAAAATGTCATTTTCATTGAAGGAGATGCTACAAACGACGAGGTTTTAATCGATGCCGGAATCAAAAATGCACATACGCTTCTTTCAACACTGAGCACAGATGCCGATAATCTTTTTGTAGTTCTGTCGGCAAAACAAATCAATCCCGGGCTGAATATTATCAGCCGAGCATCTAATGAAAGAGCAAAAAGAAAAATGAAACTTGCCGGAGCAACAAACGTGATTATGCCCGAAATCATCGGTGGTGACTATATGGCATCACTGGTTGTCACACCGGATTTGGTTGAGTTTCTCAATAGATTATCCATGGAAGACTCCGGAGAAAAAAACAATCTGGTAGAAATCTATTTTGAAGAATTGCCCAAAAAATATCAAGGAAAATCTATTGCCGATCTTGATTTGAGAAAAAAAACCGGTTGCAATGTTATCGGATTCAAGACAAATGACAATCAATATCATATCAATCCTGCTGCCGATACTGTTTTGGAAAAGGACACAGCCATTATTGTCTTGGGACAACCTTATCAAATAGAACAACTCAATCGCTTCTTTAATTTAAAAAAAGAATAGCCTGACAAATTGTAGATTCTTTATATTTTAATACCTTTGCACTTCATGTATTTGTCTAGACAGGTATATGTCAACCCTCAAAAAATGAATAATGAAACGAATTAAGGAAATCATAGATAATGGTGCGATAAACCAACCGGTTGAAATATATGGTTGGGTCAAAACATTCAGAAACGATAGATTCATTGCCGTTAATGACGGATCGAGTATTCAAAACATTCAATTGGTTGTTGAACCCGAAAATTTTAATGAGCAATTGCTTAAAAAAATAAGCACCGGGGCTTCTATTCACGCCACGGGAGAACTAGTGGAAAGCTTAGGAAAAGGACAACGTGTAGAGATTGTGGTTCACGAATTTGAAATTTTAGGAGAGTCTGACCCTGAAAATTTTCCTATTCAGCCCAAGAGACACAGTCTTGAATTTTTGAGAGAAAAAGCTCATTTAAGACCCAGAACTACTCTTTTTGGTGCGATTATGCGCGTAAGAAACGCATTGTCTTTTGCGGTTCACAAATATTTTCAAGAAAACGGATTTCTCTATGTGAACACCCCCATCATCACGGGAACCGATGCAGAGGGAGCCGGAGAAATGTTTCAAGTAACTGCTTTTGATTTAGACGATATTCCCAGAGATGAAAAGAAAAGCATAGACTATAAAAATGATTTCTTTGGTAAAAAAACCAACCTGACTGTTTCCGGTCAATTGGAAGCTGAAACCTACGCCATGGCATTGGGAAAAGTCTATACTTTCGGCCCTACCTTTAGAGCTGAAAATTCCAACACAACTCGCCATTTAGCAGAATTTTGGATGATTGAACCGGAGGTTGCATTTATGGATTTACACGGCGATATGGATCTGGCAGAGTCTTTTGTTCAGTATATTATCAAATATGTCTTGGAGCACAACTCGGAGGATCTGGAATTTCTGGAAATGAGATTGAAAAATGAAGAAAAACAAAAACCTCAAAATGAACGCAGTGAATTGTCACTCATTGAAAAACTAAAATTTGTTTTGGACAATAATTTTAAACGCTTGAGTTATACGGAAGCCATTGAAATTCTCATCAATTCAAAACCAAACAAAAAGAAAAAATTCAAGTATCCTATTGAATGGGGAATAGATTTGCAAAGCGAACATGAAAGATTTTTAGTGGAAAAACATTTTAAAAGCCCTGTGATTATATATGACTATCCCGCCGGTATCAAAGCTTTTTATATGCGACTCAATGACGACGGAAAGACTGTTCGCGCCATGGATGTTCTTTTTCCCGGCATAGGAGAAATTGTCGGCGGCTCTCAAAGAGAAGAACGATTGGATATTCTTCTGAAAAAAATGAAAGTCATGGATATTGACCAAGAAGAACTATATTGGTATGTTGACACACGTCGTTTTGGTTCTGCCGTTCACAGCGGATTCGGATTAGGTTTTGAAAGAATTGTACAGTTTGTTACCGGAATGAGCAATATCCGTGACGTAATTCCCTATCCAAGATATCCGGGAAATGCAAGTTTCTAAAAATTAAGGAAGCCTCAAACTCTGATTGATATCCCAATTGGCTCTGACCTCCAATTTTGCGGTAAAATTAACTATCTTTTCGGGGAATTGATGCTTCATATAGTCTCCGGTATCCCATATATTGTTTTTATTTTCGTCAAAAATGACGCGAATGCTGTATTTATCAGGAGACAAAACCATAAAATCGAATTTCTCCGAGGTTTGAGTAACTGATTTTCTCACTATTTTTCCGGACGAATTCAAGAGTTCTACAAAAATATTTCTTTGCTTTATATTTTTTATAACCAATTTTAGATTTCCATAAACTTCTGCCGATTTCAATTTCAGGTCTGCTTGCAACGTGTCTTTATTTTTGTTCCCAAAAAAATCCGTGATTGCATCGGGAAAAACAAGAACCTTATAAGATTGCCCTAATCTTCTATCAAAAAATAAATTTAATTGATATTGCTTATTTTGCCTCGCATCAAAGCTTACTTCTAAAGAATCGTTTTCCAAAATTTTGATTCTGCTTTTATCAACATTTATTATCGGAATTGTTGCCCCCAACCTCAAGGTGTCCAGGATATGAATCGTTCCGTTTTTATTAAATCGAAGAAATAAACTGTCTTTATTTTTCTTTCTTTTTTTGTCATACTCCTTTTCAAAGTCAATGTTTTTGATTTTGAGCTTCACCGAGTCTGATGCTGATTTATACCAAAAATGATAAGCATGTCTTTGATGAAAACCCAGCTTTTGTTCAACAGACATTTTTTCAATCACTTCAAAATTTTGCGATTCTCCCTTGTATCTAATTTCGGCATGGTTGGCTGAACGCTGCTTGATGACATCAAAAGAAAAAGGCATTTTTTCTCTGAATAAGTCTATTGAAATCACTGAATCTCTTGGAATCTCTATACTCTTATCTAAAAAGCCGATTGCTTCTGTTTTGGGATTGTAAACGTAGTTTCCATTTTCATCTGCCAAAACAATAACATCATAGGTGCCTTTCTTGAGGTGAGTGAAATTGAAACTTCCGTTTTTTTGAACTTTTGCAACATAATACGGAGAGATTTTAAAAACACTGGAATCTTTGAATTGCTCATGAGGATATAGCCCTATAAAAACATTTTTAGGTTCTTTTTTAAAATGCAGACTATATTCTTTTCCTGCCAGCTTCAACGTATCAATCTCTGCTCCCGTAGAAAAAACAAATTGAAAATTGCCATATTTATTTCCTTCGTTATTGTCAACAATACTCTCTCCGAAATTGATTAAATAGGTGGTGTTCTCTTGTAGATCTTTTTCAAATTCTATCACAATTTCTTTAGATGCAAAACCCGTAGGGGATATCTTAGGCATTTGTCGAGGTGGAGGAGAAATAAGTAAATTTTTTCTGATATCTTTTAACTTGATATATTCATCAAAAACCAATTTGATTTCCTTTCCTTTAAAATTCAGACTTTTATTTTCAGGGAATGAACGGACAAGCTTTGGAGGCGTTTCATCTTTCTCTCCGCCTCTCGGATTCCCTTTTCTTGCACAATCAATGAAAGAAAACAAGACAGACAAAATCAATATGTATCTGAAAAATATTTTCATATCTTATTGTTAGTCAATTTGTTGTGTTCTGTTTCGTTTTGTTTCTCTTTTCATCCTTGTCCCACCCATATGAAATATGTCTAATTTATTGCCATGGATGCCGCAGTTTCTTTTCTCTAACTATGAAAAATCTTTAAGGATTTTTATTTGACAAAAATCAATAGGCTTTTTCTTCTCCTTTGATAACATTAATGACCGTAAATGCAATAATTTTTATATCCAGCCAAAGCGACCAATTTTCAATATAGTGCAAATCATATTTTAATCGGTTATTGATATCATTGTCTGTAACCACTTCTCCTCTATATCCTTTTACTTGAGCCAAACCTGTAATGCCGGGTTTCACATAATGCCTCCCCATAAACTTACTTACTCGTTTTAAAAATTTTTCATTTTCCTTAACCATATGCGGTCTAGGTCCCACAACAGACATATCTCCCAAAAAAACATTGATGAATTGCGGGAGCTCATCCAGACTTGTTTTTCTAATAAACTTTCCTACTTTCGTAATCCTATCATCATCTTTTGTAACCTGTTTGGTGTCCGCTTGATGATTCGGACGCATAGATCGAAGTTTATAACAAGAAAAAGGGCTATAATTGATTCCGTTTCTAATTTGTTTGAAAAATACAGGCCCTTTAGATTCCAATTTGATTAATATTCCTAAAATCGGAATTAGCCAAGACAAAACAAAAATCATCACCAAAAGAGAGAATATAATATCAAAACTCCGTTTAGAAATCTTGTTTATAGGTTCGTCTAGCGGAGATCTGTTGAGTGAAAGCACCGGATAATATTCAAAATAGTCTAATTTGAGTCTTTTGCCTAATATTTTCTTATTGTCCGGAATAAATTTGATTTTGATAAAATTATCATCTATAAAATCTATCAAATCTTTAATCTGCTCATCAGAACACTCATTCAGCGAACAAAAAATTACATCAACATAATTTTCTTTAACATATTTTTTTGCTGCTTCAATATCCCCGTAAACTTCAGAATGACCGGTATTACTGAAAAACTTATCAAAAACATATCCGTAATCCACTCTTTTATCCAGTATCTCCTTGAATTTCTTGGTTTCATTATTATAGCCGATAATGATATATCTTCTTATGTTTCCCCCTTTTGCTCTATAAATTTTTAATAAAGCATATATCAAGAATTTAATCAAAAACAGTGCGATATTGAATATTAAAAAATATCTCAATAAAGTCTTATCAGGTAATTCATATTCAATAATATGCAAAAAAGAAATCACACTCAAATTATAAACAACTACTTGATGGATTGACTTGCTAATGATATCCGCAGGACGTGTATTTCTGTATACTTTATAAAACTTTGTAAAAAAACTGATAAAAAACCACACCAAAAGCATAAAAAGAAATGCTAAAACCGGTCTTTCAAACTTAAAATTCTTATAAAACAAATAGATCAAGCTACTGTCTATCAAATATATGATTGGAATAAGTAAAAAGGAATATCTATGTGAACTTTTTCTTCGCATTTAGTTTTTAATATATTTTGTGAAATCTTTATGCTCTATTTTATACAAGTCTTCATCCGGCAAGGATTTGAAATAATCATACGTAATCTTGATGCCTTTTTGTCTTGTTACTTTAGGTTCCCATTTCAATATTTTTTTGGCTTTAGAAATATCCGGACATCTTTGCATGGGATCGTTCACCGGCAAGTCTTTATAAATAATTTTAGATTTTCCTCCTGTCATTTTCACAATCTCTTTTGCAAAATCCAAAATTGAAATTTCCACGGGGTTGCCTATGTTGATCGGCAAGTAATAGTCACTAAACAATAGTCTGAAAATACCTTCCACTTGGTCGTCTATATAGCAAAAAGAACGAGTTTGAGAACCATCACCGAACACAGTGATATCTTCATTTCTAATGGCTTGCCCTAAAAACGCCGGAATCACTCTGCCGTCATTCAATCGCATTCTTGGACCATAGGTGTTAAAAATTCTGACTATTCTGGTTTCCAATCCATGAAAAGTGTGATATGCCATTGTCATGGCTTCTTGAAAACGTTTTGCTTCATCATAAACACCTCTTGGTCCGATTGGATTCACATTGCCATAGTATTCTTCTGTCTGTGGATGCACCAGAGGGTCTCCGTAAACTTCAGAAGTGGATGCAATCAACATGCGAGCTTTTTTTGCCTTTGCCAAGCCTAAAACATTATGAGTTCCCAATGAGCCTACTTTCAAGGTTTGAATAGGGATTCTCAAATAGTCTATCGGACTGGCGGGAGAGGCAAAATGTAAAATGTAATCTATCCTGCCATCGATATCAATATAGTTTGAAACGTCGTGTTCTATAAATTGAAAATTCGGATTATTCTTTAAAAACTCGATATTTTTTTTAGAACCCGTAATAAAATTATCTATCCCAAGCACCTGAAATCCCTCAGATAGAAATCTTTCAGCCAAATGCGATCCAATGAATCCTGCAACACCTGTGATTAAAACTCTTTCCATAATTTTCTAGGAATATTTACCGGCTTCCTTCCGATGGAAAAATAGGTAAATCCATTTTTCTGCATCTCGTCGGTTTTATATATGTTTCTGCCGTCAAAAATAACGGGATTTTTCAAATTTTGTTTTAGTTTTTCTAAATTTGGTGTTCTGAAGACATTCCACTCTGTGCTGATTAACAAGGCTTCGGCTCCCTTTGTGATTTCATATGCATTTGAACCATATTTGATTTTGTCTCCAAATTTTCTTTTGACATTATCCATTGCTTCAGGGTCAAAAACATGAATCTCGGCACCGGAGTTCAACAATTCCTCAATCATATAAAGCGAGGGGGCTTCTCTGATATCATCTGTTTCAGGCTTAAATGCCAATCCCCACATGGCTATTTTTTTTCCTTGTAAATTGTTATCAAAGAATCTTTTGATTTTAGGCACCAAAGCTGTACGCTGCTTTTCATTTACATCAATAACCGATTTCAATATTTTAAAATCAAAAGCATGGTCTTTTCCTGTTTTATACAATGCTTTTACATCTTTTGGAAAACAAGAACCACCATATCCAATGCCCGGAAATAGAAATCTCTTTCCGATTCGAGAATCGGTTCCCATTCCAATTCTGATTTGATCTACATCCGCACCTACTTTTTCAGCAAAATTAGCAATCTCATTCATAAAAGTGATTTTCATTGCCAAAAATGAATTTGATGCATATTTGGTAATTTCTGCCGAACGTTCATCCATTTTTAAAATGGGATTTCCGGAACGAACAAAAGGAAGGTATAACCGATTCATTTTTTCCAAAGCTTTTTCACTTTTAGAACCAATCACCACACGCTCGGGTTTCATGAAATCATCAACGGCAAAGCCTTCTCTCAAAAACTCCGGGTTAGAAACTACGTCAAACTCTTTTGATGTATTTTTCTTAATAATTTCCGTAACTTTCTCTGCTGTGCCTACGGGAACCGTGCTTTTGTTTACAATGATTTTATATTCATCTGTATTGTTCTGCTCCATGATTTGCCCCACTTGCTCTGCGACTCCCATCACATAAGACAAGTCTGCCGAACCATCTTCATCTTCGGGCGTGGGTAAGGCTAAAAAAATAATTTCGCCATGTGTCACCCCTTCTTCCAGATTTGTTGAAAAATTTAGCCTATTCGCTTTAATGTTTCTATGAAACAGAACATCCAATCCCGGCTCATAAATAGGAACATTGCCGTCTTTCATTTTTTGGACCTTATTCCGGTCTATGTCAATGCACAGAACCTGATTACCGGATTCTGCCAAGCAGGTGCCGGTCACCAAACCGACATAACCTGTTCCAACTACGGATATTTTCATATGATTTATAAATTATAAGAGAGACAAAGATAATAAGAAAATGTATAATAAATCACAATATGCCTTCCCAATTTATAAGCGGTCACTTTTGGCTCATGAAAGGTGCTTTTTAGTGTTTATTCTACCTAAAATCTGTTGTTATAGTCCTTGATATTTTTATTTAATTGATATGCTCCGGTCACCAGTTTCCACTTTGTCATGAACAAATCTTTTAAGGTGTTTATGTAGCCTTTAATACCAACAAGACTATCTCCACTATCTGTCCATTCAACCGGTATTTCTATAATTTTATAGCCTAATTTTTTCCCAATTGTCAAGATTTCAAAATCTATTCCCCAACGATCAACGGTTGTTCTGGGAATAATATTTTTAAGCGCTTCATCTGTAAAGGCCTTAAAACCGCACTGCGTATCTCTTATGCCTTTAAGTCCCAATACAACTTGTATCAAAATATTGCCAAAATCTCCCAACAATTCTTTCCATTTCGGCTGGTGTTTTTTTATATATTTTTCTTTTTCTATCTCTCTGGAGCCTATAACAATATCATAACCTTTTTCAAATTCTTTTAAAAATTTGTCTAGCATATAAATAGGCGTTGCGCCGTCCATATCCGTGAACAAAACTATTTTTCCTTTTGCCGACATCAGGCCTTCGCGCAGGGAATAACCCTTTCCTTTATTTTGCTTTCGCTCAATGATTTGAATATTTTTATTTTCTCCTTGATATTGTTTTACCAATCTCGGTGTATTATCTGTCGGACCGTCTAGAACAATAATAATCTCATAAAATTTATCACGTTTTTCAAAATACTCTTTAATCGCCATCAAGTGATTAGCCATTGCATTTTTTCTGATTGCCTCATTATACGTAGGAATTACAACTGATATTTTCTGCCCGGAATTTGACATTATTTCTTTTCTTGGGTTTTTATGGATGAAATTTTCCAAAATTTGGCATAAGATGCATTTCTCCAATTTTTAATATTATCTGACGAAATATCTCTAAAATAGATAGTTTTAGGAATATCTTTTAAGTGAGGAACAATTAAAGCATCTTTTTCTTTTTTTTGTTCTATCTGTTTTTTTATGATTTGATAACGTTTTTTCATTTGCTGGTCATAGCGTTGCGCAGTTCCATTTAGCCAATCTCTGTATGCATTTTTGATATTGTTTGGCTTCGACATAATGGCTATAACAGCAAACATCAAAATATAGATAATAAATTTCGGAATAGAAGTCGCTTTATCATTTCTAAAATAGACATATAATGTCATGGAAAAATATAACCAAGTCAGTATAAAGAAAAAATAAATAACATTGATTGTCCTCAATGGTGGTTCTTCACCCATACTCCAAAATGCAGGGAAAAAACCGATATAAGTTATGAAAATCATGATTAGGAGGGAAACAAAAGGATTTGTTTTAAAAAACCGCGCATTTGCATTGAAAGGTTTTTTTATTAGGCTTAGTGCCAGAATCGAAAAAATTGTCAAAACCGGTATCCATTGAATAATATAAGTTCTTGCCAGATGATAGGCTCTGTTAAACGAATTGAGTTTATGTTTGTCAGGGAAAAAACCTGATCTGATTTCATTTCCGGGAGACAGTATCACAATCAATGAAAATATAAAGGCAAGCAAAACCAGAATAATAAAAATATAATTTTTTTGCTTGATGAATTTAAATTTTATTTTTTGCTTATCAAAATGAAAAATTATCATAATAAAAAACAAGATAATGCCTGTTAAAAACATTGTAGTCTCGTTCGTTCCAACCAATAAAAAAAGAAATAGAACAGTATAAATCAAATATTTTGTTTCTTTTGCCTTTAAATATTTGATAATATTTCCAAACATAAACAGAGAAAAAATGTTTCCCAGTTGATAAGTCGCTGATCCTGCCAACCAATATATTCCCGAAACAACCCGCGGCATTTGATAGAAATAAACAATCAAAAATAGCAACATAATTAAAATTTTATTGAATATGCTTTCTTTCTCAAACAACTGATTCAACAAAAAGTAAAAAGCATAAACTAATAAACTAAAAAGCAAAAGTGCAAACACCTTA
>Ga0256846_1000632_pt1 | contig 13416 bp, 14 predicted proteins | sample TevniametaG_FD_189098 | JGI IMG/M metagenome (GOLD analysis project Ga0256846, IMG submission 189098) | Tube worm associated microbial communities from hydrothermal vent at the East Pacific Rise, Pacific Ocean - Tevnia | ecosystem: Host-associated > Annelida > Integument > Unclassified ...
GCTTCCAACAACTTTCGAAGTGCTGTCGAACGCTCTGCTCCTGGTTGTAAATGCTCCTCGATGTAACATGCCAGCCTGTGAAACTCGGCCGACACCTTGCGCAGCGGCTCCGGCAGGTGCCCGTAATCGAAAAACCACATGATCTCCATCCGTTCAATTCCCATGATGTTCTCCCCTCCGCGCCTTGTGTTCCTGGACATTGCCCCAGACGATCACGCCCAGCCCGGTGGCGACGCCGACCGTTGCCCCGGCCACCGATGCGACGAGCGCGGGCGCATGTGCATCCCCGAGAATCACCGCCAGGCCGATGAGCACGTAGGCCCCCAGCACATAGACGATCCCGAGCACCCACTTCCTCCAGCCGGTCATCTCAACATCCCCGGACGATGGCGGCGAAGATGGCAGCGACGACGATCATCACACCAGCCCAGACGAGCCATAGACTTGCCGCCATGCGCTCCTGTCCATCATTGGGGTCCCTGCTCTGTTTCATGTCATGTCTCATTTTTCCCTCCTCATATAGTCATCATAGGCTCGGACGATATAGTCATCATAGGCTCGGACGAGCTGAGCCATATAATGATGGGGCACGATATGATCACGATGAGTGCCCGAATTCCAAGCATCGGCAATCTGCGACACCGTATCAGCTCCCCTGCGCATGATGAGCTGTAGCTGCCGGATCACCCAGGTCATGCTCACCTCAGCCTCATGGAGTCCGCTCGGTGGACCAGTATAACCTCGATCAGCGGCAGTATGGTAGAGGATCTGCCACGGCCCCCACGATGCCGCTGAGGCCATGCCCCAGCGCTGGAGACGTTCGCGGACGATCTCATTGACATTTGCGCCTGTCCCCTCGATGATGTGCCCCTGTACGGTCCAGCGGGAGCCGAGCGGTAGGTAGGACCGTTCGATACGCGGCCAATTATTTCGGCCGCTGCTAGTCTCGACATGCGCAATGGCCGTGAGGAGCGGATCGAGCTCGATCGTGCCGAGAGGTGGGCTACTCACATCAGCCTCCGCCGACGATACCAGCCATCGCCAGGACCTGGAGTATGACCGCACTAGCGATCAAAGCGATGATGATCCGTCCCGCCCATCTGATCTCTCTCATCTGATTTTCCATCACGCTGATCCTCGTTTCATGATCCCCGATACGCCCCCACACCACGCGCAGGGAATCTGTGTTGTGGGCTACGGCAGCAACACCCGCCTCCAGCGTCGCGAGCCGCTCACCATGATCTGATCCGCTCATCACGTACACTCCGGGTATCGAGTCAATCGTAGGGGAGCACCGGAGTAACAGGGCTCCTCACATTGTGTTTTTGGCCCACCGTGACAAACACCATGCTCACGATAGAGACATGGATCCCAGTCAGCGTCACGCAAACACACATAGGGTAGAACCTCAACTGAAACGTCGGACCAATCAGAACAGCCATCGGCATTACATGCTCGAACCTGGTAGCCATTGCCGGTACGTTGCGTATCGCACGGTGTCCCAGGGAGGTCATAGCTAGTCGAGTCTACAACAGTCGCACAGACGTCTGCCGTGCCCTCACGGATCTCGTAGCGGGTGGCAGTAGGTGTAGCATCCCACGCAAGCTGCTCGTTCCCGAGGGTGCCGACAGGGTCGTCCGAGCAGCCGTCAGAGCAACATTCACCGGCGATCGGTGAGAGAACTAAGGCGAGCATGAAGACGGCGATCATCGTCCCCTCGGAGCCCACTCAAGCGGCCCAATGTCAAATGCCCCTACGGATGTCTCACGTCCGTCGAGTGCAGGGAACGCTGTTGATCCACTGCCCGCATCACGAGTCGGAGACGCATAGGTCGGGATCGGGGTGGGTGTGTACTCTGCGGCTTGTGCGTAGCGTCCACCATATGTTGCGGTTCCCTGGCTCGTGAGTCGTGTCATGAGCTCGGAGTAAGTCAAGCATGTTGCATACCGGCATATTTCGTTAAAAAAGTCTGCCGTCTCTTGTGCAGTAAGCCCATCCTGCGGGTGGGTATAAACAGATACCGGAATTCCCAACACACCAGAAAAGAACGCAAGACGGCGAGCTTCGGCTTTACGTTCCACAAGTGTTTTTCCTGTTAAATAGCTAATTGAAATTCCATAAATTGAGAATGGGTTAATCCCTTGGCTCCATTCTTGTTCACCATAATCTCCGGAGTCTGTTCGACTGCCGATCATTCCAGCAGCTTTTATATAACCATCAACAGTGTCATCATGTTGATTTCCTGGCCAAACGTGAAATGTTACATTTAGCCCGGGGATAGCGCTTTCTAACACGGTTTCTGTGGAATCAATTTCATCAGTAATGTACCTATTGATATTAAGGTGTGTTGTATATGCTGTTGTAATGTCTTGAGCAGATACGTCAGCTTGTGTGTCACTATGAACTGCTGGGTTAATAACGCCGTTAGAACCATTATCATAGCGTGTACAAGTATAGGAAAACACTCCGTTGATTGCTGCGCAAAGTTCACCGATCTCATCATACGCTGAAGCCGTCATGTCATAGCTAAGATTCTCTCCGCCCGGCCCGCCTGTAACATTTGTTGTTAAGTTATTTCCACTAATTGTGAGAGTTGCTGCTGAACCTGTACCTACATAATGAATTGTTAAGCAGTTGGGAAAAGTGTATCTCCAAGAAGACCAACCATGCGAAACAAGATCCACACCTTTTGCGTGCCACTTTATAAACGTTTTATTCATTGTTAAAGCATTATGAGAAATAACCCCAAATGAAAGAGGAGTTCTTTTTGTATAAGTAGCGTTAACAAGATCGTTTTCCCAAGTTTCATATTGAGCGATTACATCGTCGACTGCTGGGATCAGTACGGGATTATAGCGGTATGCACCTTCAATCCATGGGTAGCTATCATACGAAATGTTATGCCCTCCGTTTGTTAGGCCACCCCAATTTACTTCACTAACTCCGGAGTCTCCGAGACCAGATCCGTTACCATAAATCATGTTGTAGTCCACAGTGCCCGTAACGCTACCACTTACCGCATTGATTCCGCGCAGCCGATTGCCATAGACCAGACAATCGCGGATCGTATGATTCGTGCCGTTGATTTGAATGCCGATATAACATCCGAAGATTTCGCAACCCTCGATAGTCACGGCCGAGGCTCCTGAGTTATTAACCTCAATTCCGAAGTATGGTGAGCTCACGCGCTGGTCATTCCACACGCGCAACCGGCGTAGGACGATATTCGAACACGCGCCGCCGAGGTACACAACACGCTGCCCAGCGCGGCGCACCTCGATGTCTTCGAGCGTAACGTAACTCCGCGCGGTGCTGAACATCAGGACGTTACGGATGTTGTAGGCCCGCACCTCGGTGTAGGCCGTGCCGGGGTTCGTCGCGGAATAGACATAGAGCAAGTTCCCGCTCGCGTCATGCATCCACTCATACTCGGCGGTAAGCGACGTAGCCGGCGTGCCGTCCCAGGTCTTATGTTCCCCACCAAGGCCGTCAAAGGTCACGTACTCAACGCCTCCGCTCTCGGTCACGGACGCTTGCCATACGTTGCCGCTCGTGTTGGTCCACGTGCCGACAGCCATCGACCCGTCGAGGATCGGTGCAGCGCCGCGACCGTAGGCTCCCCAGATGATCGGCGAGCTACTCGTACCTGAGGCACCTGGTTGCAGTGATTCGTTCCAGGAGTCACCACGATGTAGGAGGATCCGATCACCTGCTGTTGTAGCTGTGGTCGCTGCGTGAGACACGGTGAGCCACGCTGTGGCCGGCGTGAGGCCATCATTACTATCGGAGCCTGAGGACGCCACGTAATAGACCGAAGCCCATGTGGGCATCGCAGACAAAAGCACAAATAGAATTAGAAGCCGGCGTATCATCGCACCCCCTCGTAGCTGATGTAATCGAGAAACAATCGCGAGTCGGAACCTGAGCGCCACTCGCTCCAAGCCATCCACCCGTGGACGCTGTGTGCGGTGGGGATGTTGTCGTAGATCGTGGCAACGAGGTCGTCGGCTGTCGCGAACTCGCCCTTTGGCGATATGTAAAATCGCATCTTCGTTTGCGATCCCACAATTAGAAAATCTCGGAAACCGTCGGTGGACTCCTCACACACGACGCCCGTATTGATCGCCGTAGTCGATGCGAGTCCTACGAGCGTCGCGTTATCGGTAGCATTATCCATAACGACCGCGTACCAATCACAGTCATCCGAATCTTCGCCGGCATCCGCGCAGTCCCCGTCCCCGTTGCCATCGCCTACTGTGCCGTCGCCGTCTACGTCAGATTCGGGGTCGCACCAAAAGAAAACACCATCGGCTTTCGTCGTTGCGTCGAAGCTTGTCGTTGTCCGTACGGCCCCAATGAGCAGGCGTCCGCACGACTGCCCCGACTGCACGTCGGGCGACGCACGAACCCGAAACTCACGCATCTTCGAAACTACGAGTGCATCACCGTTGGTCGCGCCCCATGGCATCGGGCCGTAGACGATAGAATCGCCAGCCGCCGTGTTGCGGATCAAGCACGCGCCGATGACACTCGTGGCTGATTGTGGGTCCGCATCGCGGAAAGTCGCATTCAGGCTCACGTTGCCTGCGTACCATCGCGCAGGAATCGTATCACCAAGACAATCATAGAAAGTCGAGACACGCTGATAGCGTGGGATCAACCACATTTCACCTGGTGTGTAAAGTCCATCGCCATCATCATCAGCGAAAAGTGCTTCGTCATCTGCGGAGCCATCGGCATCTGTGTCGCGTTCGCCTTGACGAACACGCACGTCTGCTACCCCAGTAAGACTCTCCGTCGTGCCATCTACGTGCATCCTGGCATCCGCTGTACCGTCGCCGTCGATGTCGCGATCTAGCGTATGGTGCTGATACGACCACGCGAGTTCTGGGGCGCCGCTCGCCCCATGGTCGAGAGCACGGGCAATAGACGCATCTGCGGCTGAGGTTGCATCATGTGCACGGTCTACCGTCCCCGAGATACCTTTTGTTGCATATGCGGCTATATGCATTGCCGGCCCCGACAGATCCGCCGTCCCATCGCAGTCGATGTCGTAGGAGCCGTCGGAGGCTGATACACACGCCTTGCCGGCGGCGAGTGTCGCGTTGCCGTCGGAATCGATCGTTGTCACCTCGACGCCCGTCGAATCTCTCAGCTTCCACTCGCGCGCTCCGGCCGTATCACCTAGCGTCTGGTACAGATGCGCTGTCGTCTGCATGATGATCGAACCGGACGCTTCAAACTTCATACCTCCGGTCGATGAAAACTTGCCCTCGCCAACGCTAGAAACATAGTTTCTGATGCACGCCGAACTCTGGTCATCGAAGCCGCAGACCTTGATCCCCTGATCGTCGCCTTGCTGGTACAGCCGGAACCCAAAGCCTGAATCAGCGGCGCCGCCGACGCCAATGCGCGCATCGAACTGCACGTCACCCGCGCTGTCCTTGATCTCAGACGTGCCGTCGCCGTCGGTATCGACTTTTTCTGCACTGTCGACGATGCTGTTAGCGTCAGCATCATAGGTTGATTTTGGCATGTCGCCACCAGAAGGCAAAACAATCCAAGTAGTCCCATCACACCTATACCTAGTGCTCGTATTGGAGTCTGTGCAATGCATACCAATACGATTAGAATCACACGTGAGAGCTGTGCTACATGATGGATACACAACCATTGTGAATTTGGAGTCCTGTGAAAAAACATATGAAGTACACATGAACATTACTACGAGAACTGTTTTTTTCATGGTCACTCCGCTACCGGGGCTACATAGCAATCATTACCAAAAACAACAGATGTACTATGAGCCGCGCGGTCACAAAAAATTGTGTCTGTACCAGAGCCAGATATTACTCGCCATTCCAGTGCAACTGAAGTGGGACCGGTTGGCCAAGGTGATACCCATCTACCTCGTAATGTATTTCTGGTATATGACGTCCCTGAAAAAGTGATTGTGTTCGTAAAGATCGACGCAATGCGCATCTCACCTGCACCAAAAGCCAAGCTTGTTTTCATCGCTACTGGAATTGAAATCTCTAACGCCATATCCGCGAGAGAGTCGTCCTCATCCCAAGCCTCAGGCATAACGATTGTGAGTGTTGTCATTGTTATGAAAGAAGTGGCGATTGCAGAGTAAGACCCAAATGTATTGATGTCGAAGCCAGACATAAACCCGGAGTAGATGTTTCCCACTAAACGAGATGTCAGGCTAGGAAGCCAGTTAGCGCCGGCAGAATACAAGGCTGCGGGGATGTTCTCATAGAAGCTCATTCAACCACCTTTACGAACATCGCACCTTTTACTACGTCAACAGAGACAGTGCTCGTTCCGTCGCTAGTTTTTCCCTGAAGGTCAAAGGTCTTTTTCGAACCCGCCCAAGTGTTACTCGGGATTGTGATATCTGATGAGACCCAGTTGTCAGATGACGATGTACTCGTCTGTTCTGTTCCGTTTGTTGGGACCCCAGTTTCACGGGCTCGGTATGATACAGTTCCCGTGCCGGCCGTCCGACGTAGATTCGCGTAGACACGAATCTTCATTCCAGACCTTGCGTACTTCGGAACAAGCCAAGTGACGGACGCACCTGAAACCCATGAAGCAGAAATCGTTGATACACTACCGAAAGAAAGAGTAACTCCATGTGTCATCAGGCAGTGCAAACGATCCCACAGAAGAAGCCCAAGGGTTTTAGCACCCCGTCCAGAGAGCATATCGGAAAATAATCGGCTGTGCCAAGTTGCCATCAGTCTTCAAACCGAAGATCAGCATCTTCGCCTTTTACGTAAGTAGTCACACTACCCGCACTTGATTTTGCTTGCACCTCGAATTTCCAAGTACCTTGCGAAAGTGTAGACATACTAATAGTTAGTTCTTTGTCGACGTAGGTCGTACTCGTCACAGTTACCTCTGGACCACTGACAGAGTTCACAACAAGCTTTAGTGTTCCTGTTCCTGCTGACACCTTCACTTTCAGAGTAACCTTGAGTGTCAAAACCTCAATCGTCGCCCAATCAGGAATCACTTGATAAGAATCGTGTAAACGTACAAATGTAGTACTTGTCGTCGTGGTTTCAGCGAACCGCAGTTCTGAGCCTGTTTGCCATATAGTCTTCAGGATGTCAATCAAATTCGACACGCGGCCAGTAGAGACGGCTTTATCCACGCCGTAATTTGACGACTCAAGAGCGGCTCCAGAGATCGGATCAGATGATGGATAGTTCGTCGCCATTAGATGAATTGATAGCCGAGTTCTTTTCTGGCTCCAACACGATTGTTAGTCTCATCGCCCCAGTAACCGTACTGCTTATCTTCAGTTGCTGAGTCATAATTATCGACCATCGTATCGGGCCCGATTCGAAGCGGCCGTCCTCCCATATTTACGTCTTCGGCGGTGTACCGAATGACGGCTTCTTTTTTGTAGCTCTTCGCGACTATTATACACGTCCTTGGATCTGGCTGTCCATCAAGACCGAGTATCAAAGATGTCTCAATCAGAACGCTGTCACCAATTTCCATTTCACCGTTCTTAATGTCGACATCAAACTGGATTCGGCGAATACCACCCTTTCGTCGAATCAAAAACCTCCGACCAAAGTTGGCGATCTGTCCTACAGTCGCTTGGTCATAAACCCATGGGTCAACAAGATAGCCGTCTCTAATACCGTCAAAGAAATTCACATTCTCCAACTCATCATCAACGACCATGACCCATTTTTGAAAGTTCTCTGGTTTTGTATTTCCCTCATCTACTGGGTCATACATAACGATCGCGCGAGTGAGGCGGGATCCCTCATCCTCTGAAATACGTAGTGTACCGGTGATGATATGAGCCTCAGTAATATCAGTCGCGGATGTTGTCGGCGCCATTGCTTGCACAGAAAACTTTCCATCTGATGTCATGAACAGGATAATCCCACGTGGTTCTCTGAGCTCTAACATATGCTGCGCAACTGTCTTTGGTTTTCTAGCAGTCTTTTGGATATCCGCATCTGGCCAATAACCAGTTTTCAAATCATCAAAGGACGTCACATTTACGTCAGACGCTATCGAGAAACCCGCCCACTCAAGCAAGTCTTGCATAGCTTCGGTGGGCTGCGTCCCACTCATTGCTGAAGCACCGTTGTCTGTACCAATCAGAACTACGTGCTTCACCTTCTTCCCAGTCACATGCGTGGCGGCGGCTGTTCCTGCCCGTCCACGAACAACAGTAAGATCATTACCAGAAATTGATGTAACCTCAGCAATCTCAGACTCACACTCAACATACACATGTACACGAGAATAATCGGCAGGGTCTGGGTACTGACTTCCGTCGTTAACGGGCCATGTAGTAACAGACACGTCCACGTCCGCAGTAAGTACGTTGTCTTCAGACACTGAAAACGGAAGCCGTCTGGTACGGAGCTTCGCTAGCGGTGATTCTGCGGTGATGGTAATTCCGTCACGCTTCACGTCAATTTTCTGAATTGTGTATTGTGGACCCTCTTGACGAAAATCCGCAAGTGCAAAACCTACTGTTGAAAAGCCGTACTTGATCCGCAGTGGGCGCCCCTTGTAATTTGGGCTCCTGGCGATCAGGTTCTTCCAAAACTCGCCGATTGCCTCCGTGTTGTACTTCCCTGCACCCTTGTCATGATCCGGCGCAGGCGGTAACGGACAGTTTAACATTTCGATCGTCACCACTTCAGGCCAAACATCAAGCTTCTTCGCATCGACCTTCTGCGGAACTGAGACGAACGACTTTAGTAGGGGCCACGCAGGAGTCGCCCAGTCTGTCCAGGGAACGTGATTCAGACAGAAATAGTAGGTCTGAACCGTCCGAGTAAAGTTCGTAGGCTTCTGACAAGACGGGAATGAGTACCAACATCGCGATCCATCAGCTGGGATCGGAGAGACAGTACAAGGAGTCGTACCGATTATATTCCCACATCGGTCGATGTCGATCTCGACAAGCATCTGAACTTGTCTACCAAAGGCGTCTCGTTGCTCGTCGTACTTTGTTGTCATAACGCTATTTCCATGGTACCCTTCAGCACAATCCTGAGATCCCTAAGAGTTGTGAGTGATGCAAAGGGCGTTGTGATTTTCCCTTCTGCCCAGCACAGATAGATTGCTGTAATGTCTTCAGAAAGATTCCAGCCAAACCACACTGGCTTCGTCCTGAGGTGCGGAAGAAGTTCAGGATAGAACCGAGTGAAGAACGGACCAGATGTATTCATGGGAGAATCTTCGTACTCCAGAGCAAACTCCTTGTCGATGTACCGAAGATTGCTTCCAAGCGGCGCCCCATTCTCATTACGCACAAAATCACGAACAGGCGTTTCGCCATAAGGATCAAACCCCGGCATAATGCCCTGATCTAACTCCAACCGTTCCCCAACAGTGACAATCCCAAGTTGCGGAGCAACGCTAAAAGAACTCCCTACAACAGGTTCTATTCTAATCATCCAACCATCTGCTGTTTGCTTTGTGAATGTTACAGCAGACGGCGTGTCATCAGAGGGAGTCACCCACGCACTAGCGTCTGTCCATGTCGGATGCGCTGCATCGGTGTACATGATTTTCCACTTTGCACTGATCGTTCCGAGATTGTGCCCGGCAATTACCGCAGTATCGCCTGGCAGACGTGGTGAAAGTGGTGTAATCCAACAACGTTGTGGACTAGATGTAGACCCAGCTTTCCAACGGAATGGGACATCACGACGCCAATCAAGAATATTTTCCATAGGGAACCCAGCGGCTTCACTATCATGCTGCAACACAAGGTGTTCAAATACACTATCATATAAGAAACTCGGGTTCATTGCTGCGCCCTCCCGGAAGATTCATTTGCACGATCTACAGCTTCTTGGATTGTACGCGCTGCGTCATCAACACCCATAACAAAAGAGCCGTTCTCGAAGAACACATGCACACTCTGTTGAATAGGCTGTCGAGGCGTTACGGCTTGTCCAACAGGCGCAGTCGATGTTGGAATACCCGCGGTTCCAGAAGTCCCGACAGAGCCGCCACCACTACCACTCGCACCAAGGGCTCTTGCTTGTCCTACAGCCGATGCACCCTTTGCCATCATCGCCGCTCCAGATGCGATCAGAGGCGGATTCGGAGGGAAGAGACCCTTTGCAATTTTCGTAGCACCCTCGTAAATCGAAATTACGCCCGTGACAAGAAGCATCCCAGCCTGTACCTTACGGAGTCCTTGGGCGAACTTGTTGTTCTTACCAAGCACTGCGTCCAACACATCGGCACCTGCAGCAAATGCTGAATAGGTGGACGCAAATCCGTCAGACCATTGTTTCGAAGCACCAATGGACTGAAATAGAAGTGATTGGTACTGAGCTTCCCAGTCTTGGAAGAATCCAAGGAAATCTGACAGGTTGTTCTGAGCAACTACAAGCGGACTTTCCGGGTTATCTGGGATTGCCAATGAACCAAGGATACTATCGATATCGATCACAAACCCTTCTTCTGGAGCCCCAATAGCTGGCAAACTAAGCTGAACATCTGTTGGAACTTGGAATGACAAAGACTCCATGCTGTTTTGAAGTTTTCTGTTCGCCTCTACATACCTCCCAACAGACACTTCGTATGCTGCTTCTGCAACTCTCACCTTATCTTCTTGTTCAGCTAGAGCTCGTGACGCAGCCTGCACCGCAAGTTTCAAAGATGCTTGGTCATTCTCAAACTCTTCAAGGCTTCCACTCGTCTTCTCAACGCGAGTTCTGATTTTTTCCAGCTCAGTCACATACTTACCAAAGGCTGTTTCAGCAAGTTCAGCTGAAGTCGTGCTATCGTCGCCAACTTGCTTGAAGAACTTTGACAACAAACTTGGCGCACTACCTAGCAACAAATCAAGGATTCGATTTGTTGCATTTTTCAACTTACCAGTTTTTTTCGCGGTAAGCTCCATCACAGACCCAAGATGGAAAAGTGTAATCGTCAGATCAATGATACCGAGCGTGAGAGGCTTCATGACGTCTTTAGACGTTGCCAAGTCACTACCAAGTCTCTCCGCCATTTCTGTCACACCGCGTATTGCAGCCTTAACCGCTGGCGACCTGACGACAAGATCCCCAACCTTCTCACGAACATCACCCCAAGCATTCGACAACTGTTTGATAATTCCAGTATACGTTGCGACTTGCGCAATTGCTCGACCGCCAAACTGAGCTTGAAGTGCTTCAAGCACTGCCGAAGCACCCGCAGTATCCACCTTTGCTTTTGAAACAGCCGCGCCGTACCTGGTAAGAGACCCAACATTTCCAGCAACAGCTTTACCAACTGCAAGACTCGCTGTTCTGAGATCTGTTCCGGTCGCTTTACTAAGATCGAGCACAGATAACGTGAGCTCACTCGCAAGCTTTTCTTCAACATCGAATTGCAGAAGCATCCCTTGTATGGAGAGTATGACTTCATCCCCAACATCAGTAAGCTTCTGCATTGCAGCTGCTTGATCTTTGAATTGCTGGAAAGATTCTTTGCTGAAAATACCTCGACTTTTCATCGCCGCTGCAAGGTCTGTTTCTGCTCTTTCTTGAACTTTCGCAAGTTCAATATTCTCACTCATAAAACCTGCGAGTTTGTCCATCGCCACACCAATTGCGATGATCCCACCTACAGCAGCGCCAAGGGCCAACATATCATTCTTCAAAGACCCAAACGCCGTGCCAGTTTTCTTTGCATCTTTCTCAACTTTGTGTAACGCTTTTTCAGCGGCGCGGTCAAACTTCTTCAGCTCCGCCTTTCCTGCTTTGGCGTCAACTTCAACTCCAAGGACCCACAGATCAGTCTTATTCGACATGTTAAATCTCCGGCGGCTCTAACTCAACCCTATCCATCCTGTGGATCCTACTAACACTCAAACCAGTTCTCCCCTCAACAGCACGGTGCAAAAAACGAGCTGCATCAACTAATTCGAAAATCTCCAATTCCTCGTATTTAAGCAACTTTGCAATTGCGATCCAGTCGCTAAGAATTGGAGTTGTGTACGGCTTATTATCTTCCGTTCCAAGTGGTGCTTGGTTCCGCACTAGGTCTTGCACAAGACTATAGTATTTAACAATCTCCCAATCACGAAGTGTTAAACCTTTACCTGCTTTACAAGCTGGACATTGCTTCCATTGATTATCAGGATCACATCCCGAATGGTCCGCAGGTATCGCACCAGGTTTTGCTTTCAACAGCGGCACCGCCCACCGTAGAAGGCGATACCGCTGTCTCAGTTTCCCTCGTTAGTCCAGTCTTGAAACGCGCCGATGTTGTTGATGACGTAAGCCCAAACAGGAGGGGCTTGCAAAATCAACTCCCGATTCTCAATCGTATTCTCTACATGAGTACCATCAGGAAGAATAGCGTTCCTAAAATCACGGAACCATTCTCTTGCGATGAACGCGAGGTACTCTTCATCCTTCTGGTCTTTCGTTAGCACGCCGAACTTCCTGTTCATCACCGTCAATTCCGACGTCGTAGGGGCATAAAGCTCAAGCTCAAGCCCGAGCCCCGTGACAGTACGCCAAAACCACCTATCATCCTTCTTAGTACGTAATACAAACATAAGCCCTGCCTCCTAGTGTCACCGATCAGGTGACGGTAAGAACGAAATCATCACCAGCCACCGCAGTAGGTGAAGTGACGACGGAGAACGGAAGACCGAGACGACGGCGCTGTTCGACATCTTCCATCGACGGCTTTCCGTACTGGCATCTTGGCATATCAATTTCGAGTTGATTTCCGGCAGAACCAAGCTTACCGGTGCCAATTGCACCGGTCGTACCCTGGTGCCACTGAGTGAACCAAGGATTCGTAGCAACCAATTCCATGTCCGGATTAAACGACCCGGTGATCCTCCGACCAGTTATCTGGTAGCCGGTTACTCCCGCTGAATCGTTGGCGTCTACGAGTTGCGACAGGTTGTTCGCCATGTCAACCTCAAGGTTTTCGAAGACCGGCGCGTAGCTCGCAATAGCTGTGAGACCCGCGCCCATGAACGTCGGCGGCGCTTCCGTAGAAACACCAGTCGGCACGAGCACACTCGCATCAGTCGGCAGACGGAAAGCCCCTCGAAATTCGAATTGCATCTCAATCGGTTCACCCGCGATGCACATAAACTTGACGGTCCCAACCGCACCAGACATCGAGTAATGGACGCCGTCTTCGTACATAGACAGCGAGTAAGACTTCGACGGGTATGTAACAGACCCGACGACCGCACCATCAAAACGAGACGAAGGTTTGTAGAGCAGCGTTGAAGCCGTGCCTGTGTCCTTGAAAAAACCCGCGCCCATGAGTGCAGTTTCCCAGTGAGCCGCCGTTCCTGCCGTACCCGATCCAACGAGAAGTGTCCCAAACGTAATGACGCCAAACTTCTTTCCAGGGATTTCGTCCAGAACACCGAAATGTTCTCGAGTTTCCTTCCGC
>Ga0256846_1000633_pt1 | contig 13412 bp, 12 predicted proteins | sample TevniametaG_FD_189098 | JGI IMG/M metagenome (GOLD analysis project Ga0256846, IMG submission 189098) | Tube worm associated microbial communities from hydrothermal vent at the East Pacific Rise, Pacific Ocean - Tevnia | ecosystem: Host-associated > Annelida > Integument > Unclassified ...
TTCAAGAATTCTGTTAGCAAGTCTTTTGCCGACCCCAAGGCCCATGAATTCCGGATCAACGCCCATGGCAACAATCCAGGCACTTTTTCTAAGCCCGAACCCTGCATAAAGAATATTGCTGATCATATAGCCAACAACTTTATTATCAATAAGTGCAACAATACTTGCACGTTTAGATATATCACCTGTCTGCTGATTAATAATTTTTTCGGAATCAACTTCAGCATCTTCTTTTGAAATAAGTGATCGTATTCTCTGGATAGCTTTAGCGTCTGACTGTTCGATTTCTCTTATTTGAAAGTTTTCCATAAAAACCTCCTGTTCTATTCTACTTTAATAATTTTAACCGTATGTCCTACCCAGTTTGGAGGCAAATAGATTCTTCCGCTGTTACCGCTGGATTTAACGACTTTTTCAATCATTTCTTCACCAAAAACTTCAAATCTGACTTTTGAAAGTGGTATTAAAGTTTCTTTAGTTGACGTAATGTTTTTTTTGTTTGCCATACAATCATTACCTTTTGAAAAAAGGATTAATTAATATTTTTATTTAAGTAATTTGTCAGCTTATATTTATAAATCATTTTTTTTGTTTTATAAACACCTTATTAAATTTTATTTTACGTTGAGAACAATAAAAAATACAGGCAGGGAAAAATATAAATTCCCTGCCTGTATTGAATCTGTGTCAGATTAAATTAAGGGCTGATATACCGCGCTTTTCATAATAATATATCTAAGTGCTATATCTCCTGTAAAAATCAGAGCTAATCTTAGAAAAATAAGAAAGGCATTTATATCACCGCCCCACATTTTTAATGTGATCAATAAAGGGATAATAAATCCAAGCAGGACAACACCGCCATAAAAATATTTGGCAAGGTATCCTTTTACCATTAAACCAATGGATTCTTCACCTGTATTTGAAGAATGGGAAGTACCCCATATGTATGCAAGGACAGAGGTGAAATAGACAAACAGCATCACTTCTGCAAAAAGTTCGAATTTCTGGGCAAGGATATTGCCGGATGCAGCAGCCATAAACTGAAATATCTGGCTGCCGACCCATACACCTGAAATAACAGATAAAGGTATGACCATGGTGGAACTCCAGGCTGCAAGTGCTCGCACAACATTCATGGTCATAAAACCATGGGAAATAATAAGAAGAGTTATAATTCCCATAATAACACTAAATACAGGCCCGAAGCTCTGGGTTACCATTTGAATAAACCCGGTAACAGCAAAAACGCCTATGATCCACATGCCTCTGGAAAGTTCCGAGGTCATAGGTTTCATAAGCATTCGCCATGCCCTGAAAGGATTTCCAAGATAGAGCATATGTATACCGCCGCCCAGAATAAGAGCTATGAGCCAGCCAAGTATCAGCCCTGCATTATATTTGTATAACAGTGAAATAAAATAGAGCCCTGCACCAATTTCAGTAAAGAAAAATGCAATTAAAAGGAAAATACCTTTTCTATCAATCCACTCCTGTTGAGGAGTTGCATTAACCATCCATTCATACGGCTTCAAGTCTGTGCCGGTAGGATGGAACATAATTTTTTCAAGTTCGTTTCTCTGTTTCATAATTGTTCAATCCTCCTTTTCAGTCTTTATAAATTTTAACGGCAACAGAAGTTTCCACATTTCCAGTAATGGGATCATAATGCCTTAAATATGATGGCAGTAGCTTGCAGAAATTACTTCCCTTACCCTTTGCAATGGGTCGTCCGTCTGCCCATAATCCTCCCTGGCCGCAGATACCTATAACTTTTGGATGTTGTGCTTCCATTGTTTTCACAATTCCGTTTTCTTTTACACCATATTTGTTTTCAATCCATATTATATCACCATCATTAAATCCCCGGTCATCTGCAAGGCCTTTGTTTAAGGTGATGGTAAAAGTATAGGGACTCATCTGACTTACTTCGTCAACCAATGGGTTCTGAAACGTAGAATTGTTGGTATGAAGGATGTCCCGGTAGGAGAACGCAAGAAGATCAAATTCATTGTCAAGTTCTTTATGGGATGTGGGCCAGAACCAGTCAGGAAGAGGTCCGTATTGGTCCATGTCCATTTCAAGTTCAAAACCTGTATCCTTCATGATTTTTTCAGCAGCTCTTCTGTCATGGATGAGAAATTCCATATATACTGGGCATCTGGTAGGCATATTCCATCTCCAGTAAACATCTTCAACAGGCTTGTGCCATGTTGCATAACCCTGCTCCTGGATTTTTTCTTTATCATCGCCATAGACCCAGGTTAATACTCTTTCACCAATCTCTTTCCAGTTAAGTTTCTCTCCGGGTTTAATTTTTAAACTTTCATCTTCAATGGAGTAATAATCATTAAGACTTTCATTGAATTTATCCAGTACACCAACTCGATGTGCAACTTCAATGTAGACATCCATAAAGTTTCTTGATTCACCAATTGGTTTTGCAACAGGCTGCTGCAAATGGACATACCAGTCTTCATAGGATGGGCTGCCATTAAAGAAAAAACTGTCAATTTCAGAAGACCATGTGTCTTTTTCAAGATAACATGTATCAGGAAGAATAATATCACCAATTGCCTGGTCTGTCTCGTTTACCCAGATATCCATGAGTACAACAAAGCAATCTTTGAAGTTATCAAGGGCAACTTCCCAGTCAGATTGGCTGATTAAAAAGTTTACAGCTATACCGAAAATCATTTCAGGCTGAACATCTTTAACACCAAATTTTTCCTGAATATAATTCTTCTCTTTTACATAGGGTATGTGGGAAAGTGTGGAATGTGACCAGAACTCAACACAACCCGAGTTGCTGCATGGGTAACTTGGTGAATGAACCGGCCATGGATCATGGGAGTAAAATACTGAAGGAACAATTACTCCATCTTTTCCAACCTTTGGTAACCGTTCGTAATTTCCACCAGGGTATTTCCTGCGTATGGAAGGCCATCCCATTGTTCCGCCTGGTACATCTTCTGCTCCTACAAGCTGGCTTATAAGATCAATTGCAGCCACCTGGTGAATACCGTTTGAGTGGCCCTGGGATCCACGGAAGGTGACAGAAGATACAGGCCTGTATGGAAAAGTCTGACCTTCAATGGTTATTGTACTGCCTATTTGTGCATTATCAACCCAGCTTTTAGCAACATCTAATATTGTTGAGACAGGAACTGTACTGATTTTTGATGCCCATTCCGGGGTGAACTTTTTCAGATGTTCCTTAAGTGCCATAAAACAGGGCCGGCATTTTTCACCTTCATATTCATACTCTCCTGAAAGGGCAAAATCTTCAAAAGCTATTGAAGGATCATCAAAGACTTTAATTTGTTTGGCTTTTTTATCAAAAACCAGTGGTTTATCACTCTCTTTTTCCCGGACAAAAGTGCCATCTTCCCTGATAAGATAAACAAAATTTGTTTTTGCCCTGATATAAAGGTCATCAAACTCTCCCCTGGTATTAAGAATATAGTTTGCAATGGCAAGGCCCACAGCAGTATCTGTTCCAGGCAGTATGGCAACCCACTGGGCAGCTTTTCCACCTGCAAAATTACCCATTGGATCAAAAACGACCTCTTTTATGCCTCTTCTTATACCATCGGCCCTGAGCCTTGCATTGGTCATGGCAGAATGACCTGAACCAGTGCCCTTGCTGGAGCCCCATTTAAGCACATATTTTGTGTACCGCCAGTCAGGTGCTATTGACCATGCACCATGTATTAATCCGCCAAGCATATGGGCAGCATTGCCGCAATGGAGACTGCCTCCGCCAATGATAAAATTTCCATTGTTTTGAATACCAAACGCCTTGGCATAAAAATAAAGATGGTTATGGGGACCATCACTAGCACGCATGGTCTGGTTGGTAAATAATATTTTATTGGGGTTGTCCTCCATGATTTTTTTCATCCTGGTGGATATCTCTTCCAATGCTTCTTCCCATGAAATCTCTTCCCATTTTGGATCGACTCCAAAACCCTTTTCAGGGTTGGTTCGTCTCAATGGTTTTTTAATACGGTTTGGATCATGGTAATACATTAAGCCTGCAACACCTTTACCGCACAGGCCTCCCCCGGTGCCGCCCATGGTACTTTCTTCAATACCTTCTATTTTAACAGGCACACCGTTTACCACCCTGACTCTTGCAGCACAGCCACAATAGCAGACTCCACAGGTGGTGTTTACCCATTTGTCTTCCCAGATTTCATCAGTTTTATAGGTCATAATTCCCCCTGTATAATTTAATCAATGTAATAAACTGCAGGTTCAGTTCCAAATTCCGGATGTAACTGCTTGCCTTGTTTTTCCATGATAAGGCGTGAGATTTCACTTTCCGGATCATCAAGATCACCAAACACACGTGCCCCAACAGGGCATGCATTAACACATGCAGGTGTTGCTTCAAGATCAGTACCAGGTGTTAAACCTTTCTCAAGTCCTGCTTCAATACGTTCTGTACAGAAATTACATTTCATAACTGTACCACAGGTGAAGGGATAAAGCTTTTCACCGATTTTTTCAAATTCAGTTTTTCCCTGCCCAGGGAAGAATTCAGCATTTTTCTTTTCTTCATCATAATAAGTTCTCTGCTGGTAAGGACAACTGATCAGACACGCTCTGCAACCCACGCACTTATCATAATCGATTGAAACAATGCCATCCTCCCTTTTAAAAGTCGCACCTGTAGGACAGGCATCAACACATGCTGCATCTGCACAGTGATTGCATAGAACAGGATAAATAAGTTTCCTGCTTGTTGGAAATTTACCTGATTCCCCAATTAGAACCCTGTTCCAGAAAACATTGGGAGGTAAAAAATGTTCTTCCTTGCAAGAAATAGTACAGCTCCAGCAGGCAATACATCTTTTGACATCAATAACCATTCCCCATCTAGCCATATCAACTCCTTAAGTTTTATTATATTTCATTGGATAAATTAAAAATTTATAACTTTAACCTCGTCAAAACCCCTTTTAGCACAAATTATATTTTTCTCAAGTTTTGTGCCGGAAAAATAATCAGACAAGCCCTGTGCAACAGGCTCAAAATCAAGTAATCCGGTAAGTGATGCAAAAGCACCAACAATGCATGTATTTGGTATTGCAAGCCCAATGGTTTCAAGGGCTATCTTATTGGCATCAAGAAATCCTAATTTAATAAGGTTCTCATGACGGATGTCAGGTTCTGAATCAGCTATGTTTATCAACATTGTACTGTTTTCAACAAGGCCGTCAAATACTGATGAAGAGTCTTTTTGAGAAGGGTCTAAAATCACAAGAATATCCGGGGCATATATTTGAGTCTTTTCCCTCACAGGTTTATCACTGAATCTGCCAAATGCTGTGACCGGTGCACCTCTTCTTTCAAAACCAAACATGGGAAAGCTTGCACCATATCTGCCTGTTCTTGAAAAAGCACTGGCAAGAATCTTAGAAGTAGTTACAACCCCCTGTCCACCTCTGCCGTGAAATCTTACTTCACTCATTTTATATTTTTCTCCTTTGTATTAATACTTAATCAGGCAATTGACACGTGCCCACAATACTGCTTAAACCCTGGAGCAGGCAATATTCATAATCAATGTCCTTTTGTAATATCTCCTGCTCTTCTTCAGTTAAGTGCTTGAATTTTCTGATAAGTTCTGTATAGGTCTTTACAGGTTTTGGTTTTTTAATGTTTTTTGTAAATGCAATCTGACCATCTTCTGCTTCCCAGAGTGGAAAATAATTTGTTTTAACAGCCCTGCGGCATGCTTCAATGGTCATGTCAGGTGCAAGACCCCATCCTGTGGGGCATGGTGCAAATACATGGAGAAAACAAAAACCTCTGTTTTTAAGTTCTTTTGCTTTTAATAATTTTTTTGCAAGATCATCAAGGTTACTCATTGTGGCAGTTGCAGCATAGGGTATTTTATGCATGGCCATCTGAAGAGCAAGGTTGGTTCTCCTGAGGTTTTTACCCCTTGCTTTGCTGCCTACCTGGGTTGTGGTTGTGCTTGCCCCAAAGGGTGTTGTGGAGCTTTTCTGGATTCCGGTATTCATATATCCTTCATTGTCATAACAGATATATATGAATTTTTCATTACGTTCGGCAGCGCCTGAAAGGTTGCCAAACCCAATATCAGCTGCTGTACCATCTCCATTAAAACAGATAACAGTATTATCTATGTTTTTTCTGTTATAATACCTTGTAAGACCGGTTGCATTGGCAGCAGCACCAGTCATTAATGTTGCAAAATATGAAAGTTTATGCCAGGTTGCAATATTCTGACCAAGAAGAACTGGTGCGGAACAGGAAGGTGTTCCTGTAATCACAATATCATTGCCAAGGACCTGGGGAATAAACCGTATTAAAAGTTCCAGGGTACATCCGGGGCAGAATGCTACTCCTTTTGAAAAAGGATCTTCATGTTGCAGGTAATTTAAAACCTTTGATAATCTTTTTTTCTTTTTTTCAGCCATATTATTCACCTCCTTGCTGGGGAGCATAGGAAACCCAGGTGACTTCAGGAACATTTTTCCCGGAAGCCAGGTCAAAAGTCATGTCAATCATTTTATTTATATTATCTTTTGTTATGTCAGTATTGGCAATTCCGTCAATAAAGCTTATGAGTTCAGTGCCTTCAAGTTCCCTGGAAAATGCCATAAGTTCAGTATATATCGGGCCTCCCTTAAAGCCAAAGGCAATACTCCTGTCTACAACTCCAACAGCTTTTTTCCCTTTCAGTGCCTTTATAAGCTTTTCAGAAGGGAAGGGACGGTACATCCTTATTTTTAAAAGACCAACTTTAAGTCCTTTATCTCTTTTCTCATCAATAACAGTTTTAATGGTTCCGCACATACTACCTGAAGCAACAAGTATAACTTCAGCATCATCCATCTTATACTCTTCAATCTGACCGCCATAGGATCTGCCAAAAATTTTTTCAAACTCATTTTCAATAACCTGAATTTTTTCCTTGGCTCTTTCCATGGCAAGGCAATGCTTATGCCTGAGTTCCACATATCCGTCAAGGATTCCATGGGAACCGCAGCCGAGCTGTTCACCAGGAGTAAGGATGGTTCGTTTTGGCTGATCATCAAGGACAGATAGAAACTTATCCACATTTTCCTGGGTTGGTACATCAACAACTTCGGATAGGTATGAAAGATAGAAACCGTCATAATGTACCATGACAGGCACCTGGATATCATAATCCTCTGCAAGTCTATATGCCATTATAACAGTATCAATGATTTCCTGGCAATCTTCGGCTATAAGGAAAATCCAGCCTGAATCCCTTGTTGAGATCATATCCTGCTGGCCTGAAGAAACTGCAAGGATTCCCGGAGTTTCCCGGTTTACATTAACCATTACAATGGGTGCCCTCGACCCTGCGGCTGCAAGCACTGCATCATACATAAAAACAAGACCCCATGAAGAGGTTGCAGTGAACACCCTGCCTCCGGCAAGGGAAGCTGCCATAACAGAGTTCATGGCTGAGTTCTCACCTTCTACTGTAATGAGTTCGGCATCAAGCTCGCCATTTGCATGGAATTTTGATAATTGTTCAATAATTTCTGTCTGGGGTGTAATCGGATAGGCAGCCACAACATCAGGCCGTGCCAATGTTGCACCAATGGCAGCAGCAGCATTTCCGGTAATGACTTTAAGCTGTGATTTATCTTTTGTCCTGTTCATTTGAACTCTCCTTCTGAAACCATGGTAATAGCACCTGCCGGGCACTCCCGGGCACAAATTCCACAACCCTTGCAAAATGCAAGATCAGATCTGAAACAATCTGATTGCTCCTTTACAATCTGAATAGGGCAATAAATTGCGCAAAAACCACAGAAAATACATTTTGTCTCATCTACAACCGGTCTTTCCGATCTCCAGCCTCCGGTATCAGAGCAGAGCATTTCAACCTTTGCGTCTGACCAGGGACCTTCGGTTCTAAAATATTTATTTGATGGCATCTAAAAAATTTCCCCCTCTTTATTTAGATAAACAGCACACAATATAAAACTATATATTGTGTGCTTTCTGTACTTAGATAATAGCTACTATTTAGCTGTACTGTATGGCAATTTTATTGTCAAGGAAAAATATAAAAATTGATAATAATTTAACCTTGAAAACAGTATATGCAGTTTTCAGGAAAGTATTGTCAGAAATACACCTGCAGCTATGACAGTTCCAATAACACCTGCAATGTTTGGACCCATGGCATACATTAAAAGATAGTTTTTCTTATCTGCCTTAAGTCCTTCTTTATGGACAACCCTTGCTGCCATGGGAACCGCAGAGACTCCGGCAGCACCGAGCAGAGGATTAATCTTTTCCTTTGAAAAAAGATTCATGAACTTTGCAAGTAAAATTCCCGATGCCGTGCTAACCATAAAAGCGCACAAGCCTAAAGCAAAAATAAAAATGACCTCTTTTCTGAGAAACGAGTCAGCATTCATGGTTGCACCAACAGGCAGGCCTAAAAAAATTGTAACAATATTCATAAGCTCATTTTGAGCAGCTTTATTTAATCTTTCAACAACTCCTGATTCCCTGAAAAGATTTCCAATCATAAACATGGAAATAAGCGGCGCAGCAGCAGGTATTAAAAGGATAATAAGAAATGTTGAAACCAGAGGAAACCAGAGCTTTTGCCTTGTACTTACCTTTTTTGCCTTTTTCATTCTGATTTTACGTTCAGATTCGGTTGTAAGAAGGCGCATTATGGGAGGTTGAATAATTGGAACCAGTGCCATATAGGAGTATGCTGCAACTGCACAGCTGCCAAGGAGCTGGGGTGCAAGCTTTGTGGCAAGGAAAATTGTAGTAGGTCCGTCAGCACCTCCAATAATTCCAATGGTAGCAGCTTCCGGGATTGTAAAGTACCCAATTGCACTTGCGGCAAAAAAAGTTATATAAACACCGACCTGGGCACCGGCACCAAGGAAAAGAAGTCTGGGATTTGCAAGCATGGGCCCGAAATCAGTAAGTGCACCAAGGCCCAGAAAAATCAAGGGTGGAATCACTTCCCAGGTTATGCCGTAGTGATAAAACCTCCACAAAAGTCCTTCATGGGGTTTCATAAGTTCGGCCATGGGAAGATTTGCAAGTAAAATCCCAAAACCAATGGGTAAAAGCAAAAGAGGTTCATAATCCTTTGCAATGGCAAGATAGATCAATGTAAGTCCTATGAACCACATTAATACCATACCTGGTGTAATTAAAAGAAAGCCGGTCTCTTTGTAAAGCATTGCAAAACTGCTATCCATTTTTGACCTCCTTTTCTCTTGAATCAAGCAGGTCAGATAAAATGCCCATGACTTTGATGGAAATGTACAATAATGCCATACCGCAGAATACACCGGTTATACCGGCAACAAATATAAATATTGGTTCTGACAATTTTGCCTCCTGTAAAAAAAGTTTTGTTCAACAATATGAAACACTGTTCCATATTTTATATTTACATGGGCAGAATAAGTCAAGGATTTAAAAAATTTTTTAGTTTGAAATACCTTTTGAAAATTCCTCTGCAAGTTCTTTTGATGTCATCACTCTAAGTAATGGATATAAAGGATTTTTCCGGTATAAATCAAGGCATTGATGGTGTGCCTCCCTGGAGAACGATGCTGAACAATCTTCAAGTAAAACCGCCTTGAAATCATAGCAGAGCGCGTCCATTGCAGTTGTAAGTACGCAAAAATTTGTAGCAATTCCGGCAATGGCACACATGGTTACATTCAGTTCATTTAAGGATTTTTCAAGGTCTGTGTCAAAAAATCCTGAAAATCTCGGCTTTGGAAACCATAAATCCCTCTTTTCCATGTTTAATGCATCAACAACTTCAGCTCCTTTTGTTCCTCTGATTGAATGGGGGTTCATTTTACCCTGGAATAGAAAATCATCTTCATCAAAGGCATCAGTACAGAATATTACAGGTAGTTTTTCAGCCCTGAAGATTTTAATTAAACTGTTAATCGGCGAAATTATTTCAAGGGCAAAAGGGGTTATTGGATAGTGGTTTTCTTCTATAAAATAATCCTTTACCATGTCTATGATGATCAATGCTGTTTTTTCTCTGCCCATCTCAGCCTCCTGTTTTCATGAACTCAAGTTTATTTTTCTTGATTTTATCTATTAATATTTATATTCTATAACATATCAGAGACAAAATTGAAATTTTCGCCCTGTCATTGGCTTTAAGATTACGAATCTTACTTTTATTTATTGTAATAATAATTGAATACGATCTATTTGTGGAGGTTGTGCCATGGGAGAAGACAACTTGTTGCCCGATCAAGAGGAAAATAATCTGTCAGAATGTGAAAACTTAATTGATAAAATAAAATTTCATGTTAAATCAAACCTGGGTCAGGATATTGCAGACATGAATAACTACTCATGTTTTGTAGGGCTTGCCCGGGCTGTCAGGGATTGTTTAATAGATAAGTGGATTGAAACCCAGCAGTCCTGTAAAGACTTGCTTGTTAAACGAATGTTTTACCTTTCATGTGAATTTCTGCCTGGAAGGTTTTTAATGAATTATTTAACAAGTCTTGGCATAAAAGATCTTGCTTTGGAAGCTTTAGAAAGACTTGGCTTTGATCTTGATGAAATAATTGAAGAGGAATGGGATGCAGGGCTTGGAAACGGTGGACTTGGCAGGCTTGCATCGTGTTATATGGATTCCATTGCAACTCTTTCCATTCCTGGGTATGGCTATGGAATTCATTATGATTATGGAATTTTTCACCAGACCATTGTTAATGGTTATCAATATGAGAAAAGTGATAACTGGATGCGCCGGGGCAACCCATGGGATATTATCAGAAGTGAAATAAGTTATAAAATACAGTTTTATGGCAGAACAGAAGCATACACAGATATACACGGACGTAAAAGATTCAGATGGGTTGACAGTGATAATCTCAATGCCATTGCATGTGATATTTTAATACCAGGTTTTGGTAATGAATTTGTTACTAATATGAGATTGTGGATGGCAGTATCAAACAGGGAATTTGATCTTAAGGAATTCAATCGTGGAGATTATATCGGTGCTGTAGAGTCAAAAATTTTATCAGAAACCGTTTCTAAGGTTTTGTATCCTTCCGATGAAAATGAAAAGGGCAGGGAGTTGAGACTTAAACAGCAATTCTTTTTTGTATCGGCATCATTGCAGGATATTATCAGACAATACAGGAAAGAACATAACTCCCTTAAGAAAATCCATGAATGGGCAGCAATTCAATTAAATGATACACACCCATCCATTGCTATTCCAGAATTCATGCGCCTGCTTATGGATGAAGAGGGCCTGAATTGGAATGAAGCATGGACAATATGTATCAATACATTTGCATATACTAACCACACTGTTCTCCCAGAGGCCCTTGAAACCTGGCCTGTTGACCTTATAGGTACTCTTCTTCCAAGGCATCTGGAGATCATCTTTGAAATAAACGGACAGTTTTTAAAAGCAGTTGAAAATGAGAACCCTGGTAATCCTGAACTGTTATCCAGACTCTCTATTATAGATGAGGATGGAATAAGAAGAGTCAGAATGGCACATCTTGCAATTGTTGGAAGCCACAGTGTAAATGGTGTTGCAGCATTGCATTCTGAAATTCTAAAAAAACGGCTTTTTAAGGATTTCAATATTTTCTTTAAAGAGAAAATACAAAATGTGACCAATGGTATTACACCAAGAAGGTGGTTATACCAGGCAAACACAAAGCTTTCTCAATTAATAACATCTGCCATTGGTGAAAAATGGATAACAAATTTAGACGAACTTGAAAATCTGAAGACCTATGCAGATGATTCATCTTTTTGTGAAAAATGGCATAATATAAAACTTGACAACAAAAGACAACTTGCAAGATATACACTCAGAAAAATAGGTATTGGTGTGAATCCTGAAAGTCTGTTCGATATTCATGTTAAGCGGATACATGAGTATAAACGCCAACTTTTAAATATTCTTAATGTTATTACTTTGTACAATAGAATATTGCAAAGGAATGAAACCGGACAAATTAAACAGATATTTTTCTTTGCAGGTAAAGCTGCTCCTGCATATTTCCAGGCAAAACTAATAATTAAATTAATTAATTCAGTTGCCCATGCCATAAATAATGAACCCAGAGTAAAAGAAAAAATAGGAGTGGTTTTTCTGCCTAATTATTGTGTCTCCCAGGCTGAAATAATCATCCCGGCAGCTGAGATTTCAGAACAGATCTCAACAGCCGGTATGGAAGCATCAGGGACCGGGAACATGAAGTTATCTTTGAACGGTGCTCTTACCATTGGTACCCTTGACGGTGCCAATGTTGAGATTTTAGAAGCAGTTGGAAAAGAGAACATGTTTATTTTCGGATTAAAAGATTATGAAGTTCAGAATTTAAGGTCCAATGGTTATGACCCTGTAAAGATATACAAAGAAGATGGAGAACTTAAACAAGTGCTTGATTTAATAAAGTCTGGTCATTTTTCCCATGATAAAAATCTGTTTAAACCAATTATTGATTCTTTACTTAATCAGGGTGACTACTTCATGGTTCTTGCCGATTATAGAAGTTACATATCTGCCCAGGAAAGGGCCAGGAATTTATATGCTGATCCGGATGAATGGACAAAAAGGTCAATTCTTACCGTTGCAGGTATGGGCTATTTCTCAAGCGACAGAGCAGTATCAGAGTATGTAGATAATATATGGGATGTAAATTGTCTTAATTTAAACAGTAAAAGCAGGAGGGAATAAAATGGGAGATGAAACCTGCAGGAACGAGGCAAACAAAGTAATGTCCTTTACAAGACTTCCGATTTTTGATTCAAAACAACATCTCTGGGGATATGAATTAAAACATATATCCAGAAAAAATTTCTCTTTAACAAGTGAACAGGAAAATATTGCATCTGGTGCTTATATGGCATTGCAGGAAATACTTGTAAAAAAGAAAAAAATTATGATGAGTTTTTCAGGTTCAGATATTATTAAACATCTTCCCTATGCCCTTCCGCCTAAAAGAGCTGTGGTAAAGATAACTGAGACTGGTAATACAAATAAAGAATTAATCACTGCTGTGAAACAGCTGAAAGATGACGGGTATCAAATTGCCGTGGCCTGGGCAATGGATTATAAACAGAATAAATCTATATTTGATATGAAAGATATTATATGTTTTGATGTTTCAGATCTGAATAAGATTAAAATTGCAGGTCTGCTCCATGGCAATGAGTCAGACAATGTAAAACTTCTTGCAAATAATATTGCAACCGGTGAAAGATTTGAAATTTGCAGGAACTCAGGTTTTGAATTGTATCAGGGCTCCTTTTTTAAACAACCTGAAAATTTATCTGTAAAAAAGCTATCTTCCAGTGCTGCATCACGGTTTCAACTCCTAAAAGTCATTGAACAGAACGACCCG
>Ga0256846_1000634_pt1 | contig 13402 bp, 10 predicted proteins | sample TevniametaG_FD_189098 | JGI IMG/M metagenome (GOLD analysis project Ga0256846, IMG submission 189098) | Tube worm associated microbial communities from hydrothermal vent at the East Pacific Rise, Pacific Ocean - Tevnia | ecosystem: Host-associated > Annelida > Integument > Unclassified ...
TTTCAATAATGCAGGAAAAAGCATTAGAACAACTTAAAACCGGTAAATCCTTAACCGGACCTGACGGAGTATTTGCGCCACTATTAAAGCAGTTTTTAGAGGCAGCCTTAGAAGCAGAGATGGAAGTACATCTTGATGAAGAGGAGAGGTCAAAGAAAAACAAGCGAAACGGTAAAGGAAAAAGACCTTGAAAACCGGAGTCGGGCAAGTAGAGATAAACACGCCGCAAGACAGGCATTCAAGTTTTCAACCGAAAATAATAAAAAATCGTTCGACATATTGAGCCGCAGACGAATATCAATTGTTTAATGGAGGCTGGCAAATAAGTTTTGAACGGTATTGCAATTATAGAAGAAAATCATCTTCAAGTTTTGCGAAAATTCCTATTATTTATTATATTGGTTTTATTATCATAGTAAGAATTAAATTATATTTTATTAGGTGTATTATTAAAGAATTAATTTTAAATGAAAATAATTTTTCTAAGTGTCCTCAATATAGAAGTATTATCACATTAAAATTAAAATATATCTATTAATTCTATTTTTTATTAAGGTAATTTTTTCTGACATTTATTTAATACAGGAGGATGGTATGAGGAAGTTTGCAATCGCTACACTATTATTAATTTTTTATTTCACTTCCAATTCTTTGGCAGGTCCAGGAGGTTACATTACCTTAGTCAATGGAACAATTCATAATTGGAAAAGGTATCATCTCGGTGGGTACCAATTAAATCATTGGAATTTCCCATCGACGATTAAAGCAGGAGAGTCCGTAATAGTTTACATCGAATATGAAGATGGTATTTTTACTAATACAGGGGATACACAAGCTAGCGTGAAGTATGAGCTTGAAGGTACCGATGACAAATTTATGATTCATTCAAGATATGAACATGTTTGGTGTGTCTTGGAAAACATGGAAACCAAGGACAACCCGAAAGGTTCCAGGATTAGCCTGGGATTTAAGCATAATGGTAATATTGAATTTATTTTATTTGGACGACACGGGGATTATTTATCAACAAATTCAAAAGTTGACGACTGGATGCACCGATATGAAAGTATAATCGGAGAAATGCCTTTAAACAAAATTTGCATAACAGGTTCACATGATGCCGGTATGAGCAAAATAGGTACATCTACAACATTTGCAACAGAGTGCAATACAAAAACACAACATTACGGAATATACAAGCAATTAATTAAGGGAACGAGATATTTTGATATAAGACCCGTTATTTCCGCTGGCAAGTACAAAACTGGGCATTATACTTACGTAGATATCAAGAAAGCTGGAGAAACAATTTACAAAGGGTACCAGGGAGCAAATGGTCAATCAATTGATGAAATCATTTCAGACATTAATTCATTTACAAAAAATCATAAAGAATTGATAATTTTGAACTTATCGCACTCTTTCAACACAGATTTGGGAAATGATAATTATAGATCCTTTAATACTGATGAATGGAATATATTATTTAAAAAACTACTGAAAATTAATCATCTCTACATCTCTAACAATCCGGAATCTTTAGACATTGAAAAAAGAACCCTAAGTTCTTTTATTTCCAAATCATCTTCTGTAATTATCATTGTTAGTGATTTACATGAGATTGATTCAAAATATTATGGCAAGGGCTTTTTTTTAGAGAAGGATAATTTTCATATTTATAATAAGTATAGTCATACGAATGTCTTTGATAAAATGCGAAAAGATCAAATTAAAAAAATGCAGGAATATTCGCCTCATCAATATTTCTTGCTTTCATGGACTTTAACACAAGATAATACTGAAATTGTTTTATGTCAGGAAGATCTTGCGAGTTCTATTGAAGATTTAGCGAAAGAGGCTGATTCCAGATTGTCCGGACATCTCATTCCTTCTGTGAATTATTCCAGATTTCCGAATATTATATATACAGACTGGATAACTAATGCAACTCCGGCTCTATTATCCATGTGTATTAATCAAAAAGTCAAACTCCAGAAAGCGATTGTTGGAATTGAATATAATAATAACAGTAATGAAATAAAAATCAATATTTATCCCAACCCAGCTACAGACCATATAGATGTTGCTGTTACAGATGACACCTTTCTTCAAGATGTAGTGGTAAATGTTTATGATGTTCTGGGTACCTGCCTACTAACCCACCCCCTAACTTTCTCAGAAGGAGTGGAAAGCGTGCGGCTTGATGTTTCTGGCTTGGCGGCGGGTGTGTATTTTGTGCGTGTGGGTGGCAAGATGTATAAGTTTGTGAAAATGTAGGTAAAATAGCCAACCTCTCTGTCGCTTCGCGACATCTCTCCTTAGCAAGGAGAGAAAAAGAAATGCAATTATTATTTTCCCCTCCTAAATTTAGGAGGGGTGGACTTGCGAAGCAAGGACGGGGTGGTGTTTTTCAAAACAGCCGGCCCTCTCCCAATGGGCGAGGGAGAAACAGCCAAATAAAGAACCGCACCCTGAAGGATGCGGTTATTTAAATAAAAAAAAGAGGTTGTCCTTTTTGGGGGACAGCCTCTTTATTCATACTCAATCTTAATGAGTTTAGAGTTTATCTACCTCTGCCTCTTCCATGTCCACGACCTCTACCATCACCATCACCATTTCCTTTGCCTTGTCCATCTCCGTTACCTCTACCTCTTCCGTTGGAACTGCTTATAATTTTATCAAACAATTCTTTAGAAATATATTTGGCGAATAACTGACACCGGCGGCTTTCAGACTGCGATAGAAAGCACGAAGGTGATTTTCGGAACCTTTTTCCAAGTTATTCAATACAATTGTAATATCCTTGTTATCGACTTTTTTGAGATAGTTCAATATATCGGCTATATCAAGGTCTTCGATTTCAATACCGACCAACAAAGCATCATTTGCACTTTTTGAACCTGCTTTTACTAATGCAAAATATAGTTTTTGTAAATCTGCATTTGCGAAACGTCCAACGTCCATTGTCTTTACAGGATTTACCAGTTTATACTTATTGATAAGTCCGTCCAAAGCATCATAATGTCTTTGCTCCGCTTTGCTGATATTATCGAAAATCCTTTGATTGAATTTGTCATACAGAGTAATATACACATCACGCGCAAGTTTCTCTTCCTCGACCATATAGAGAATAGCATCTTTTTCAGCCGCACTTAAACTCTCCAGCGGAAGACTGTCTATATTTCCGTTGCCATTTCCTTGTCCACCACTGTTGCCATGCCCACGACCACGTCCGTCCAAATCGTCAAAATCCCAAGGTCCGCCTTTGTTTGTGCAGGAAGCTAAACCAAGTAGCATTGCGGCAGCAATTAGCAGTGTTGATAAATATGTCTTTTTCATAATACACCTTTCTAAATAATCATTAAATAAAAATATTTCAAATTATTGAACGCTTTCAGCATTCTTTTTACTTAATAAATAATTAAGCGGAACAAATCAAACTGATGGAAGTTCCAATGTCTGATTTAATAATTAGACAAATTAGTCCTGAAAAGGTTTAATGAGAATAAAGAAATTTATTTAATAAATCTTCCGTCATCGCTTGTGTTCGGTAAACGATGAGTTTTATCGGAAAGCCAACCCGTTTTGATATTATTCCTTTCGTCAAATGCCGGTACAAACGGTTTAATATCAAGAAGCGGAGTACCGTCAATAATATCAATACCGTTAATATGTAGGATATTGTTCTCAATTCGGGTAAGGTGGACAATGGAAAGTCCTATCGGATTTGGACGTCCGGGCGCCCGTGTTGCAAAAACTCCGTGTGTTTGAGTGTCCATATATGGAGTAACAAGTAATTTTGTTTCTTTAATTAAGTGGAAATGACACAAAAGAATAATATGCGAAAAACCTTCCAAATCATTTAAACCCTCTGCAAATTCAGAAAACACTTCCACAGTTCCGGAAACTCCTTCCGCCGCAGGTGGCTGTATCGGAGTGCCTTTTGGCTTTGTATAGGGTGAATGAATGACGCCAATCGGTTTGTAAATAATGCTATTCATTGCGTCTTTTCCCCTAATTTGTCATCAATAATTCTTAATGGCTTCGGCGAACTCATCTCTGATTAATTCTTCTTCTTCCGGGGTTAATTCTTTGTTACGGCGTTTCATTACTATGCGTACAGTTTCAATTGCCTTTTCAACTTTATAGTAGCTGCACCCTTTTGTGCCGCGCCAAGCAAAAGACGGAATATAATTGGGAAGGAAACCGTCTGCAACAATAATACCGCAAATACCTGCAATAGTCCCAGTTGTAAACGATGTATTGATTGCCGACTTTGTATGGTCGCCACACATAAGTCCGAGAAACATTCTGCCGGTCGGATATTGCTCATTCAGTATTTTCACACTGATTTCTCCATAAGTGTTTTTCAAATCAGACGTATTTGTATCGGCACCGAGATTGACCCATTCGGAAATATACGAATGTCCTAAAAATCCTTCGTGTTGCTTATTTGAATATGCGTGAATAATAGAATTTTCAATTTCGCCGCCTACCTTGCACCATTCACCGATAGCAGTGTTCTCATATATTTTTGCTCCGATTTTCACCGTTGAATGCTCCCCGATGAAACACGGTCCGACAATAACTGCATTTGCCATAATCTTTACATTATCGGAAATAATAATTTCACCTTCCGAGGCATCAAGTACTGCACCAGGAGCAATTGTACAATTCTTGCCGATTTTTATTCTATCCGGCTCGACTAAATGAACTCCTATTGATTTCAATTGCTCAAAATCTGCAAAATTAGCAAAGTAATCGAAAGTGGCGGGAATTTGTTTGCCTACTATATCAAGTGTATCCCAGAGATAGCTGATTATGTTTGGTTTTTCAATTTCCAAATTCGGCAAGAGCCTGTTAAATTCCGAGAATAATTTGGGTAGAAAAATATTATCGAATTGTCCGGGATTAATAATATCTTCGGCTGTGATGAGTGCGGCAAGCGGAATACCACGATACGTGAAAAGTGCCGATTTGGAAAAGCCAGGATTTTTTAAATACTCCGAATACTTTCTGTCCAATTCCTTAAAGAATTCAGTTTCGGGCAAAACCGATGAATTTAATATTAAGATATTCTCTTTCCTTATTTCCTGTTCGCTATGTTCGTATTTAGAAAGAAATGATTTCAAATGCTTTTCGCGTGCATTGAATATCAGCCGCACATTGGGGAACATTTTTTGCACTTGTTCATAATACTTCAAAGTGCCGAGCCTTAATTCCCAACCGCAATGTAATATTGAAAAAGGATAGAGACTCTTGATATATTGGGATTCAATAAGAAATATAGAATCTATTTGCATAGATAAATTCATCTATTTAATATCCAATAATTCTATAATAATGATTAATGTAGAATTGCCCGGAATACTGCTATGTCTGCGGCTACCAAAACCCATGTCGGCAGGCACCCAAAGTTTTCTCTTTCCTCCTTCTTTCATAGTCATAATGCCGTCTGCAAGACCTCTGATAACTTCAAGTTTATTACTATCAATATCATAAAGAACAAATGAACTTGGTTCGCCTTGAGTAAAAGTATCTTCTAATACAGTACCGTCCTCGGTCATAACTTTTGTGTTGATAGTAACTCTATCGCCAATTTTCGGAGAGTTGCCACCACCGACTTTCAAATCAAGATACTTTACATTATGCTTTGTGTAGCTGTATTGTACTTCCTTTTCTATCTTTGTGCTTTCTTTGGTCGAAGTGCAAGCAAAGAGTGAAAACAAGATAATGCTTAGCAATATACCCGTGAATTTATAACTAGTCATTGTGCAATCCCCGATTATTTACAAATTATTTTTTTGATTTATTATACTTAAGAGCGGCTTTGATAAAGCTAATGAACAGAGGAGTTCCGGTAACGGCTCTTGATTTCAGTTCAGGATGAAATTGAACACCAATAAACCAAGGATGTTCCTTCAATTCTGCGATTTCAACCAATTCGCCGTCCGGCGAAAGCCCGCTGAAAACCATTCCGTTTTCCGAGAGTATTTCTCTATATTCGTTGTTCAGTTCATATCTGTGGCGATGTCTTTCGGAAATATCCACAGCCTTATAAGCGTTATATGCTTTTGTACCTTTCTGCACCTTGCAGGGATAAGCACCGAGACGCATAGTACCGCCTTTGTCTTTTACTGCTTTCTGGGATTCCATCAAATCAATTACGCAATGTGCATCTTTGTCAAATTCGGCAGAATTTGCATCTTTGATACCGCAAACATTGCGTGCAAATTCAATGACGGCACATTGCAGACCTAAACAAATACCAAAGAAAGGAATACCGTTTTCCCTTGCATATTTAATCGCATTAATCTTGCCCTCAATTCCGCGGGAGCCAAATCCCGGACCAACAAGAATTCCGTCAAGAGCGGCAATAAATTCGCCGGCATTATCTTTTGTGATTTTCTCTGCATCAATTAGTTCTACATTGACTTCCGTATCATTTATTGAACCGGCATGAATGAACGCTTCGAGAATACTTTTATACGAATCTCTGTATTTAGTATATTTACCGATAAGCCCGATATTGACTTTGTGCTTGGGATTGATGATTTTTTTTACAAATTTTTTCCAAGTATCCAAATCAGGTTGATGAAGTTTCAGATTAAACTTGTTAAGGACAAGTTCATCTAATTTGCTTTTTGCAAAAATCAGGGGTACTTCATAAATAGTATGGTCCACATCCAGAGCTTCAATTACAGATTCGTCGTTTACATTGCAAAACAAAGCGATTTTCGAGCGTTCGTCTTTCGAGAGTTTATGTTCCGTTCTGCAAATTAGAATTGTTGGCGTAATACCGTATTCCATCAGCATTTTGACTGAATGCTGTGTCGGCTTTGTTTTTAATTCACCGGAGGACTTTATGTAAGGCACATAAGTTAGATGAATACTCATTGAATTATCCGGCTCGCGCAATAATATTTGACGAGACGCCTCAAGAAATGGCAGGGACTCTATATCGCCGACCGTACCACCTATTTCAATTAACACAAAATCTACTTCACCATCGAAATACTTAATACGTTTTTTAATTTCATCTGTAATATGAGGAATGACCTGCACTGTCTTCCCGAGATATTTTCCCTTACGTTCCTTTTCAATGACAGCAAAATAGACCTGTCCGGTAGTAGCATTATTGTGTATTCCGAGCGATTGAGCAATAAATCGTTCGTAATGCCCCAAATCCAAATCCGTTTCCGTGCCGTCATCAGTTACATATACTTCTCCGTGCTGAAAAGGGTTCATCGTACCTGGGTCCACATTTATATAGGGGTCAAGCTTCATAATTGTAACGGAATAGCCGCGTTTTTTCAGCAGAAGCCCTAATGAGGAAGATGCAATGCCTTTGCCAAGCGATGATAATACGCCACCTGTTATAAATATGTACTTCGTATTTTTTTGTTTCTTTGTGCTCATAAATTTTTGTATTCGGATAGTTTAAAACTGTAAATTCAAACATAAATAAAATAGTTGTATAAAAAAAGAGTAAGGACAAAAAACATTTCAAATTGTGGAAAAATTTTTCAACATTTTTGCAAACAACAGAACGATTACAATATTGATTAGAATTTTGCAATCTTGTTAGTTTTATCTATTTTTGTTTTTAGCATTATCTAATATTTTGGATTTGATGATTTGGAAAGTATGAGTTTATATGATGCGCCAGCAAATATAGAATTGCTTGTCGATGATATTCTGGCGGGACGTGAGGCAAAGAGACGGCTTTTATCTATTGGAATTAGGCAGTCTGATATTGTTATGAAATTGAATAGTCCACCTTGGGGGGCTATTCTTGTTAAAAATATTACAACCGGTTCTACAAAACTTGCGGTCGGCAGGAATTTGGCAGGAAAAATTATGGTCAAGTATGAAGCATAAAACAATAGCATTAGTCGGTCAGCCCAACTCGGGCAAAAGTACATTATTCAATGTGCTTTCGGACATTAAGACATCAACTTCAAATTTTGCCGGTACAACCGTTGCTATCAAAGAATCATTAATCAATGTAGGCTTCCAAACATATCGCCTTATTGATTTGCCGGGTTTGTACTCCCTAAATCCCGTGGACAAAGCGGAGGAGGTTACAGTTCAATTCCTTTTGGAGAATGACGTAGATTTGATAATCAATGTGGTTGATTCCACATTGCTTTCCCGTAGTATCGAATTGACGATAGAACTTATTGAACTTGGTATTCCTATGGTTGTCGCCCTCAATCTGCAAGATGAAGCACAAAGATATGGTGTAGATATTGATGCTCAACATCTCGAACAAATTCTCGGCACTCCCGTTATAAAAACTACAGGACTATTCGGAAAGGGCGTCAAAGACTTGATTGATAAAGCCGCTCTTATAGTAGGGACGCAGAATTACAATGCAAATCGTCCTGAATTTTCTCATCATATCGAAGATGCTATCCGAAAAGTCGAGAAACAAATCAAGGATAAAGTTGATGGTAAACGCATCAGTCCATTTTTCTATGCAACAAAATTAATCGAAAACCCCGATATTCTATGTGAAGACATAGACTGGGACGTAGATGATATAATAAAAGATATTCATATTGAAACAAAACGATTGCATAGGCAGGATACATTCGAAGCCATTGCGTCCGAGCGTCATCATATCGCGATGAAGCTTACACACAGTGTTTCAAAAATTACTCGCAAAAAACAATATCCTCTCGTTGATAAAATTGACAATTGGTTGTTGCACCCTTTCTGGGGATATGTGTTTATGGCTGTGTTTGCCGTTCTGTATTTTGTTACAATTTTTCATATCGGCAATTTTATTACGGAATTAATTGAACCGATTCTGCAAAAAGTGCCACCACTCTACGAATCACTTTCGGGTGCATACCCATTTCTTTGGCTGACTATTGACGGTATATGGCAGGGATTCACAGGAGCAATTGGCATTGTTCTCCCGTATTTTTTGCCGTTATTAATATTGACTTCTTTGTTCGAGGATACGGGATATATGGCTCGCATTGCTTTCTTGTTGGACGGGCTATTTCACAAAATAGGTCTTCATGGTAAATCTGTTGCTCCGTTTATTTTGGGTATAGGCTGTACCGTACCGGCTATATATGCAACGAGGATAATTGATAATCGCCGAGATAGACTAATTACAGGTATCTTGCTAAATTTCATTCCTTGTTCGGCGCGTTTGACCGTGATATTTGCCCTCTCTGCGGCATTCACAGGACCATTATGGACAGCAGGAATTTTGCTTTTTGTTCTGTTTGTTATTGCACTGAACGGGAAAATATTGTCGCATTTTATGTCTAAACCTACCGGTTTGGTTATGGAAGTACCGACACTAAAACTCCCGAGTCTGCATACAACGTATAAGAAAACATATTTTAATGTACGTGAATTTCTAAGAGCCGCTTTGCCATTATTGGTAGTTGGTAGTATTGCACTCGGTTGGCTGGAATATTTTCATATCAGCAATATAATCAATAGTATTTCTGCGCCGCTAGTAAATACGGTACTCGGACTTCCCGAACAACTCGGTTCGACATTGCTTTTTGGATTTCTGCGTAAGGAATTAATTATTGTGATGTCCACACAAGCAATGAATGTTACTACTGTTGCCGATATTGGTCTATCTGTCAATCAAGCCGTAACTCTTACAATATTTTTGATTATGTATATTCCCTGTCTGGCAACATTCGGAGTATTATGGAAGGAATTCGGCAAAAAAGCCGTACTGATGACGGCGGTCTTCACATTAACAATAGCAATTATATCTGCTGTCAGTATTAAATATTTGCTATTGCTATTTGGTGTAGTGTAATATTTTTTTTACATTAGAAATGAATTTGATAATTATTTTTTATATTCTAAAAAAATTGAGGAATTGAAATGCTTAGTCAAGCAGTACAGGATTATGTAAAAACTATTTATAAGTTGCAAAAATTCGGCTCGGTATCAACCACTGAGATTGCTAAGGAGTTAAAAGTATCCGGCGCTTCCGTTACCGGTATGCTGAAAAGATTAGCTCAAATGAATTTAGCGGACTATAATTCATATAAAGGCGTAACATTAACTGAAAGCGGTGAAAAAGTTGCTTTGCAAATTATTCGTTTTCATAGATTATTAGAGACATATCTGCTCGAAAAACTTGGTTTTTCCCTTGACAAAGTGCATGACGAGGCTTGTCGTCTGGAGCATTTTATTTCCGAAGAATTTGTCGAAAAAATCACCGAACAATTGGGCGACCCGAAGTTCGACCCACACGGACACCCAATCCCTACAAAAGATGGCGATATGCCTTCTATTGACGAATTACCTTTAAGTGTACTTGACAAGGGTGCTGTATGCGTTATTAGTCGATTATGCGATAAAGACCCAAAACTATTAGCTTATCTCGAGAGCATTGAACTAATGCCCGGAACAAAACTTACTTTGAAGGCAAAGGAACCTTTCAACGGTCCGATGACAATTCAATATAGCGGAAAAGAAAAAATTATCGGATTTGAAGTAGCCAGCAATATTTTTGTCGAACATAAATAGAACACAATTAGTATTTGTATTTAAACCGCATCTTTTAAGGTGCGGTTTTGTTTATGAACACAAATAGCCCTGAGTTTTCAAACAGCCAAACACTCCGTCAGACTGCGTCTGCAAGCCGACTCTCACCCCAGCCCTCTCCAAAAGGGCGAGGGAGGAAAACACAAAAATACCAAACCGCACCCTGAAGGATGCGGTTAAAGTGTATGATGTCCTTGGTAATGTAGTTTTATCCTCCCCCGCCTGCTCCGAAGGGGGATATATTCGTCTGGATATTTCGGCTTTGGCGGCGGGTGTGTATTTTATCCGTATCGGCGGGAGGATGTATAAGTTTGTGAAGATGTGATTAATTAAACAAAAAGGGATAGACAATAACAGTCTATCCCTCTATTGATATTTGTCGGGTTCATTCTATATGCTAATCTCTACATTTCCCGTTTTCAACTTGTTGTAATTCACTTTGCGGATTTCCCTAACCATATTTGCCGTTACTTCCGTCAGGGTTTTACTCTGCAATGAATCTTCGTCAGCGAGTACAATTGGCTTACCGCCGTCATTCGCTTCACGCATATTAATATTGAGCGGTACTTCACCGAGGAATGTAATAGCATTTTCTTTGGCTACGTTTTTACCACCGTCCTTACCGAAAATATAATATTTCTTATCGGGCATATCGTCGGGTGTAAAGTAAGCCATATTCTCTACTATGCCGAGAATGTCCACATTCACTTTGCGGAACATCGAAATTGCACGGCGTACATCTGCCACTGATATTTCCTGCGGCGTTGTTACAATAAGCGAACCTGTAAGCGGCAATTTCTGCGTCATAGTCAATTGAATGTCGCCCGTACCCGGCGGCAAATCAAGTACGAGGAAGTCAAGTTCACCCCATTCGATTTGCTCAAACATTAATGCAAAGTAGCCGGAAAGTAGCGGTCCGCGGAGTATTGCCGCATCATCACGGTCGAGCATAAAGCCCATTGAGGCAACTTTAATACCCATACTATCGACCGGATATGCAATTGTTTTGCCGTCTGCCGTTTCCTCTGCTTCAAAAGCCTGTCCCGTAACTCCGAACATTGTCGGCTGGCTGGGACCAGTGATGTCGGCATCAAGAACACCCACCTTTGCGCCATGCCTGTGCAGTGCGGCGGCAATATTCGATGCAATTGCAGATTTGCCGACACCGCCCTTGCCGGACGAGACAGCAATAATATTCTTTACTTTTGTCAAAATTGTTCTATCGCCAATATCGGGATTGCGTTCCGCAAACATAATTTCGTTCGGGAAACCACCGGTAAATTTTTCGATAGCGGCGGCACATTCGTCATTGATTGATTTAGCAACCCAGCCGATAGGTCCGGGAAGTTCCAGCCAAATTTTGATTAGTTCATCATCTATCGTTACTTTTTGAATAGCATTCATTTCGCCGAGTGTATGCCCCAAATCGGGGTCTTTTACATTGCCCAGCACTTTAATAATATCCTGCTCTTTAAAATCAGCCATTATATCTCCATAATAAAAATAATTTGTTTACGGATTTTAACGTAATTGTAATATTTTAATTGTTATTAGTGGGATAGCAAGGAGGAAACTACAGAAAACAAGATATTCTACCTTAAAGATTATCTTTTGCAAATTAGTACGTTTTAATATTCTTTGTGGTGATTTACAAGGCATAAATTTTAATATAGAGAAAAAAATTGCTAAACATTCCCTTTTAATATAAAAATTATAAAATAAATTTATTATATTGCTCAATAATTAATGAACAAATATGGAAACGCAGTGAAGGCATATAATAAATATAAAGAAATCAGTGTGCGCCGGCGTATTACGGATATACTGCGTTGAGTAATATATGTGTTGGAACAATCTGAAAAAGCAATAGTATTAAACAAAATGTAATTAATTTCTGATTGTAGCTATGGAATACAAAAAATTTATAATAAAATTAGGTTTTAAACCTAAGGAAAATACATCAGGAATATTTCAAAAGAAATACAATGATGATTATTCGATAGAGATTAATTTCGACAAACAAGAATTTAACTTTGGAAAACTAATTAAGACAGAGAGCAAAACAACTCAGAATTTTTCACAAAAAGAGAATTGGGTCGTTTTGGAATGTGTAAACAGGCTACTAGATAAAGGTTATCAACCTCAGAATATTACATTAGAGAAAACTTGGAAAACAGGACACGGAACAAGTGGAAGATTAGATATTTTAATTACCCGAAAAAACGAAGATACCGCCTACTTAATGATTGAATGTAAAACTTGGGGAGCAGAATTTGACAAGGAATTTAAGCGATTACAAAAAGATGGCGGACAACTATTTACATATTTTCAGCAAGATAAAAATGCAGATGTATTAATGCTTTATGCTTCTGAGTTTGATGGCGAAGAAGTGAAATACAGAAATGTAATCATCAAAGTTGAAGAAGATTACAAGCAAACAGGAAATGTAAAGGATTTTTATGACCGTTGGAATAAATTACCTAAATCTAACGGGATTTTTGACAGTTGGGTAAATCCTTACGAATTTCAGAGCAAAGCATTAACAAAAAAGGATTTAAAAGAACTAAAACAAGAAGACAGCAGTTTTATTTTTAATCGTTTCTTAGAAATTTTACGCCATAACGTTGTTTCTGATAAACCTAACGCCTTCAACAAAATCTTTACTCTTTTTCTTTGTAAAATTGTCGATGAAGACAGAAAAGATGATGAGCAACTTCACTTTCAGTGGCTCGAAGGCGAAGATGATAATATCTCATTTCAAAAAAGGCTTACCGACCTCTATACAAAAGGAATGCAAGTTCTACTTGACAAAGAAGTTACAGATGTTAGTGATGACGAATTAGACAGACGTTTTCAGCAGGTT
>Ga0256846_1000635_pt1 | contig 13393 bp, 10 predicted proteins | sample TevniametaG_FD_189098 | JGI IMG/M metagenome (GOLD analysis project Ga0256846, IMG submission 189098) | Tube worm associated microbial communities from hydrothermal vent at the East Pacific Rise, Pacific Ocean - Tevnia | ecosystem: Host-associated > Annelida > Integument > Unclassified ...
AAAAGCTGTGAAACAGCCTGCGCCTTCACTTCTGTACAAGGAACAGACTCTTGCGGTAAGATCCTTAAGAGACTATTTTACCACAGATGTGACTGAGATTCTCATTGACAGCCCTGAAGTCTTCAGGGAAGTCAGGGACTTTATCAGTGTCATTGCTCCAAAACAAAAAAATATAGTCAAACAGTTTAAAGGGGAAAAACCCATATTCACCAAATATCAGCTTGAAGAACAGATTGCCTCAATCTACAAGAAGGAAGTCCATCTCAAATCAGGAGGTTTTCTTGTGATTGAACAGACAGAAGCCCTTGTCTCAATAGATGTCAACTCAGGAAAATCAACCAAAAAGAAAAATATTGAGGAAACAGCCTTTCATACCAATCTTGAAGCCTGTGAGGAAGTTGCACGCCAGTTGAGGCTGAGGGATATGGGAGGCCTTATTGTGGTGGATTTCATTGACATGAAGGAACGCCGTCACAAGGCTGAAATTACCAAGACACTGAAAAAACACCTGAAGTCAGACAAGGCCAAGACAAAGGTCGGGGGCATTACAAGTTTCGGCCTGCTTGAAATGTCCAGACAGCGCATACGGCATTCCATCACCTTTGGCAGCTATGAGACATGCAGGTACTGCAAGGGGCGCGGCCAGACCCCTTCCGTTGAAACCCAGGGACTTGCAATGCTGAGGCAGCTTAATTTAAGAACCATAAAACCTGATGTTACTGAAGCCACAGGTATTGTCCCTGATGATGTGGCAGCTTACCTGCTCAATAAAAAACGTCAGGAAATAAGTGAAATTGAATCCCATAAAAATGTCTGTATTACAATCAAGGGGGATCCTGACATGATTCCCGGAGAAAGCAGAGTCACTGTGATTACAGCTGCAGATTAAAGGCCCTGCTTGACATTGGATGCGCTATTGTGTATCTGAAACAATTTCAATCTTACAATGAAAGGAGAATTTATGCTCCTGAAGAAGAATGAAAACAAAAAAATACTGGCAGGACTGGTTGTTCTGGGTGTGATTATTCTTGCATCAGGTTATTACCTTACCAGAAAGCCTGTATCGCATAATGCCATGACACAGGAATCTGACAATCAGGGAAGCCTGACAGCACATGGCGGTACCGATGCACCACAGCCTTCTTCAAAGATCGAAGGCACCCAGGTTGTAAGGGGAAATATAGTTGTCAAGCCTGATATAGATTATAAAAAACTGAAAACTGACAAATCCTTGAACCAGCTCATGAAGGAAAGAAAGAAAAAGCTTGGCCTGAAAAACAGCCTTGATCTTGTAGTGCGCTCTGATGAAAGTTTCAAGATCGGCAGGGTAAAAGTATCCATGAGGGATATACTTGAAAAGGCTTTCATTAAAAAAGGCAGGGTTTTTCAGGAGCAGATCGAGGAATCAGGGGTTGTAAAACCCGGGAAAATAAGATCATATGGAATCTATGTTGTAAGGCCCGGAGACAATATCTGGAACATTCATTTCAATATCTTAAAGGAATACTATGAATCAAGGGGTATAAATGTTTCTCCAAAGGCTGATGAGCCCATTGGCAGGGGAATGAGCTCCGGGGTGGGGAAAATTCTGAAATTTTCCGAAACCATGGTAATTATTTATAACCTCAAGGAAAAAAAGGTGGATACTGATATCAACCTTATCGAACCCTTAAGCAAGATTGTGGTATATAACATGGAAGAAGTTTTTTCCCTGTTAAGGGAAATCAATTATGACAATATAAACCGGATCCAGTTTGACGGAAAAACCATCTGGTTCCCGGCAAAAAAATCTTAAAAGGAGGATTTTTATTTTGATTAATGCAGCATATGCAATGGGCCAGGCAGGTGGACAGGCCGGGCAGGCAGGCCCTGCCGGCGGTATAGCAAATTTTTTACCCATTATTATTCTGTTTGCAATTTTCTATTTTCTTCTGATCAGGCCACAGCAGAAAAAAGCCAAAGAGCACAAGGAAATGATAGCAAATCTGAAAAAAGGAACCCGTATAATTACATCAGGCGGTATTTACGGAACTATTATAAGCCTTGATGACACAACCATTGGCCTTGAAATAGCAGAAAAGGTCAAAATCAAACTTTCCAGGGGAAATGTTGCAGCCGTGATTTCCGGCACAGAAGGTGCAGGTCGCAAGGACAAGAAAAAATAAATTCATATTCATCAGGAGTAATGAGATTGAAATCCCTTAACATCAAAACCATATTAACGCTTGGAGTAATTATGGCGGCAGTTGTTCTGACTCTGCCGACTTTTCTGGACTGCTGGCCCCATAAAAAAATCAGTCTGGGCCTTGACCTTCAGGGTGGTATGCATCTTACCCTTGAAGTTGAGAACATAAAAGCTGTCGAGGCTGAAGTGGAAAGAACAGTGCAGGAAATAAAAACCCAGCTCAGACATGAAAAAATCAAACATCTTGGAATTTCCAGAGCCAAGGACAATTCAATTCTGGCCAAGATTCCAGATGGTGAAAATAAAATAAAATTTGAGAACATCCTGTCCAAAAGTTTTAAAAACCTTGTGCTTGGCACACCGCAAATTCAGGATAATGTTGCTGTATTCCGTCTGACACTTCCTGACAAACAGATCACAAACATCAAAAAGATGGCAACAGCCCAGGCCCTTGAAACCATACGCAACAGAATTGATGAATTCGGTGTAAGCGAGCCTGATATCCGTATCCAGGGAGAAGACAGAATCCTTCTGCAGCTTCCGGGGATAAAGGAGCCTGAAAGGGCCAAGGCGCTCATCGGAAAAACAGCACAGCTCACATTCCAGCTTGTGGATGAAAATGCAGATGTGAATGAAGCCTTGAACGGTACTCCTCCTGTGGGAGATGAGATACTTTATCAGAATAAATATAATCCTGGCTCAGGGGTTTCCACCAAAATTCCGTTTCTTATCAAAAAACGCGTTCTTCTGGACGGCAGCCTTTTAACCAATGCAAGGGTTGAATTTGACAGATTTCAGCAGCCGCAGATCGGCATTGAGTTCAACCGCAAGGGAGCAAGAATTTTCGAGCGTGTAACAGGAGCCAATATACACAAACGCCTTGCAATCATCCTTGACAAATCAGTTTATTCCGCACCTGTGATCCAGGACAGAATTGCAGGGGGCAGAGCTGTAATCACAGGCAATTTCACCATGGATGAGGCAAAGGACCTTGCCATTGCCCTGAGAGCAGGTTCTCTTCCCGCTCCTGTTAAAATCATTGAAGAACGTACTGTAGGCCCAACCTTAGGTTCTGATTCAATACGCATGGGAATGATATCAATGGTTGTGGGCGGCCTTCTTGTGGTATTGTTCATGGTATTTTATTACAAGACAGCAGGTCTTATTGCAGATATTGCCCTTATCGTGAATATAATTCTCATTGGCGGAGGCCTTGCAGCTTTCCAGGCCACACTGACCCTGCCTGGTATTGCAGGTATTATTCTTACCATAGGTATGGCAGTTGACGCCAATGTTATCATCTATGAAAGGATAAGGGAGGAAATAAGAGCCGGAAGGACAATCCTTGCCTCTGTTCACACAGGATTTGAGATTGCAACCATGACCATTCTCGATGCAAATGTGACCACATTGATCGCAGCAATTGTATTGTACCAGTTCGGAACAGGCCCTGTTAAAGGATTTGCCGTAACTCTCGGTCTTGGTATTGTTGCAAGCCTTTTTACTGCATTGATCCTGTCAAAAATTATTTTTGATTTTGTTTTAAGAACCAGCCATGCTTCAAAGCTCAGTATATAAAGGAAAGTAAAAATGGAGTTTATCAAACCCGGTATCAATATAGATTTTATCGGCCGCAGAAAAATTGGATTTGCATTGTCCCTGACACTGATTGTGGTGAGCATAGTATCGCTTATCATTCACCACGGCCCCAATTATGGAATTGATTTTGTGGGCGGCACCCTGATTCAGGTAAAATTTTCCAAACCGGTTAAGGTGGGCAAGATACGTGACGGGCTTAATAATGTCGGTTTCAAGGACGCTTCCGTTCAGGACTTTGGACAGACAAACGGCCATGAATTTCTCATCCGTACCGACAATTCCGCCATGAGCAGCCAGGGGCTTGCCAGATCGGTCAAGGAAGCTCTCAAGGCTTCCACAGGAATTGCACCTGAAATCAGAAGGGTGGAAATGGTCGGCCCTAAAGTCGGAAAAGACCTGCGGGGCAAGGCACTTCTTGCAATTTTTTATTCCCTGCTTTTTATCACCATATATATTTCAGGGCGTTTTGAATTAAAATGGATGCTGTCAGGAGTTACAGCAGGATCCCTGATGATTGCTGTTTATTTTCTGTCTGTATTCAATGTCAGCATGGCAATACTGACATTCTGTGCCCTTGTCATAACCCTGGTACTGTTCTGGTTCCTTCAGCTTAAATATGCCATGGGCGCTATTTTAGCCCTTATCCATGATGTACTGATCACGGTAGGCATCTTTTCCATACTTAACCTTGATTTTTCCCTTGAAGTCATTGCAGCGCTTCTGACCATAATCGGATATTCACTCAATGACACAATCATTGTGTTTGACCGCATAAGGGAAAATATAAAAGGAGCCAAATCAAATGCAGACATGCCTGCATTGTTCAATAAAAGTATCAATGACACTCTTTCAAGAACAATTTTGACTTCATTTACAACCCTGGTTGTTCTTTTTGCCCTGTATTTTCTTGGCGGTGAAATTATCCATAATTTTGCATTTGCCATGATCATAGGTGTGTTTGTGGGTACATATTCATCCATTTTTGTGGCAAGCCCTCTTGTGCTTGCGGTCAACAAGAGGCACTGAAATGTCTTTAAGCCCACAAAAGCATATGGCAGCCTGTTTTTTTGTCCTGCCTGCATTTTTGTTTCTTGTTTCCTGCTCCTCTTTATTCCACAAAGGAGCAGGAACTCACAACCCTTCTGTGGATTCTGCTCACAGGGCTGAAATATCTGCCCTTGAATCCGAAATTGAGTCCATGAAAAAAGAGCAGGCCAGGCTTCAGGCCGGGATCAATGCCAAAGATGCTTCCATGAAAGCTTTACAGGCAAAACTGGTCAGAATGGAAAAAAAGATCAGACAGATGGAAAAAGCTGCGGCAAAACCCATGCCCCATACCGCCATGCACAGGCCAATCAGGCTTTCTGCAAGTGAATTCTATAAAAAAGCAAGAAATCTTTTTCTGGAAGAAAATTTTAAAAAAGCTGCTTCCATGTTTGCAGAATTTGAAAAAAACTGGCCCGGCAACAGCCTTGCAGACAATGCAGCCTACTGGCTTGGGGAATGCCATTATTCCCTCGGCAGATATAAAAAAGCTGCTATGATTTTTAAAAACCTGACAAAAAAATATCCAAAATCAGAAAAAGTGCCTGATGCGCTTTTAAAAACTGCATATGCGTATTTATCCCTGGACGATACAAACAGGGCTCATTATTTTTTAATTAAACTTGTGAAAAACTATCCATTTTCACCTGCAGCAGAAAAAGCCCAGGTGAAACTGAAGGACTTTAAATAAGTCCTGTACACTGTCACAATGCAGAATGCCCGTGAAAAATACCTGCCCTGGCTGACCTTAAGGGAGATCCCTTTTGTTGGCAATGTAATATATAAAAAACTGATTGACCATTTTCAAACCCCGGACAGGGTTCTGGCTGCGTCCAAAGATACGCTGGAAAAAACAGGTTTTCTGTCTTCAAGGGTCATAAAGGGTATACTGAACCATGACAGGGCAAAGCAGGCAGCAGCAAGAGAGCTTGATCTTATAATAAAAAAAAGAGTCAGGATAGTAACCTTAACAGACAGACATTATCCGGCTTTGCTCAGGCACATACCAGACCCGCCTCCTTTGCTGACCCATGCAGGAAACATTGACAATCAAACCCCATGTATTTCCATTGTAGGGTCAAGAAAACCCACTTCATACGGCATGACTGCGGCACGCCGCCTTGCAGCAGGACTTGCAGACAAAGGATTTCAGATTGTGAGCGGAATGGCAAGGGGCATTGATACAATGGCGCATAAGGCAGCCTTGAGTGTTAATGCCCGGACTCTTGCTGTTCTGGGCTCCGGTCTTGACAGGATTTACCCTGCTGAAAATTACAGGCTTTTTCAGGTCATCAGGGAAAAGGGAAGTGTTTTTTCAGAATTTAAAATCCAGACACAGCCTGCTGCCCATAATTTTCCCCTGCGCAACAGAGTCATTGCAGGCATGTCATGCGGAACCATTGTCATAGAAGCGGCAGAAAAAAGCGGAAGCCTGATCACAGCAAGGCTTGCCCTGGAATACAACAGGGAACTTTTTGCTGTGCCTGGCAGTATATTTTCCCCAAAAAGCCGGGGAACCCATGCCCTGATCAGACAGGGAGCAAAACTTGTTGAAAATGAAACTGATATAATAAATGAGCTTCATCATTTTGTACACGCAGAAAAAAAGGAAAAACCCGGAAAAAAAACTGTTTTACAAAAAAAAACAAAAACCTGCACTGATTTGTCAATTATAAAGTTTCTTGACCCCTACCCTGTTCACATAGATATTCTGATTGAAAAAAGCGGGCTTTCACCTTCAGAGGTAATGTCCCAGCTTACAGACCTGGATCTTTCCGGAAAAATCAGGCGCCATCAGGGTGATTATTATTCACTGACGGAGGATACCATTGAGTAAACCGCTGATCATAGTTGAGTCTCCAACCAAAATCAAAACTTTGAAAAAATATATTGGAAAAGATTTCAAGGTGGCTGCAAGCGCAGGCCATATAAGGGATCTTCCAGTCAAAACCCTGGGCATTGACATAGAAAAAAATTTTAAAGCCCATTATGTCAACATAAAGGACAAAGCCCAGGTAATAGCCAATTTAAAAAAGCTTGCAAAGGGGTGCGATCATATTTATCTGGCTCCTGACCCTGACCGGGAAGGTGAAGCCATAGCCTTTCATATCATGCATATCCTTAAAGGCAGGGACAGGGTTTTTCACAGAATTCTCATCCATGAGCTGACCAAAAAAGGCATTATGGAGGCTTTGCAGCATCCTCTTGAGCCTGATGAAAACAAGTATAATGCCCAGCAGGCAAGAAGAAAGCTTGACCGTCTTGTGGGCTATCAGATTTCACCCCTGCTGTGGCAGAAGGTTCAAAGGGGATTGAGTGCAGGCAGGGTGCAATCTGTTGCCGTTAAGATAATCTGCGACAGGGAAAGGCAGATCAGAAAATTTGAGCCTGAGGAATTCTGGACTGTCACTGCCCGCCTTTCAGGCCCTGTGCCGCCTGAATTCACAGCAGAGCTTGCAAAAATCAACAATAAAAAAGCAAAAATAAAAAATGAGGCCCAGGCTTCTGATATTCTTGATGAACTTGCAAACGGGGATTTCAGGGTTCAGGAAATCAAGGCAAAAACCGTCAGAAAGAATCCTTTGCCACCCTTTATTACCAGTAAACTCCAGCAGGATGCAATCAACCGCCTGAGATTTTCAGCAAAAAAAACCATGATGATTGCACAGCAGCTTTATGAAGGCATTGAAATAGGCTCAGGCGGGCCTGAAGGTCTTATCACCTACATGCGTACTGACTCCACAAGAATATCTTCAGATGCTGCTGAACAAGCCCTTGATTTCATAACCCAGAACATGGGAAAGGAATTTGCACTTTCCAGGCCAAGATTCTTTAAAAACAAAAACAAGGCTCAGGATGCCCATGAAGCCATACGCCCGACTTCCGTGTTTCACACTCCTGACTCCCTTAAAAATTTTCTGTCCCCTGACCAGTTCAGGCTTTATGATCTTATCTGGAAAAGGTTTGTGGCTTCCCAGATGGCACAGGCAATAGTTGATCAGACAACAATCCTGATCCAGGCAGCAGACAAATATTTATTTTCAGTGGGTGGATCCACCATACGATTCCCAGGGTATATGACCCTTTATTCACAGGCACCGGATGCAAAGAAAAAACAGACCCAGCTCCTGCCGGAACTGAAAAAGGACGATGTTCTCAAGGCACTTGAAATCACTCCTAAACAGCATTTTACAAAACCACCACCACGTTTTTCCGAAGCATCTCTTGTCAAGGAACTTGAAAAAAACGGAATCGGAAGGCCAAGTACCTATGCATCCATTCTGACTGTAATCAGGGACAAAGGCTATGTTGAACTTGTCCAGAGGTATTTTGTTCCAAGTGAGCTCGGGTTTATCGTCAATGACCTTCTTGTGGCAAGTTTTCCTGAAATTCTGGATATATCGTTCACAGCACAGATGGAAACTGATCTTGACAACATAGAACGGGGAACACTTGAAGAAATTGAAGTGCTAAAAAAATTTTACGCTTCATTCAAACAATACCTTGATCAGGCAAAGGAAAAAATGATCAGTGTCAAAGGCGTTGGAATTGATACTGATCTTTCATGCCCCTCATGCGGGAAGCCTCTTAAAATCAAGATAGGCAGAAACGGGCATTTTCTCGCCTGCACAGGATATCCTGAATGTTCTTTCACCAGTAATTATGAACGTGATGAAAAAGGCAGGATCTCCATTGTTGAAAGAGTTGTGGACAACACAAAAGTCAAGGACTGCATAAAATGCGGCAAACCAATGGTGCAGAAAGACGGCCGGTTCGGGCCTTTTCTTGCCTGCACAGGATATCCTGAATGCAAACATACAGAATCCATCAATGGCGGCCATAAGGGACAGGACACAGGGGTGAAATGTCCTGAACCTTCATGCACCGGGACGATTCTGGAAAAAAAATCAAGAAGAGGCAAAATATTTTACGGGTGTTCGCGTTACCCTGATTGTTCCTTTGCTTCATGGGACAAACCCGTTGACACTCCATGCCCGGAATGCAATTCACCATATCTTGTTGAAAAGGAAACAAAAAAACAGGGCAAATTCCTGAAATGCCCCAACAGGGAATGCGGATACAAACAGAGTTTATAGATTAAAAATTCAGGCTGTCTCCTGTTATCTGCCATGGGCCCATTTCTGTATTGCCTCAAATACAAGGTTGCGTTTAATGGGCTTGGTTAAAAATCCGTCCATACCTACCTTTTTGCATTCCTGCCTGAAATCGTCCAGCACATTGGCTGTCAGGGCAAGAACAGGTATTGCAGAAATATTGTTCTGTTTTTCAAACACACGTATCTTTTCCGTGGCTTCAAAACCGTTCATTTCAGGCATGTTTATATCCATGAAAACAAGGTCATAGGCATCAGGATCAGCCATGTATTTTTCAAGAGCCTGCTTTCCATTGGAAGCCACATCAATCATGTACCCAGCCTTTGAAAGCATGATACTGGTCATTTTCTGATTTACAGGGTTATCTTCAACCAGAAGAATTGATGCAGAAGACTTTCTGTTTTCAGACAAAAGATGGGAGGTCAGAATTTCCTGGTTTTCTTCCTGCACAACATCAGGGCCAGGATATTTTCTGTCAAGACCCATGACATAGGACAGCATATCAAACAATTTAACCCTTGATACAGGTTTTGGCAGAAATCCCTTGAATCCTGCATCCTGAAACATCTTTGCAATACCGGGCACAGGTATTGAGCAGGCAATGCACTTAAACTCAGAATCTGAAGGACGGATCTGGCTTATTTTAAGCTTCAGTTCAGATTCCGTACCCTTGACGGATTTGCCAAAATCAATGACTCCGGCATCAAATCCTTCAGTATCAGATTCTGGTTGTTTCTTAAAAAAATAATGAAAATCCTCGAAATCTACACGGGTGACTTTCATGCCGGCAAGACTTAATTCCTGTGACAGGATCTGATATGTCTGATCCGATGCAGTGCACACAAGTATTTTTCTGTTCTTCAGGTTTGCAGGGCGAATGCGTTTTGGCCTTTTGTTTTCAGCAAGCTCAAGGCATGAAGTGAAACAGAATACAGAGCCTTTGTCCACAACACTTTCAGCACTGATATCACCGCCCATTCCAAGGGCAATATTTCTGCTTATGGCAAGCCCGAGGCCTGTGCCTCCATATTTGCCGGCAATATCATCCTTGGACTGAACAAAAGGGTTGAAAATCTTATCAATCCTGGAAGGAGAAATTCCAATGCCGCTGTCACTCACCCTTATAATCAGATTGCAGTGATTCTCATCTGCAAAAGAAGAATCAATATCAAGCCTGATAAAGCCTTTATGTGTGAATTTTGCAGCATTGCCAAGAAGATTGAGCAGAACCTGACGAAACCTGTGGGGATCTCCCATAACCCTTGCCGGCACTGAATCGGAAACATAACAGACAAGCTCGACCCTGGATTCATCAACCCTGGTTCTGATTATGTCAATGGTTTCAAAGCAGAGAACCTCAGGGTCAAAACTTATGTTTTCAAGGGTCATTTTCCCGGCTTCGACCTTGGAAAAATCAAGTATGTCATTTACCACTGACAATAAAGTATCACATGAAAACTTTGCATTTTTCAGAAAAGATCTCTGCTCCTCATTCAGGGGAGTGTCCATGAGCATGTCTGTATACCCGACAATTCCATTCAAGGGAGTGCGGATTTCATGGCTCATGCTTGCAAGGAAAAAGGTTTTGGCTCTGGAAGCTTCCCTTGCCTGCCTTGCAAGAACATTGGCCCTTTCAATTGCAGCACAGAGTTCCTGATTGGTTCTGCGCAGGCTCAGCAGGTTTTTCTTTTCCCTTGCAATGCGCCTGATTCTGGCCAGAACGGAATTAAGTTCAAAAGGCTTTGTCATATAATCTGATGCACCTGCATCCATTATATCGACATATGAATAATCAGATCCATATCCTGTCATCATGATAAAATCAATATCAGGATATCTTGATTTTACTGTTTTAAGAAGCTGGATTCCATCCATTTCAGACATTGAGATATCTGAAATCACAAGATCAAAACTCTGTGAATCAATCATTTCAAGGGCTTTCTGAGCTGTGTCAGCATCAGAGCACAGAAAACCTGAACGCTGCAATGATTTTGTCAGAACAGGTCTTAAATTGTCATCATCATCCACCACCAGCACACTGGTAATGGGAAAACCAGCAATTGCAGCAGATTTATTATCAGTCGCTGACTCTTTCAACATATTCACGTGTTCTTGTGTCCACCTTGATAACCTGACCTTCTTCCACAAACGGGGGTACCTGGATCTCAAACCCTGTTTCCAGAACAGCAGGCTTGGTGCTTCCGGTTGCAGTATCTCCCTTGGCCCAGGGATCTGATTTCACAACCTTGAGATTGATAAAATTCGGCAGAGTAATGCCAATGGGAAGCCCATTGTACAAAAGTATGGTGCAAAGAGTATTATCCTTTAAAAGGTCAACAGCGTCCCCGACCTGATCCCTGTTGAGAAAATGCTGCTCATAATTGGAAGTATTCATAAAGCAGTAAGTGTCCTTATCCGCATACAGATATTCCATTTCCTGTTCCTCAAGATCAGCTTTTTTAAATTTATCGCCTGATCTGTAGGTACGTTCAAACTGGGCACCTGTAATCATGTTTTTTAATTTACATTTGTAAAGGGACTGGCCCTTGCCGGGTTTTTTAAATTCAAAATCAACTATAACATAGGGTTCGCCGTCGATTTCAAATTTAAGTCCTTTTCTCAGGTCACTTGCTAAATACATTCAATACTCCTAAATTTGTGTTTCATAATTCACTGATTTAAACATATTTCTTCTTTAATCATATTAATTGTGAATTGGCAACCTTCAGAATAAAAACAGCTTGCATTTTTAGCGTGATTATAGGAAATATAAGAGTTTAAATAAAAAACAATTGCACAGGATTTTTATATGATAATAGTTATTGATTTCGGTTCCCAGTTTAACCAGCTTATTGCACGAAGGGTAAGGGAAAACAATGTATATTGCCAGGTTGAACCTTCTGATATACCCCTTGAAAAAATCAGGGATCTAAACCCTGAAGGGATCATTCTTTCAGGAGGCCCGTCCAGTATTTATGAAAAAGATGCTCCCCGTATCGACAAGGCCGTGTTTGATCTTGGTGTTCCCATACTTGGCATATGTTATGGAATGCATTATATGATCCATGCCCTTGGAGGTAATATCCAGAAGGCAGACAAACGGGAATACGGGTTTGCCAGCCTTGAGATCAAAGAACCATGCCCTTTGTTCAGGGATATGGATTCAGGGTTCCAATGCTGGATGAGTCATGGTGATTCTGCAATTGATCTGCCAGATGATTTTATAATTACAGCATCTACCTCAAACACACCCATTGCCGCCATTGCAAACCCGGACAAAAAACTTTACGGTCTTCAATTCCATCCTGAGGTTGAACATTCCATTAATGGCGCCCTTATGATCAGGCATTTTCTGTTCGATGTCTGCAAATGCAGTGAAACATGGACAATGCAGTCATTCTGTGACGGAGCTGTCAAACAGATCAGGGAAAGTGTGGGAAACGGAAAGGTTATAATGGGCCTTTCAGGCGGTGTGGATTCATCTGTTGCAGCAACCCTGATTCACAAGGCCATTGGAAAAAGGCTTTTCTGCATTTTTGTTGACAACGGTCTGCTTAGAAAAAATGAAAAACAGGGCATTGAAAAAAACCTGATCCGTCATCTTGACCTCAACATAAAATTTGTTGATGCCAGGAAAAAATTTCTGGATGCCCTTAAAGGAGTGTCCGATCCTGAACAGAAACGCAAGATCATAGGAAAGCTTTTCATAGAAGTGTTTGAAACAGAAGCCGGCAAAATAGAAGGTGCCGATTTTCTGGGACAGGGAACATTATATCCTGATATCATTGAATCAAAATCAGCATTTGGCGGCCCCACATCAATAATAAAATCCCATCATAATGTGGGAGGCCTGCCTGAAAAAATGAAACTAAAACTCATTGAACCTCTGCAGCTTCTTTTCAAGGACGAAGTAAGAAAACTTGGTACACAACTTGGTATCAACGATGATCTCATATGGCGGCAGCCATTTCCCGGCCCCGGCCTTGCCATAAGAATAATGGGAGAAATCACTGAGCAGCGCCTTGAAATCTTAAGGGAAGCAGATGCCATCCTGCTTGAGGAAATTCAGAAAGCCGGACTCTACAGAAAACTGTGGCAGTCATTTGCAGTGCTTCTGCCTGTCAAGAGTGTGGGAGTAATGGGCGACAAAAGGACCTTTGCCAACTGCATTGCCATAAGGGCGGTCACAAGCAGCGATGCCATGACAGCAGACTGGGCAAAACTGCCCCATGATCTTCTTGGGGTTATTTCCAACCGAATTATCAATGAAGTGGACAATATCAACCGCGTTGTCTTTGACATTACTTCAAAACCTCCCGGAACCATTGAATGGGAATAATTGACATGCCCACAGAAGATGAAAGGATATATTCTCGATGAATTTAAAAGATTTCAAACCTGACCCGCCGGATTTTGATGAGGAAAATGAAATATCACAGGCTCCGGAAGC
>Ga0256846_1000637_pt1 | contig 13353 bp, 17 predicted proteins | sample TevniametaG_FD_189098 | JGI IMG/M metagenome (GOLD analysis project Ga0256846, IMG submission 189098) | Tube worm associated microbial communities from hydrothermal vent at the East Pacific Rise, Pacific Ocean - Tevnia | ecosystem: Host-associated > Annelida > Integument > Unclassified ...
CTAATAAATACAATTTCTAAAGCAAACAATACAAGCATAATAATTATTAATACTTTTTGAATAAAAAATGCACGACGTTGCTTTTCAAACCCATTGAAAATCATAGAATAATCATTTGTCATCAAATATCTCTCATAATCCTCGGCGGCTTCTTTGTATCGCAGACCAATCAAAATCATGGGTACTCCAAAAATCGCACCAATAATAATGATGCAATTTAATGCACCCATAATAATTGTAAATATTCCTACAAACTTCATATCCTTAATCATTTTGGACATAATACTGTAAAGTGCAGGATTCTCTGTTTCCATTTGAAATTGCTGGTAATTATTCTCATTCATCGCATACCCCTATATGTTGTTATAAATCAATTATTTTCAGTTTATTAATCGTGCCAAACCAAATAATATCAAATATATAATATTATTTATTTTGTTGCAAGTAAAATTATTCGGAATTTTGCAGTTAGAACAATGAAAGGAAGAAAAAATGAAAGTATCAGTTGTAGGTCTCGGCTATGTAGGATTGCCATTGCTCTGTGCAATTGCAAAAAAATCAGGCGACAAGAGCGCAGGATTTGACATTAGCGAAAGCAAGGTCAAAGATATAAGAGCGGGCAAATGTCCTGTGGACGATGCTCGTTGTATGGAGGATTTGAAAACAATTGATTGTAATGTTAGCAATGATGATTCCATATTGCAAAATTCGGACGTTTTTATCGTATGTGTGCCTACACCGGTATTTGACGACTACACTCCCGACCTGAAACCCGTAATGAATGCAGTTAAACAAATTTCCAAATATCTGAATAAAGGGAATTACCTTGTCATTGAATCAACGATTAACCCGGGTGTATGCGACGAAGTTGTTATACCTATAATAGAAAAAGGAACAGGATTAAAAGCAGGTGTTGATTTCGATGTTGCCCACTGTCCCGAGCGAATTAATCCGGGTGATTCCAAATGGAATGTTTATAATATCCCGCGTAACATAGGCTCCACCCGTCCCGAGGCAACTAAATTTTTAGCAGATTTTTATCGCTCTTTTATTGATGCGGAAATAAACGAAATGCCCGACCTGAAAACAACGGAAGCCACAAAGATTATTGAAAATACTTTCCGAGATATAAATATTGCTTATGTCAATGAACTTGCTAAATCTTTTGATGTCCTCGGAATTGACTTGCTGACAGTGATTAAAGGGGCATCTAACAAGCCATTTGCTTTTATGCCGCATTATCCGAGCTGTGGAGTCGGCGGACATTGTATTCCCGTGGACCCTTACTATTTAATCGAACGGGCTAAGCAAAGCGGGTTCGACCATAAGTTTTTGAAAATAGCAAGACAAATAAATAATTCTATGCCGGAGTATTCCGTTGATTTGCTTGCAACAGGATTGAATAAATTTGAAAAACCGCTTAAGAATACAAAGGTTGGCCTGCTCGGTATGTCCTACAAAGCAAATGTAGGAGACTTGCGGCAAAGCCCATCGGTTGAGATTAAGCGAATTTTGTTGGAGCGTGAAGCCGATTTGGAAATTTACGATAAGTATTTCCCGGATTTAAGTACTTGTGCATCGCTCGAGGAAATTCTGGATAAATCCTATGCCGTCCTTATCGCAACCGACCATAAGGAATTTAAGGATATTACACCTGCGTTGCTTATTAAGCATAATGTTAAAGTTGTTATTGACGGTAAGAATTGTCTGAACAAAGAAGAAATTATTAACGCCGGTATTTATTACAAAGGTATCGGTAGATAAAAATAAATAAAGGAAACGAAATGAATTTTATTGATTTGAAGAGGCAGTATGCCGAAATCGAAGATGATATTAACAAGGGTATTAACGCCGTACTCGAACATGGTAGATATGTTCTGGGACCTGAAATTGATAAGTTGGAAAAGGAACTTGCCGAATATGTCGGTGTCAAGCATTGCGTTGCATGTTCCTCCGGTACAGACGCTCTGCTAATGCCGCTTATGGCTTGGGGTATAGGGCTTGGCGATGCCGTTTTCACTACACCGTTTACTTTCATTGCAACAGCGGAAATTATCAAGCTTGCCGGTGCTACTCCCGTATTCGTGGATATTGATGAGAAAACATATAATATTGCTCCCGATAAATTGGACGAGGCAATAGAACGAGTTAAGTTGGAAGGCAAATTAACGCCTAAATTAATTATACCGGTTGACCTTTTCGGTTTGCCTGCTGATTATGAAGCAATTATTCCGATTGCCGCAAAGCACGGCTTAAAAATATTGGAAGATGCGGCTCAGGGTTTCGGTGGCGATATTAACGGCAGGAAATCCGCTTCGTGGGGTGATGCCGCCGCCACTTCATTTTTTCCGGCAAAGCCGCTTGGTTGTTATGGTGATGGCGGTGCAATCTTTACAAATGATTCTAATCTTGATACGCTCTTGCGTTCTATACGTATGCACGGACAGGGTGAGGAGCGCTATGATAATGTTCGTATTGGTATTAATGGTAGATTGGATTCCATTCAAGCGGCTGTACTGCTTGCCAAAATGAAAATATTTGATAAGGAATTAGTACTGCGAAATAATGTCGCCGCTTATTATAAAAAGACGCTATCGCAAAAAGTCGGTACACCCTTCGTCCCGAATGGTTATACATCTTGTTGGGCGCAATATTGCGTGCTTGCCGATAGCTCCGAACATCGTACTACAATACAGAATAAACTGAAAGAGCAAAATATACCTACAGCTATTTATTACCCCAAACCTTTGCATTTGCAAGATGCTTTTGCCGAATTGGGATATAAGAAAGGTGATTTTCCTATAACCGATAGTATAGCCGAGCGTATTTTTGCCCTGCCTATGCACCCCTATTTGACGGAAGAAGAAATTGATTTAATTGCAGAAACTATTGGCGAATAATTATGCAGAAATTTCTCGACATAGTACAAATGAATATCCCCGATATTCAAAAAGAATTTGACGAATATCAGAAAGAGAATTTTCCTGTACGCTCTCCTGAGTTCTTTTGTTTAGAACTAAATGGTGAGGCGGGCGAACTTGCCAACCTCGAAAAGAAAATATGGAAGGGCAGAGACATTACTCCCGAAAGGCTTGCGGACGAAGCCGCTGATGTATTCATAGCACTAATGAACTATGCAAATTCCCGTGATATTGCACTTGGTGAAGCTGTGCGGAATAAACTCAAAATCATTGATGAGAAAATGCGTGAAATGAAACGGCAAGGCAAAGAGTATTAAATATAAGAGGCTGTCCCAAAAGGATAGCCTTTTTTTATAGAACAAGCTCGTTTCAGGAACTTCCCGAGAGAAGGGGAATGATAATGCATCCACTCTGAAAAAAGGCAAAAGGTATAGATGCAATACCGCACCCTGAAGGCTCCGGTTAAAGTGTATGATGTGCTTGGTAATGTAGTTTTATCCTCCCCCGCCTCCCCCGCAGGCACCCCCTCCGAAGGGGGACATATTCGGCTTGATGTGTCGGGCTTGTCGGCGGGTGTGTATTTTGTACGTGTCGGTGGTAAGATGTATAAGTATGTGAAATTATAAAGTCCCTCTCTCGCAGTGGCAGACGCAGTCTGACGGGGGGGTGTTCTTGCTGTTCAACCCCTTTGCTCTTTGGGAGAGGGCTGGGGTGAGGGGCATCTATTCCCCTGTTCCCAGCCCCCTGAATCCTGCTCCCTAATTCATTACTCAGGTGATTGCAAGTCTTCTTCTTTAAATCCATAGGTTCGCATCCAATATTCTTTTGTGAATTTTACCTGTCCGGTTTGAGTTAGTCGCATATCTCGTTCCACCATTTGGGCATTGTCCGAATCGTTAAGCGTCAGACTGAACTGAGGATATGGCGGTGCAAAATTCAAATCAATAATTGCTTCAATCAATTTATTCATTGTGCTTTCCACAAGTCGAATGTCCGAGAGTATAACTTCCTTACGAATTTTAAAATGCGTCTGCGAAGCGGCATAGCTCCCCATATCCAGTTCTGTTGTCAATGTCTGCGAAAGAATTGCTTTCGATATTTCTGCATTACAGAATTTTATTAAATCACGATAAAGTGCGGACGATGTACTTTTTGCCGCTTCATGCAATTCCAGATTAATATCGCTCGGTACAACAATAACAGAATCTTCGACCAATTCAGATAGCGAATCGGCAAGTTTCTCGGCTTCTTCCTGCGAGCCACCCCGCCCGTAATGCCCCATTAATATTGGCATTCCGAACTTCTCGGTAAAATTCACCCAAAACTTCAAACTACCATTCTTGAAAACAACGGGCCAATAACATTTTTGCAGTAGCGGACTACCATAAGGATTTAGATAACTTGTTTCGTACAGCACATTTATTATCTTATGTTTGGGAACAACTACCCCCTTGGGTTCGCCCTGCTTCTTATAGCGTAGATTCCGCTCACTATCAAAGAAAAACCATTCCTGCGGTTTTGCTACAAAATCAACCGGAACAATAGTTGTTCGTTTGCCATGCCGCAATTCCCAAATAATCTCCATTGGCTGATAGCCGAATAAAGGTGCTTCGAGTATTTCGCGCTCAATTCTGTTTAAGTCCAAACGGCGGAATATCGTTTCGAGTTCTTTCACAATACTTGCCGCCGCACCGTTTGCCACTATTCTAAAATCAAGGGATAGAAGTCCGCTTTTTCTGGACTGTATGCAACTCCAGACATGTGCATCGTTCTTCAATTCGCGATATGCCTCAATGGTTTTTCCGGTTCGTTTCAGCACACTGTCCGGATTCGGCAGAATACCGCTCAATGTAGCGAACCATCTGTCATTATAATTAATCTGTTTTGTTAATTCATTGTGTTTTTTCATAATCTTGCTCATAAATATTTATCTTACTCTGCCAATTGTGTAGCCGGCAAGAACACCGCCGAGTACCATAAGCGGTTTTTCCCACCATTTTTCCTTTGTTTGCTTTATTCTATAAACGACCGCCCTCTCTGTCATCATAGTATCGGAATGTCTATTTATTCTAAGCGAAAAGAAGCCGTTCGGAAATTTATAATATGAACGAATCGTATCGTGCTGAATAATCGTATCAATTTCCGCCCGAAACGGGTGATAGCAAATCACTGTATCGCTCAGTTTAATTATTCTTGTTTTAACCTTTGTGATGACAAGGGGTTTTGCCGGAACGAGTTTCACTATCGTATCACGAACAATATGTGCCTCCATATCGTTGTTTGCGGCATTATTGTGTTTATTTAAGAGGTAAATCAAAATAATGACACATACAATAAGTAGTATCACGGTCATATTAATTATATTATTAGTCAATGTTCCTCCCTTAGATGTTCCAGAAAAAGTTCGTAAAGTTCGCCAAGACGACGGGTCAGAGCATCGAGCCGTTCGGTAATATAGGCATCTTTGTAAGCGGCTTTTTGCTCAATAACGGTTAGGCGTTGCTCATGGCGAGAGTGGCGTTTTTCCTCTTCGAGTTTTGAATCAATTAATTGTTGTGTATGTTTCTTCAGCTCTGCTCGTATCGCAAGGAAAAATCCAAGCATTGATACAATCAACGAAGCCACTCCCGCTATGATACTAATCTTATTCATAATTCACAATGACCGTCAGCCAACCGGTTGTTACATTATTTGCCGTATAAACGAAACGAAAATATTTAAAACCGGGACTAAGCGAAAGCATAAGGGTATTCTGTCTGTTGTCTCTGCTGTTTATATTGTGTGTTGATAGTACTGTTTTATATTGCAGGTCATTGGTTACTTCAATACTCAATGTAGCATTAGGATTGGCACTAACTTCCGACCATACTATCTGCACATTACCTATTGAATATTTATGTTTGCCGGCGAAGTCTTTAATTGTACTTCTTAGCCAATCGCTTGCAAAATTAATATTCATCGGCATATTCTTAATAACTTCACGTGTCATATTGCCTCCGTGTATTAAATCCAATAAATCCCCTGAATCTCAATCTGCCAAGAAAGTGATAAATATTTCGCTTCTGAACAAATACGCCTTCGTATTTTTTGCCATTAATATACTTGCTTGTATTAAAACCGATAGTATAGAACCAACCTGCTTTCACCTTGGCGATAATTCGTTCAATATGTCCGAAAATACTTTTGCCGCGTCTCCATACTATTAAATCACCTATTTGTGCTATGGGTTTGGTAGGTTTCCCGTATTTTTTGGCATAGTTAAACATTGAATTAGCAAGTCCCGTGCGTGGCAATGGAATTTCATTTCTATTGATAGATAGTAAGCGGCAGGCTTCGGCAAAACACCAGTATTGACCGGCGGCACAATAGGGCTGTCCTTCGGGCAAACCGACTGCTCGCAAGTATCGGGAAATCATTTTGCCGGAATTTCTGCGATATTCGATTACTCCTACCTGCTCTTTGGCAATTCGTCCGGATTCTGCCAATAGGTCATTGCGGCAAGACAAGGCATAACGATTTATCCCGTACAAGCCGGTGAGTGATGAGAATAGGATTAGCAATATTATGGCTTTCATTCTATACCCCATATTGTGCAAGATAGACGCCAAGAACTATTAAGCCAACGCTAAGATGTACACCGAGGAATATAAAGCCCGGATTGGAGCTTGCAGTTTCTCGGGTAAAATCAATTTTTGTATAGGCAAATAATGCTACTCCTGATAGAGCAATAGCCAACGATTCAATTATGGCAATCAGTAGCATCGTTTTTATTTCCGCCAGCCCCGGACGGAATATAGCAAGCGACACAAGCCCAATACCGAGCCAAAGTATGTGCCGCTTTGCAAAATCAATTAAATTATTCATTGTTATTCTCCTGAATATTTGTTCAATAAATCTTCGTCAAATGTTCTTTTTTTATATTTTTTATTTGTTCTTATTGCCGGCGGGTTCTCTGTTGCACCATACAAGGAAATAAGAGCAATATCACCTGCTTGTAATTTTTTCAATAACTCAAAGGCATTTGCACGCCTCCAAATGATAGTAGTCGGCACCTCGGTTCTTGCATAGCAAAATTCAAAAAGATTATAAACAGTTAAATCAACCGATAGTTTTCGCAAAAGCATATCGGGCGGCACTTCGCCTTCTGCAAACCAGCGTCCGTAGAGATATGAGTTGATTACGGCTTCGGCAAGTTCGCGAGCATAATCTACGCGAACAACATTAATCTGCTGACCGGCAGGGTCTCCGGTCAGCATAGCTAATTCATCAGCTTTAAATTCTTTTAATAAGTCATCTATATCCGAATAGGGCATCTGTTACTCCGTCTATGGTACAAGTTTGATTTTGACAAAACCACCCGAGACTGCATTTTCTAATGCTCTACCGTTTACAATTTCGCCTGTATTAGCTTTACGTGCCTTGCCGTCAGCGGCAGAGGTAACATTATCTCCGCGAGTAATTGCAGTAGCGGCTTCAACCGTCATTGTTCCCAAAGCGACAACCTGTGCATACTGCTCGGGCAGCCAATCTACTTCGGTTACGCCAATTGCCCGCTTGTTATTGCCGCATAGCATACCTGCATAATTTACAAAACGGAAAGCCGGCAATACGTCTGTGCTTAGTATAGTTAATGATTGTAGCGGTTGATAAGTTTTTGTGTTTAATGCCATTTTTTTCTCCTTTTAATTAATGGTTAGTGTTGCTGATTAAAAATGCCGCTTCGGGTGCCGTAATCTTTACGCAGTAGTTATCAGTATTGCGAATAATCTTGATTTTACCACCGTTCTCGTAATAAGTATCAACTTCCGGCTTACCTTTTCTTTGCAGAGTATAGCCATAGCTTGGATTGTATTCACTACGGTTATTCTTATCACTTCCATCAACATAAGCCAGGATAATATTATCCTGCCAAATATCGGTAAATGTGTTCCCGTCCTCAGTCGTTACAGCCAAACCAATATAAATATTATCTACACCGATAATCTCTGCAAGTGCCTTCTTGCTCACATTTGTTACACCGGTATATTTTACTCTCTCAACAATTTTCGGATGCTCAATTAATGCTCTATAAGCACTCTCGCCAATAACCATTGTGTTTGGATAGCGTGCAATTTTATTCCGAACAGCGCTCATACCGTCCTTTATAATTGCTATCGGGTCGAGCGAAAGCGAATAGTCGTTGAATGCGTGCGCCGCATCAATAATATTTTTTTGAGATGATGAATAATTAGAAGGATTCTGCACCAAGTCCGCCACTTCTTTTTCGCGGCTCAGTTCTATTATATCAACAAGTTGGCGTGTAATGCGATGTTCGAGACGTGCCGATTCGGGACTTTCCTCCTCTTCAATATAATCAATAGCCGTTTCGACATCTTTTTCATTTGTTTCATATTCAATCATCTCGAGGTCTGATGGCGGAATACGATTGGACGCCGCACGCATAGCGCGTTGCATATCACGTACAACAAATGCTTCCTTACCGAAAATCGGTATTCTTCCTTTCAATTTCGTTACTTTGACAATAGGAAACAGTCCGCCGGCAATCATTGCCGCATTCGAATAACCCTGTGCGACTGTTGTAAGTACGGGGTCAATCATTCTGATGTCATCAATTCTTGAAGTTGCCATTTTTTCTCCTTATTAATAAAAAATAAATTATAATGAATTTTTCTGAACCGTTAGTACAGCTTCTTCGTACGAAAGCCCGGGTTCACTTGTTTGCAATGTCAATGCCTTCTCGTGAATTTGCAAACGCTCCGGATTAATATTCCGTGATGATAAAGCAAATTCGGGATTAGTGGAAATATTTGCTCTTTCGGCAAATTCACTTGTGTTGAATAATGGTTTTAGGTTTTCGATAAAACTTTTAATCTGTTCGACTGCCGAGGGACTATCTTCCGTATTGTCGGAATTTTTACTAATATCCAATTGATAAGCAAGTTCGAGAATATCAACAAGACCCGCCGCCTGCGAAGGTAATATTTTTGCACCGCTCTCATCGGCAATCAATCCGTTGGCATATTCGCGAAATTCACGTAATCGAGTTTCCTTTTTTATCATTTCGATTTCGCGCTTCAATTTTTCATTCTCTGCTTCGAGAGTTTCGTCCCTGTCATCACTCATAGAAAAATCCGCATATTCGTAAAGCGAACCGTCCTCAGTAAATTTCGCTTCAGCCAATCCCTTGACCGCAGGCGTCGCGGCACCGAGAAAACCAATATGCCTGAGCATCATATCGGGATAGAGGGAAATGGAAATCTTCTTATATTTACCTTGCCGTACTTCGTCGGCAAAATCTGCCGCAATATCTTCGACAAAAGCAACAAGCCGATTGCCGCGGCGCGCCAGTCGTTTTACCCAGCCATAGGCAGGCGCATTATCTTTTGGATGACCCTTAACGACAGGAGCCAGCATTGTAGGCTCTTCGAGGATTCGGGAATTGTAAGTTGAGGCTATCTCGGCGAGTCGTTCCGGTGGGAATTCGCCACTCCTGCCGTTTGAGTCAGTGTGTTTTCCTGTTCGGAAAATTTCAATCCACATTTTTTTTTCCTTTCTTTTTATTCAAAAAATTGACAATGCGAAATTAGGTGGGGAGACAGCAAACGGCACGGAAAGCATTTTAAAAGAATTTATAAATTATTTGTAAAGAATAAATGGAAAGATAAATTTTACTTATCATAATAATATCAAAACAGTTTAATTGGGTTTATCAGGTGGTAAAAAAATAGAATAAACCAATTGCTTTCTAATTGCAAGATTAATTATTATAGTAAAAATATATTTTATGGAACACGTCTAAATTAAGGAAAGATGTAATTTATTATTAGACCTAAAATGAAAATTATAGTAATAGCATTGATAATAATATTATTCAATATACCTTTCGGTTATTGGCGTGCAAACGTTCGCAAATTCTCATTCCAATGGGTACTTGCAGTACATTTGCCCGTACCTGTAATTATATTTCTACGTATATATAGCGATATCGGATTTGCTTTCTGGACATATCCCGTACTGGTTGGAGCTTTTTTCGTTGGGCAATTGCTCGGCAAACTCATATATAATCGTTTGCTTGACAAAGCGGGTGAGACAGTCTCTTCCTGTCTCGTTATGGATTGTCTTCGCTATTGCAGATAGTCATCAATACAACAGAGCAACCATACCCCAGCCATCTCCCAAAGGGCGAGGGAGCGAACAGCCAAATAAAAAACCGCACCCTGAAGGATGCGGTTTTTAGCTAATTATTCAGCCATTTTTTTATTATGACGAATTGATTTACATTTCTTGCCAGTCCACACGTTCCAAATATTTGGTGTCTATATTACCTTCGATAAAATCTTTGTTCTCCATCATCTTGATATGGAAAGGTATAGTAGTCTTTATTCCTTCTATCACAAACTCTTCGAGAGCGCGTCTCATTTTTCTTATGGCTTCGATTCTTGTAGGTGCAAATGTAATTAATTTTGCTACAAGCGAATCGTAATAGGGTGGTATTTCATAGCCCTGATATATATGCGAATCTACGCGAACGCCATGACCACCCGGAAAGTGAAGACTTGTTATTTTGCCCGGTGAGGGACGGAAATCTTTTTCAGGGTCTTCCGCATTAATACGGCATTCGATAGCATGATAAACCGGCGGCTTTTGTTTTAAAGAAAGTTTTTCGCCAGCCGCCACACGGATTTGCTCTTTAATCAAATCAATATGCAAGGCTTCTTCGGTAACGGGATGCTCTACCTGAATTCTCGTATTCATTTCCATAAAATAGAAATTTAGTTTGTCATCAACAAGAAATTCTATTGTGCCGGGTCCATAATAGTTCACGGATTTAGCACCATTAACAGCGGCTTCGCCCATTTTTTTTCGTAGTTCCTTATCAACTATCGGCGAAGGTGATTCTTCGATTAATTTCTGATGCCGCCGCTGAATAGAACATTCACGCTCATTCAGGTGAACAACTTTACCGTGTTTATCACCAATAATTTGCACCTCAATATGTCGCGAACCCATTACTAATTTTTCTATATAGATATCAGGATTTTTGAAGAATGATTCGGCTTCCGAGCGAATAATAGGAAAATACTTTTCAAGCTCTTCACGATTATTTACAAAACGCATACCCTTGCCGCCACCACCGGCTACGGCTTTCATCATAACGGGATAGCCAATTTCTTCAGAAATTTTTACAGCATCTTCGACAGTTTCAACAACACCGACACTGCCCGGCACTACCGGCACACCGGCTTTACGCATTGTTTCCTTTGCAACGGATTTGTTGCCCATACGAGCAATAGCATCGGCGGAGGGACCAATAAATGCAATACCTACATCATTGCAAATCTGAACAAATTCCTCGTTCTCTGCCATAAATCCATATCCCGGGTGGATAGCATCTGCATTAGTTATAGCCGCCGCAGTAATGATGGACGGAATGTGCAAATAACTCTTAGCGCTTTCTGCCGGTCCTATACAAACCGCTTCGTCAGCAAAACGGACATGCAATGAATTTCTATCTGCTTCCGAATAGACTGCAACGGTTTTTATATCAAGCTCCTTACAGGCACGAATTATGCGTAGAGCAATTTCACTCCTGTTGGCTATTAATATTTTCTTAAACATAAGATATTATTCCGGTTTGATTACAAATAACGGTTGATTGAATTCTACCGGATTGCCGTCCTTGACCAGAACTTGCTCGACGATACCGTTAATATCGCATTCGATTTCATTCATCAATTTCATCGCCTCGACTATACAGAGGGTTTGACCTTCTGTAACCTTAGCACCGACCTCGACAAAAGCGGGCGAGTCCGGCGAAGGTGCCTTATAATATGTGCCGACAATAGGCGAATGAATAATATGTCCCTGAATTTCCTGTACTGCTTCCTGCTTGGAAGCATCTGCCTGAGGTGTTGAAACCGGAGGCGGTGGAGTAGGAGTCGGGACAGAAGTCGCCGGCGTTTGCGGTGCCAGCTGTTGAATAATTTGTGCGTTTTTCCCTGTCTTGGAAAGTTTTATCTTGATTCCCTCCTCTTCAATCATTAATTCAGTCGAATCACTTTCGTCAAGCAGTTTTAATAATTTTTTTAAATAATTTAAATCCATATTCTTCTCCAAATGTTAAGAAAGGAATGTAAAAGTAAGAAAAAAGTCGAATAAATCAAAAAATTTATTCTTTAACACGTTCAATATATGCACCGGTTCGAGAATCCACGCGGACTACATCGTTCTCATTAATAAATAATGGAACCTGAATGGATGCACCGGTCTCTACTACTGCCGGTTTCATTACGTTTGTAGCCGTATCGCCTTTAAGCCCCGGCTCGGTATGTGTAATAAGCAAATTGACATGCGACGGCACATCAACACCAATCACACTGCCGTCAACCATAGCAAGCTGTACTTCCTCATTCTCTTTTAAGAATTTTACGGAATCACCAACTAACTCACTATCAACGGGAATTTGTTCATAATCCGCCATATTCATAAAAAATAATGAATTGCCATCGCGATAAAGATACTGATATGGTCTGCGTTCCACTCTAATAAATTCGATTGATTCACCGGAACGAAATCTATTCTCTAACAATTTGCCTGTACGCTGAACCCGCATTTTTACCTGATAGAATGCTCTCAAATTACCGGGTGTCCGATGCTCGGATTCTAGCACTATACATAGCTCGCCGTTATATTTGATAACTGCTCCGGGGCGTAAATCTGATGTTGTTCCTGCCATAGTATGTCTTTGTTAATAATGAAAAGAGGTGCCTGTCGGAGTCGAACCAACCTTCGAGGTTTTGCAGACCTCTGCCTAACCGCTCGGCCAAGGCACCAAAAAGGATTACAAATTTACCAAAATTAGCATTAAAAACAAAAATACTTATTTTTTTGCTTATTTTAGTCAATTTGCGGAAATATTTTCTATATGCTTTTTTACCGCTTCCATATACCAAGTAGGCGTGCTGGTGGCTCCCGTAACGCCGACTTTATCTACATTCGCAAACCAAGATTCTTCAATTTCATCAATATCTTCAATAAAAAAAGATTTGTCATTTGTTCTTTTGCACACTTTGTACAAACTCTTTCCATTTGACGAATTTCGTCCGGCAACAAAAATAAGCAAATCATTGTCATTGGCAAATCGAATTAATTTGTCCTCACGCCCATAAACAGCACGGCATTGTGTTTCCTTTGCAATGAAACGCTGTTTCAGCTCGGTTGGTGCAAACATCTTCAGGATATTTTTTTCTATTTCTTTTTTAATCTCGAAAAAAGTCGGTTTGTCCATTGTCGTTTGTGATATTAGGACTGTTTTCTTTGTAAAATCAACATTATCTTGCACTTCATCAACAGTACGAATTACCACACATTCATCATTGCAAACGCCCCGCAATCCGATAACCTCCGCATGGTCTTTCTTGCCGAAAATAAC
>Ga0256846_1000639_pt1 | contig 13342 bp, 14 predicted proteins | sample TevniametaG_FD_189098 | JGI IMG/M metagenome (GOLD analysis project Ga0256846, IMG submission 189098) | Tube worm associated microbial communities from hydrothermal vent at the East Pacific Rise, Pacific Ocean - Tevnia | ecosystem: Host-associated > Annelida > Integument > Unclassified ...
GGTGCATTTTATTACCGGCTTTGAAGATGACGGGGCCGGTCAGCGGCTGCCCGGCCGGTTGCCGGTGTCCGCCGTTGATGCGTCTTACCGGACACTGATGCCCATTGCCGACCGGCTGGATATCCCGCTGAAAATATATGACGCCCGCCGTCGTTTTCGAACCGAGGTGGTCGATTATTTCATGGCCGCCTACCGGAACGGGCAGACACCGAATCCCTGCATGATCTGCAACCCGGTGATCAAATTTGGCGATTTTCTGCAGTTTGCCCGGGCGCAGGGAGCTGACCGGCTGGCCACCGGCCATTACGCCCGGGTGCTTCCCGCCGCCGACGGCCGTGTGCGTCTCTTCCGGGGCATCGATCCGGCCAAGGACCAGTCCTATTTTCTTGCCCGGATTTCGCGCAGACAACTTCGCCGCGTTCTTTTCCCCCTGGGTGAAATGGTCAAGACGGATGTGATTGCCCTGGCCCGGGCAGAAAACCTGACACCGACAACCGCTGGTGAAAGCCAGGATATCTGTTTTATCAGAAACAGTGAGTACGGGGCGTTCATGGCGCGTCAGCCCGGATTCGTCCCCCGCCCCGGACCCATCGTTACTGTTGACGGGGTGGAAATCGGCCGCCACCCGGGGCTGCATCTGTTTACCATCGGCCAGCGCCGGGGGATCAACTGCCCGGCCAGGGCGCCCTACTACGTGGTTCGGATCGAACCGGAGGCAAACCGTCTGGTTGTGGGGCCGCGTGAGGCGCTTGGGGCCGCTGTCTGCCGGGTGGCCGATATCAACTGGATTGCCGATCCGCCCACGGTGCCGACACCGGTGACGGTGAAGATCCGCTACCGCCACCCGGCGGTTGCCGCCACGCTGCTGCCCCGGCCCGGCCGGACAGCGCAAATCCGCTTTGATGCCCCCCAGACAGCGGTTACGCCCGGTCAGGGGGCCGTCTTTTACCGGGGCGAAGAGGTGCTGGGCGGCGGCTGGATAACAGCCGGCCGGCCGGCGGATTGACGGAGCAATCTTCTTTACTGCATCTGCCGGCCGGCATCAGATCAACCGGGCGCGCCGCCGGCCGCTGGCTTTGTCCACCACCTGGCGGACATCGGCCAGACATCACCTTCCCCTGGGATTTTTCCGGGCGCAGTCGCAGCCCCCGGCCTTTTTTTCGGCAACGATTTTTTTCATGATGCGTGACGCGCCGTGGGCGGCCATGTCCTGGACGATATCTGCTTCGGTGTAGCCAAAACAATAGCAGACCATTGGGTCCTTATCCGTCATTTTTATATCTCCACGTGAATCTGCGGCCGAATGGTTACATCCAATCTTGATGAATGCGACACTTCCTGCCGGCAATGGGATTAATAAGCCATATAGTATGTTGCGCCCGTTCGAATTTTTATCATTTCCCTGAGCGTCACCGGTTTAAAAAATGGGGCCGACACTTTTTTCATCGGATTCTGCGGGGTGCCGATTTTGGAAACGATCAGGAATCCGGTATTAATATAAAACAGAACGCCTTTTTTATTCAGCATGACCAGGAAATCTCCATACGTTTCAGGAACGGCGGTCAGCTCGACCTTAAACTGATCGGCGAGGGCATGGCGCAGATTTTTTGGAATCTTGTATCCTTCGATACTGTCTTTGCCTTTCCAGCCGATTTTGAACGTGTTAATGGCATCTGCATCAATCAGCACTTTCACGGTATACCCTTCTTCAAGTGCGGCCCACATGATATTGTAGGCCACGCATATCTGGGCGTCGTCCTTTTTCAGACCGGTTTTCAGGTGCACAAGAAAGGTTTCCTTGTCGGCATTGGCCATGGCACTCGATGGGATGGCCAGTAGAATAAGGATGACCAGCGGTAAAATAAATATTTTCTTCATGGCTTCCTCCTTTTCAAAGGATGGATGCGGCGGGTTATTACCGGTCCAGCTCGTCGAGAATCGGGCATTGACCGGCCGGTCCCCTGTCTGTGCATTGCTGGGCCAGCCGGGCCAGGATGGTGCGCATCTCTTTGAGATCTGATATCTTTTTTTCGATGGCCGCGATTTTGGTCTCAACCCGGTGTTTGACCTGCCGGCAGCTGCTTTCGGGCGTCACCCGCAGGGAGAGCAGCTCGGCGATTTCGGCGAGAGTAAACCCCAGAGCCTGCGCCCGCTTGATAAAGCGAAGACGCACCAGATCCGGCGGACCGTATTGCCGATGGCCGTTGTCGGCGCGGGGCGGATCGGGAATCAGGCCCCGGCGTTCATAGTAACGGATCGTCTCGATGTTGACATGGGCGTGCCGGGCCAGCCGGCCGATGGTGAACGGCCTCATGATGAACGTCCCGGGTTGTTCTCAGCGTATCTTTGGTGCCGGACGGCAGCGGCCAGGGGCGCCTGCTCTCTGAAACGCCGGCGGCGACCGGGGCGATCCGGCCGGAAACCGGTGGAAATACGTTTGGTGGCACCGATCATTGTTTTCTCCTGCCTGGAGGATGTGGAATACGTTTTTCCCTTATGCAGTTAATATAGGACCTGTAGTAAGGTACAGGTCAAGCGATTTTTATTATTTATGAATGAATCCATGATTTGATCAGCGTCACGGGGCGCCCTGGCGGATATTGCGGGGTGGATGGCAGTTCTATGGGCCCATTATACTGAAGTTTTCCTGCCGGGATTGCGCTTTTGCGGGGATGGCAGTATCATGGCAGCCGATTGGGATTTTCGATGGAAAACGGCCGGCAGGTTGATCGGTGGATTACGGCCGGTATTGAATCGATAAGGACGGATATTTGGAAAAAATATTTCAAATTATTACTCTGGGATGCAAGGTAAATCGATGTGAATCGGATGCGCTGGACCGGCGACTGGGCCAGGCGGGCGGCCGGGTGGCCGGGAAGGGTGAAGCGGCGGATCTGTGCGTTATTAATACCTGTGCGGTTACGTCAAAGGCGGCCATGCAGTCCCGCCAGGCGGTCAGGCGGGCGATCCGGGAAAATCCGGGGGCACGCATCGTTGTGACCGGGTGCCATGCCCAGACGGAACCGGAAACAATTCGGGCCATTCATGGCGTGGACCAGATCGTCGGATACCGGGGCAAAGCGGCCCTGGCCCGATTGCTGTCGCCGGATATGGCTGCCGGACCCGGGGAACGGGAGACCCTTTTTTCACCCCTCGTGGCCGGCGTGGGCGGCGACCGGACCCGGCCGTTTCTAAAGATCCAGGACGGCTGCGACGCGTTTTGTACCTATTGCATCGTGCCCCATGCCCGGGGCCGTAGCCGGAGCATGCCCCTGGAATCCGTCAAGGTCAACCTGGCGGCGCTGGCGGCCGCCGGATACCGCGAGGCCGTGCTGACAGGGATCCACCTCGGCATGTACGGCCGGGATCTGTCGCCGCCGGTACCATTGATTGACCTGCTCAAACAGATCGAAACCCATCCGGCGCCCGACCGGATCCGGCTCAGTTCGATCGAACCGGCGGAGCTGACCGGCGATGTGATCGGTGAGGTGGCCGATGGCGCGCGTTTCTGCCCGCATTTTCATATCCCCCTCCAGAGCGGAGACGACGGGATTCTCAAGCGGATGCGGCGGCCGTATACAGCCGGATTTTTCAGCGAACTTGTCCGGAAAATTGTCGACCGGATGCCGGATGCGGCCATTGGCGTCGACGTGCTGATTGGGTTTCCCGGCGAAACCCGCCGGGCCTTTGAAAACACCTATGCGCTGATTGATGCACTACCCGTCTCTTATCTGCATGTTTTTCCCTTTTCGGCCCGGCCGGGGACCCCGGCGGCCCAATATCCGGACCCGGTTCCCGCCGAGGTGATCAAGGAGCGCTGCCGACGGATGCGGGCGCTCAGCGAGGAAAAAAAGGCCCGCTTCCATCGGCGTCATATCGGCTGTGTCCGCGATGTTCTCGTTGAAACCCGGCGGGACCGGGAAACGGGCCGGCTCAAAGGATTGACGGCGAATTATATCGAGGTGCAGGTAGATGGCGACGATACGCTCATGAACCGCCTGGTGCCGGTCCGAATGGTAACGATGGACCGGGAGATGCGGGTGACCGGCACCGTCGTCGAATCGCATTGATTTTCGTAATAAATTGACTGAAGTCGGATTTTTATTTAGGGTAATCCTTCAGGTTGGACATAGATGGCGGGGCATTGTTTCGATCGGCCCGCCGATGGGTAGACAGATGGGAAGAAGAACCGGCAGGATGACACGGGCAGAGGCCGTCCGGTATGTATGAAGCGTTTTTCGGATTTAATGACCGGCCGTTTAAACTTGTGCCGGATCCGGCGTATTTTTTCCTCGGACCGAGCCATGAGGAAGCGCTGGCGCATCTGGAGTTTGCCGTCCGGCAGGGGGAGGGTTTTACCCTGATCACCGGTGAGGTGGGTACGGGTAAAACCACCCTGTGCCGCCGGTTTCTCGAAAATCTGGGTGACGATACCGAGGTGGCCTATATCTTCAATCCGGTACTCGGGGTTGTTGAGCTGTTACAGGCGATCAACGAGGAATATGGTATCGCCTTTGATGCTGATCTGCCCCGGGACCTGATCAACCGGCTTAATGCTTTTCTGCTTGAGATGAAAGCGAGAAACCGCCGGGTGGTGCTGCTGATCGATGAAGCCCAGAATCTGTCGCCGGATGTGCTCGAACAGTTGCGGCTCCTTTCCAATCTCGAGACCACACGGTCCAAACTGCTTCAAATTATCCTGGTGGGCCAGCCGGAGCTGAATGATCTGCTCGCTTCCCGCAAACTGCGCCAGCTGGGGCAGCGGATTTCGCTTAACTGCTGTCTTCTGCCCCTGACCCGTCCGGAAACAGAGAAGTATATTGCGTATCGTGTCTCCGTGGCTTCAAACCGGGCAGAACGCGTTTTTACGCCCGGTGCTGTCCGGGAGATTTACCGTTTTTCCAGGGGAATTCCCCGCCTGATCAACACGATCTGTGATCGAGCTTTACTTGCTGCATTCAGCCGGAACGAGACGCACGTATCCAGGCGCGTGGCCCGCCTGGCCGCAAAGGAATTGCGGAATCATCGGGCAGGGCGCCGGGCCGTGCTGCCTTTGCGGTTTCGGTGGCCGTGGGCACTGGTGGCTGTCTGTCTGATTGCGGGACTTGGTTTCTGGGCGGTTCCAAAAATGTTTACGGCCAATCCGTTTTCCGGGGCAGTGGCCGCCCCCAAAAAAGAACCAGTCACCCAGCCGGTTGAGATGCCGCCTCCGGCCGGGAAAAAAGAGTCGGCGCTGACGATTCCCCTGGAGGGGCCGGCAAAACCGCCTTCGGATTTGAAAACCGCCGCGCTTCCGGCACATGGGGGGGCAACCGCCGGCTTTAAGCAATGGCTGACGGTACCGGGCCCGGAAGAACCGCGCCGGGATGCCATTGCAGCGGTGCTGGGCTTATGGCGGCAGGACGTCAATATACCCGCCGCTGCAGACGATTCTCTGAATGACTGGGATTTTTTTCGACAGGTTGCCGGTGCCAATGGGTTGAAAGTTTATCGGATCCGGGGAAATCCGGCACTGGCCGCGAAAATAAATCTTCCGGCAATAATGGTGTTTGACGTCGGCCATGCCACCCGATATCTGGTATTGACTGAATGGGAGAAAGAGAATCTGACGCTGACTTCCGGAGACCGGGAAACAACGGTCTCCGTACGGGATTTATTACAAACCGGGTGGCGATGGGCATGTGTTTTCTGGAAGGATTTTGAGGGGCTTTACGGAACCATACCCGGCGATGCATCAGCGGAAACCATCCTGACACTGAAGAAACTGCTGCGGCAGATGGGATTTTCCGGTGTTGCTCTGACGGCTGATTATGATGATGTGACAAAAAGAATAGTTAAAAAGATTCAGGTCCGCGGCGGGATTCCCGTTGATGGACTGGTGGGACCCGTCACAAAAATGATCATCTATAACGATCTGAAATTGTATCAGGTACCCAGTATCGGCGCGGGTGCCGATTCTTCAGGATGATGAATGAGTACTATCTTAAAGGCGCTTAAAAAAGCCGAACCCAAACCGGCAATTGTCCGGGACCGGATTGGAGTCGATGGCTTCTCCGGGGGTCCGGCGGTGAATTCCGGGTATTCGTGGAAAGGGTGGAGAATAGCAGGTCTGTTCGCTGTTCTGATGCTGGGCGCTGCCGGTATCGTTGCATGGAACACGCTGAAAACACCCCCCAGTCCCGGTAAAAACGGACCGGTCCGGCATCCGGTTGCCCGGCAGTCCAAAGCGGGGACCCGGTCGGCCGCAACACGGCCCGATGCGCATCAACGGGATCTGGTCAAGAAAATAAAAACGGCCAGATCCCCGGCAAAAAAGCGGACCCCATCACCGCCGGCCAGCCGCAGCCGTCGCAAGTCTTTGAGAAAACAGCCGCCCCGGCAGGTGGCCAAAGGCCCTGCCCGACCGGTGAAACAGGGGCGGCCACCCGCTGTTAAGAAAACGCGCCGTGTTCTGCCAAAAACCGCTCCGCCGGTTGTAGCGTCCCCGCATAAAACCCGTTCTGCCCCTTCAGGTTCCGGCAACAGCGCGCCGTGGCAAAATGCACCACCGCTGCAAAGTACGAAAATTAAACTGCAGGCACTGGCCTGGGCGCGGCAGCCCGGCCGGCGGATGGCGGTGATTGATGGTCAGGTGTTGCGGGAAGGAGACGATATCGATGGCTATACTGTGGCAAAAATCCGTGAGAAGGATATCATCCTGCAGCAGAACCAGCAGTATTTTCGGCTGGTGTTTAACCGGTAATCTTTTAGCAGAGGGCCGCGGGCAGGGTCAAAGGCTCAGCGTCACCCCGATCGGGCAGTGATCCGATCCATAGATATCATTGTCGATAAAGGGCGCGACCACCCACCCCTTGTCAATCATGTCCCGGCTGACAAAGAAGTAATCGATTCGCCATCCGGCATTGCGTTCACGGGCCTTGAACCGATATGACCACCACGAATATTTAACTGTTTCCGGAAAAAAATAGCGGAATGTGTCAACATACCCATTGGCGGTAATCTTGTCCAGCCACGCCCGTTCAATATCCAGAAATCCCGATCGCTTTGCGTTGGCCCTGGCATTTTTCAGGTCGATTTCGTTATGGGCCGTATTGTAATCGCCGCAGATCACAACGCTCCGGCCTTTTGCCATGAGCGCGTCGGTATAAGCGAAAAAATCAGCGTAAAAGTCCAGTTTATATTCGAGCCGCTGCGGGTTCATCTGACCGTTGGGGAAATAGACATTGAAGAAGACAAAATCGCCGAAATCCAACTCGATAATTCGGCCTTCATGATCGTAGCGATCAATACCGATACCGGTTTTAACCGATCGGGGCGACAGCCGGGAATAGACACCGACACCGCTGTACCCTTTTTTAACCTTGGCATCGGACCAGTACGACTGATATCCGGGAACCGCTGTCATCTCTTCGGTGCGCTGATGGCCCTGGAGTTTGGTTTCCTGGATGGCAAAGATGTCGGCATCCACGGCGGCCAGCGTATCTGTGAATCCTTTTTTGATGATTGCCCGCAGGCCGTTGACATTCCAGGAAACGAGTTTGATCCGGCGCGCCTTCATTTTTCCTCCATCGGGTTTTCTTAAACGGCGGCAACAAAAAAAAGCCCCCGGCGAAACATGCGCGGGGGCTTTGGAATAAACGATCAATGGATTGTGGTCATGGAGACCACATCGGCATATTCTTCTTACATCATGCCGCCCATGCCGCCCATGCCGCCCATGCCGCCCGCACCCATCGGCGGTGCCCCGCCACCGTCGCCCTTGGGCTCCGGTTTCTCGGCAATCATGGCCTCGGTGGTGAGCATCAGACCGGCAACACTCCCGGCATTCTGAAGGGCGAAACGAACCACTTTGGTGGGATCGATGACGCCGGCTGCGATAAGGTCTTCGTACTTATCGACGGCTGCGTTGTATCCGACCGATCCTTCGCTGTTTTTGACCTTGTCAATGACAACAGAGCCTTCCATGCCGGCGTTGTTGGCGATCTGCCGAAGCGGCTCTTCAATGGCCCGCATGACCACCTTGACGCCCAGTTTCATGTCCGCCTTGATTTTGATTTTCTCAAGGGCCGGCAGGCATCGAACCAGCGCGACACCGCCACCGGGGACGATTCCTTCTTCAACTGCGGCACGGGTTGCGTTCAACGCATCTTCGACCCGGGCTTTTTTCTCTTTCATCTCGGTCTCGGTGGCTGCGCCGACATTGATGACAGCGACGCCGCCGATCAGTTTGGCCAGACGTTCCTGCAGTTTTTCGCGATCGTAATCGGACGAAGTTTCGTCGATCTGGGCGCGGATCTGTTTGACCCGTCCCTCCAGGGAGCTGCGGGAACCGGCACCGTCAACGATGGTGGTATTGTCTTTGTCGATGCTGACCCGTTTCGCTTTTCCCAGATCGGTAATGGTCAGGTTCTCAAGCTTGATTCCCAGATCTTCGGAAACGACCTGGCCGCCGGTCAGGATGGCGATATCTTCAAGCATGGCTTTCCGGCGATCACCGAATCCCGGGGCCTTGACAGCGGCGACCTGAAGGGTGCCGCGCAGTTTGTTGACAACCAGCGTGGCCAGGGCCTCGCCGTCTACGTCCTCGGCAATGATCACAAGGGGTTTGCTCATTTTTGCGACTTGCTCGAGAACCGGGAGCAGGTCTTTCATGTTGCTTATTTTTTTCTCGTTGATGAGAATATACGGATCTTCCAGGGAAGCGACCATTTTGTCGGGATCGGTGACAAAGTACGGGGAGAGGTAACCACGGTCAAACTGCATCCCTTCGACCACGTCCAGAGAGGTCTCCATGCTTTTGGCTTCTTCTACCGTGATGACGCCTTCTTTGCCCACTTTGTTCATGGCTTCGGCAATAATATTGCCGATGTTCTCGTCGCTGTTGGCGGAAATGGTACCGATCTGGGCGATTTCCCGCTGATCCTTGGTCGGTTTGCTGCTTTTCTGCAGCTCTTTGACAATCACTTCCACGGCTTTGTCAATACCGCGCTTAATGGACATGGGGTTGTTGCCGGCCGCGACCAGTTTCTGACCCTGTTCGTAGATGCTGCGGGCCAGTACGGTCGCCGTGGTGGTGCCGTCGCCGGCCATGTCGCTGGTTTTGCTGGCGACTTCCTTGACCATCTGAGCACCCATGTTCTCAAATTTATCTTCCAGTTCGATTTCCTTGGCCACCGACACGCCGTCTTTGGTCACTGTCGGCGATCCCCAGGATTTGTCCAGAACGACGTTGCGGCCTTTGGGGCCTAAAGTGACAACCACTGCATCGGCAAGGGTCTGAACGCCTTTCAGCATCGCCTCGCGGGCTTTCATATCATATTTGATTTCTTTTCCAGCCATTTTAACGCAACCTCCATTTGTATCGTAAGAAATATTTTCGAATTATTTATTGAAGAAGCTTATTTGATCATACGTTGATCCGATCAGGTCCTTATCCAATCACACCAAGGACATCATCTTCCCGCATGATCAGGTATTCCTCGCCCCCGACCTTGACTTCCGTACCGGAGTATTTGCCAAACAGAATCCGGTCGCCCGCTTTCAGCTCCACAGGCGTCCGTTTACCATCATCCCCCACTTTGCCGTTGCCCACGGAAATCACTTTTCCCTCGGCCGGTTTTTCCTTGGCCGTATCCGGAATGATGATCCCGCCTTTGGTTTTGGCTTCTTCCTCGACACGCTGAACCAGAATCCGATCCTGCAAAGGTCTTAATTTCATTTCTTCACTTCTCCTTTTCTTTGGTTTTAATTGTAACAGACCGTCGGCTGACAGATTTCATCAGCCAAATTGTTTCCCTCACGTTTTTATCGTCGCTAAGAATAAGCATTTGATCATGGTTGTAAAGAGACTGAAAAACAAATTTTCTTTGGTTTGTCTCCAATCACAGCCCATGCATAATAATTTCCAGCCGGGAATCCGGCGCTTTTTTCAGGTATCGCTGCCGGACGGAGATGTTTTTTCCGGGCGGGCAGCGGATGAACTGCCGGCCTTTTTGTCTGTTTTTTTGTCCATATTCTTGTCCATGGGTTTGGTGGCAGAGTCCTTTTTACCGGCGTAATCGGTAACGTACCAGCCGGATCCTTTTAGATGAAAACTGCTGTGTGATATGAGTTTGTGGAGTTTTCCCCCGCAGTTTTTACATTTGGTCAGCGGCTTGTCGGAAAATCTCTGCAGTACCTCGGTCTGGTCGCCGCATTGGGTACATTCATATTCGTATATGGGCATTTTTCTGTCTCTCCTCATCCAGTTGCAATGGCAAAACCATTCCCATGGTGCCAATCGGTTCTAATAATAATTAAGGATTCGGCGTTGTCAAGACACGGCCGGGGAGCCGCCGTGACAGGCCCGCCGCCGGCTGTAAAAAGCAAGGACGGATGTCAGGTTATCGATGCATGCCTGGCCGAGAATGTCATGGGTTTTTTGATGGACGCGTATTTCTTCGCATGCCTTCTCGTCGGTGGTGGCGACAAAATTCTGCATGAATTTCGTAAACCGGATAATGTGCACCAGTTCGTGGGTAACGATATACAGGGAAAAAGGGAAGAGCCTGAGCTGGGGGAATTTTTTCAGCGCTTTTAAAATGGTGTGGTCCTGGAAGCAGATTTTATACAGGTCAAAGGCGGCGGAAGACAATGAGGTATCCGTGCGCTGGCCCCGATAGCGGATGATCTGGGCAAAGGGGCCGTGGACGACCTCTTCCGGCGCCAGGTCCGCCAGGGTTTTGATGTCGTATCGCCGGGCCAGCCATTCACTGGCCGAAAGCTTGTACGCATTGCTGACCAGTTCCTCGGCGATGCTGGCCGAGTGGTTGACGACCCGGATCTGATCCGGATTGAATGTGCTGAGAGTGCCCATGGCAGTTATCTGGATACGGGGTCCTGTTCAATGTTTACGGCCCATTGGCTGGGTGGTCCGCCTCAAATGACATCCCCTTGCGGATCCGGGTAAAATGTAACGGACGAATGCCGGCTTGTCAAATATCACGGGCGGGCCCGACCGTGATAAAAAAAGATGGACAATGTAAATAGCCGATGTTATTGTACTCAGATAATCGATGAGAGGAGGTGATCAGTTGGGCAGCGTAATTAAAAAACGTCGGAAGAAAATGCGCAAACACAAGCACCGCAAGTTGCTTGCCCGGACACGCCATCAGAGAAGAAAGGGTAAATAATGCGGCCTGAATTCTTTTCTGCAAAAAAAGCACCGTCATTCGAATCATACTGATGACCGGTGCTTTTTTAGTTCAGGCCGGCGGCACTATTGTTCCTGTGCGTTCGGGTATTTGTTTAAATATTTTAAAAATTGAGAATCCGTCGACAGAACGACCTGGGTGCTTTTGTCAAGGGTCTTCTGGTAGACGTCCAGCGTTTTGGTAAAAGAATAAAATTCAGGATCCACGCTGAAGGCCCGGGCCAGGATTGTCGTTACTTTGGCATCCGCCTTTCCCTTGATTTCCTGGGCGGCTTTATACGCCTCGGAGGTAATCTGTTTTAAGTCCTTTTCCTTTTCGCCCCGGATCTGCAGGGCTTCGCCGACACCTTCGGAGCGGAATTTTTCGGCAATCTGTTTCCGTTCGGCAATCATGCGGCCATAGACCGACTTGCGGACCTCTTCCACGTAATTGATCCGTTTAAGCTTGACGTCGACCATCTCGATGCCGAACTTGGTCAGCTTGGGCTGGGCCTGGGCCAGAATTCCCTTGGTGATCTTGTCCCGCCCCGTGGTAATCTCAAAGCTCTGGCCACTCTTGACATTCAACCCCACTTCATAGGTGTCCAGGGTCCGGTTGGTCAGACGGACCGCTTCGATCAGCGGGTACGACGTAATAAAGTTCCGGACGGCCGGGTCAATAATTTCATCCAGCCGGTTTTTGGCATTGAATTCGTCCGTCACTGTCTGAAGAAACGCCACCGGATCCACGATGCGCCACCGGGCAAAGGGGTCCACCCAGATATATGTTTTGTCGAGGGTTGGAATCTGACCCGGATCACCATCCCATTCGAGCAGGTATTTGGGGAACCGGTTGACAACCTGAATGACCGGGATCTTGAATTTCAGCCCCGGGGTTTTGATCGGCTGGCCGACCACTCGGCCGAACTGAGTGATGACCACCTGTTCGGTTTCACCGACAATGTACGCCATGCTGTAAGCGGCGGCAGCGATTACAATCAGCAGGATGAATATAAGGTTTTTTGATTTCATCGTTATTTACCTATCGGTTTGCCCAGATTTAAAAAGGGCAGGAGGTTTTGTTGGTTGGAATCGACAATAAATTTCTGCCCCATCTTGGGAAATAGTTCGGAGATGGCTTCCAGGTAGAGGCGTCGTTTGGTGATGTCCTTGGCTTTGGCGTATTCAGTATAAAGGGCTGTAAAACGGGTGGCGTCCCCCTTGGCCCGGTTGACCTTGTCCAGGGCATACCCTTCGGCTTCCCGGATGACCCGCTGGGCTTCGCCCCGGGCCGTGGGGATGGCCTTGTTGTACTCTTCCTTGGCCTGATAAATCAGCCGTTCTTTTTCCTGGATGGCCTGGTTGACTTCGTTAAACGATGGCTGGACCGGGCCGGGCACGTTGGTTTTTTTCATTTCGATGGTGATAATCTCAAGCCCCGCTTCGGCGTTATCCATCTCTTCCTGGAGCGTTTTTCGGGCGGCGTCGGCAATTTCCCGCCGTTTGCTGATAATCTCGTTGATGCTTCGATCGCCGACGACCATCCGCATGGCGGCCTCCGACATGTCCCTCAGCAGGCGTTTGACATCCCGGACCTTGAAAAGAAAGTCGTACGGATCCTTGATCCGGTATTGTACAATCCAGGGAACCAGCGCGACATTCAGATCGCCGGTGAGCATCAGCGCAACGTTGTTTTCGGTGTTTGTGGAAATACGGGATCCGGTGCGGGCCCGCAGGGTGCGAAATCCGAATTCTTCTTTTTCAACTTTGCGGACGGTAACCTTGGTTACCTTTTCAATTCCGGCCGGCCATTTAAAATTAAGCCCGGGCTGGACGGTTCGGACAAATCGGCCGAATCGCTGAATCACGCCCACTTCGTCCGTATCGACGGTGAAAACCGCTGACATCGCGAAAAAAATCGCAAGAGCGGCGAGAATAACAATGGGGCCGCCCGGCAGTTTGACCTGCTTGATCTTGTTGAGCATCTCGTCCATCTGGGGGGGACGCACGCCCCCGCCGTCGCCTTGATATTTTTGGTGCTCTTTCAGTTTTTCCCAGTCCCAGTTCATGTTCCTGGCCCTTTATTTTTAATTTGGTTCCATATTGGTAGTGGATCGGTGACGGGTCGCATCTGCCGTATGTCGTTTTTGTTCCGGTATCGGTGAAAACCCT
>Ga0256846_1000640_pt1 | contig 13341 bp, 8 predicted proteins | sample TevniametaG_FD_189098 | JGI IMG/M metagenome (GOLD analysis project Ga0256846, IMG submission 189098) | Tube worm associated microbial communities from hydrothermal vent at the East Pacific Rise, Pacific Ocean - Tevnia | ecosystem: Host-associated > Annelida > Integument > Unclassified ...
TAAAACTTTTGAAGCGGAAGGAAACGGCATAATTAGAGCAGTTGATAATAACGGCAATTTCTTGCTTGAACAGAATGTCGAAAAGGGCGATATTTTCAGAATGTGCCAAGTGAAAGATTTACCTATTAAGGATTGGGTAGGACTTGCAGTCAGAAGAGCAAAAGCATCGGGAAGTCCTGCAATATTCTGGCTTGATGATAATAGAGCGCACGATAGAGAAATTATCAAAAAAATCGAAAACTATCTGCCGGAATTTGATACGAACGGTCTTGATATTCGTATTATGAAGCCTGTTGATGCAATGAAATTCACATTGGAAAGAGTACGCAAGGGTTTGGATACGATTTCCGTAACAGGTAACGTATTAAGAGATTATTTGACGGATTTATTCCCGATACTCGAACTTGGCACAAGCGCACGTATGCTTTCAATTGTTCCTCTGTTGAACGGCGGCGGACTATTTGAAACAGGTGCAGGCGGTTCGGCACCGAAGCACGTACAGCAACTCGTTAAGGAAGGACATCTTCGCTGGGATTCGCTCGGCGAATATTGTGCATTAGTCCCCTCCCTCGAACTGGTTTTTGAGAAATCAGGCAATAAAAAAGCCAAAGTATTAGCCGAAACACTTGATGCCGCTGTTGGCAAATATTTGGAGAACGCCAAATATCCCTCGCGAAAAGTGAATGAAATTGATAATCGCGGTAGTTCGTTCTACTTATCAATGTATTGGGCGCAGACTTTAGCGGCACAAGATGAAGATACCGAATTGAAAGAACGTTTTACAAAGATTGCAAAGCAATTGGAAGAAAACGAAACAAAGATTACTGAGGAATTGCTTGCGGCACAGGGTAGTCCCGTTGATTTAGGTGGCTACTATATGCCGGAAACGGAAAAGGTTACAAATGTAATGCGTCCAAGTCCGACATTCAATACAATTATTGATGCAATGTAAGCGATACTAATATAATTCGTTCAAAAAACCTTCCGATTATTTTCGGAAGGTTTTTTTATGAATATTTGCGAACTATACAAAAAACAGTATATCAATAAAGAGGCTGTCTCGTATATTTATGAGACAGCCTCTTTTGTATGATTAAGAAATTACTTACTTATTAATTATTAACTTTCTAACTTTTGTAAACGGACCTGATTCCATTTTAATAAAATACACACCGTTTGTTAAGTCCGAAGTAGAAATATTGACTTCGTAATTACCTTTTTTCATATAGTTATTCTTAACACTGCGAACTAATTTACCCATACTATTGTAAACAACAATCTTAGTATTTCCGTCAAATGCAAGTCCGAAATCCAATGAGAACGAAGAACCTGCAGGATTTGGTTTTACCTGCTGAATATAATATTTTTCAGTGGAAACAATGAGTAAACGTCCGTCCGTAAAGCAAGTGTTTATCTTTACGGGCAGTGTGTCCGCAAGCGGAGTGATACAGGAAACATTTGTTCCGAAACCAGGTGTTATAATAATATTACTCTCAGAAACATCAGCCAAATAAGTACCCAAAACTACAATAAAATCAAGTGTATGCGGTAGAGACATCGGACGATTTCCACTACCCGATATTAATATTTCGCCCACTTGATTAGTATTAATAACCCAATTCCAACCGCGTATATCCGGCAATGTAATGTGTTTGTGGTCAATATATTTAAAAGATTTCTGATAGAAATTAATCTTTACGCTCATTTCGGAAACTCTACCACCATCAAGAGCAGGAATATTGACAGAGAATTTGAGTGCAAATTTCTCCCCGGGCTGAATTTTCCGTTCCGGTTTTGCAATACTTGGTTTGACAGCAACAACAGAACCTATACCTTTCAAGGGAATATTTGCCAAGCCTGATGATGTGTTCACCTGCATAGTTGCCGTGTATGTTCCTGTTACTGTAGGTGCAAATTGAATTATAATATTTCCTCTTTGCCCTACAGGTATTGTTGTTGGTTGGGGGTCTAGCACTTTAAACGCATTACCACCCGTACCGCTAAATTGAATAAAGTTTATTGTTATATCTTCTTCACCATCAGTATTATTGATGACGAATATTTGTTGAGAAGAACCACAAGTCAATACTCTACCGAAATCATAATTAGTAGGAGTAATATCCAATCCCAAACCAATACCGGTAACTACGACAGTATCTTCGGCTTTATACGGCGGGTTACCTGTTTTTGCATCGCATTTAATAAGTAATCTAATTGTTTTCCTACCTGCTGATTGAGGAGTAAACTCTATCGGTAACGACACATTTCCATTATTCATTGTTATAGTAAAATCGCTTGTATTCGTTCCTGTTGCAAATTTAAAGTCAGGATTCTGTGGCATAACAACTGAAGAGACATCTAAATCTTCAGTTGTACTCGGATTTGTTATATTTAATTGCTTTGTAGAAGTAGTTGCAACTACAACAGAACCAAAGTCCACATCAGGGGCATCAATTTTAGGTAATGTTCCAAAGCCTGTTATTTGTCCGAGCATAGTTTGTGAGATATTTTCAATTTTCACTTCAAGACTAATACTTTTTGCTCCTTCAGACAGCGGTTTAAATGTTACGTTAAATGGGAAGGTTTCATCTGGAGCAATAGTTGCAGGAAGAGTAATATTCTTTTCCAGCGTAAAGTTTTCTTCTCCGGCAGTAGCCAAAGCAATTGAAGTAATTTTTACAGAAGCCGCCGATGTATTTTTAATCTCATATTTTGCCGTACTATCGGAAAGGACTCTTCTTCTACCGAAATCAAGAGTAGGCAATGGGAACTGGGATTGAATCGCATTCCCTTTCACATCGGTCTCAGCCGGTCCGCAATCGGCATCTGTATTATATTCTAATTTAGCTGATTTATTGCCCGGTGTTGTTGTAGGCTTAAATCTTAGTGTAACAGCAAGACATCCGTTTGGTTTTAATGTAAACACTCCACCACCGGAAACAATCTCAAATTCTGCGGCATTGGTACCCGTTAATTTCACATCTCCAACTATATCAATAGGAGTAGTATTTTTGTAAATACAATCAATGGTTTTATCCTTACTTGTACTAATGGCAACATCGCCGAAATCAACATCAGCAACAATAGTACCGCCGCATGGTGCAATTAAATCAACAACAGGCGGGTCGCAAGGATTACCACGCAAATGTAATACAGTCTTCTCAGATTGAGTAGCAGGATTTTCAACATAATTAATATATATTGTATGCGACTGCCCCTTATTGATAACAAAAGGTGTGGTTTTGCCATTCCAATCAACAGTATATTTACCATTGGCAGGTTGCAAATCAAAGCCAGTAATAGTCATATCTGTAACATCAGCTTTTAAATCAAGTGATTGGCGTATTGTACCGTAACTCTGTTTGCCAAATTTCAATTGTGTAGCAGAAACAGTAACATTAGCAATACTTGTCGTTGGTGCTATATATGATGTCTTAACACTATCAGGTATTCTATGGAAAACAACCTTAATATCTCTCTTGCGGTTTAACCGGTCGCAAGCAAATGGAGCCGTCCATACTAATTTACATTGCTTTCTATTTTGAATAGTACCTACAATTTCCCTAAAATATTTCATCATATCCGATTTGCGACTGACTAAATAAGACTTGCCGCCCGTCATTCTGCAAATCTCGTTAATCTCACTATTTATCGGACTTCTAATGAACAAAGCATAGACAGTAATTTTCTCACGTTTAGCTACACGAATAATGCTATCTACAACATTGAACTTGAAGTGTACTTCGGGTTCACCATCAGACATAAATATCGCGACTCTTCGCAAATTCGGATCGCGTGTTGCAAGATGGTATAATGCTCCGATTTGAGGGGACGGATGATGTGCCACAAAAGGAGGTCCAAAATCCGTACCTCCGTTTTCCGTTTTATACCATTTATCTATCCACCTTTGTAATGAATCGCCATCAGTCCAGCCACTGAATTGTCTATTAATTCTGGTAAAAGACAGTGCGGCAATTTCGGAAGGCGGGTCAAGGTGTATTGTATCTAAAAATTCTGCTACACCATCTTTAACCCATTTCATTTTTTTCTCATTATTTGTGGCAATATTACCCATAGATTTGCTGGCATCAAGAATAAAATGAACGGCAACAGGCGGATATCCCTCTGTTTTTTTACAATCAATCGATAAACTTGCATCCATCGAAACACCGTTCTCATAGACATCAAAATCATCTATTGTAACATTTGCATATTCCTTACCGATTGGTGTTTTTGTAGAATACATTACTTTCATTGTTGGGAATGCAGTTGTATCAAAATTAAAAATTGAGAACTGCTGCCCAATAGCGTTCTCAAAACTCAAAAGAAAAGAGAATAGAAATATTATTCCGAATATTATCTTTTCTCTTTTATCAAAAATAATCTTTGCTCTTTTCATATAAATTCTCCGCTTATTATTATTTTTTTATTATTTCATCATTCTTTTCATTGTAATAACAATTCATTTGAACAAATTGTTACAATTGTCTATTCAATTTTTTCCTATTTGCTCAATATACATTTCTGTATAATCCAATTTATTCTTTTAGGTCTAAATTCCTTATAGGATAATCTTTAATATTATGTAGTTATTCACTATTTTTTTTGTAGCATTTCTCACTACAATTTTTATAGATAGACAACTTTAATGACCCAAAAACTTGTCTGATTAAAGTAATTGTTTTATATTTAAAAAATATTTGTGTTGTATTCGTATTATTTAAGAAGAAAGAAAGACACAATGAGAAGAAAAAACATATTATTTATTACGCTTTTTGCAGTTTTGCTACTTTTAGTAGCGACTGAAAACGCAAAATCAGATGTTTGTACAGACAGCCTGATTTATGACGGATTTGAAAATGTAATAAAAATCGGTATGGATACCACCGGTCACTATTGGATTGTTACAAGTCCTACAAAAGATTATTATCGATTGCTCATTGACGGCAAGTCAAGCGATAGGTATGAAGCATTTAAGAGTCTTAAATTTTCGGCAGACGGTAATCGCTGGGCTTGCTTTGCTAAAAGCAATGTTGCTTGGAATGTAATGACTAATGATACTATCTTTGAACTCTATTGCGATGAAGTTCTTACTTTGGGATTTAGTCCAAATTCCAAAGTACTATATTATGTGTATAAAGTCGGTTCACAAGTTTACTATCAGATAGGTGATAAAAAAATTAGCGGGAATTCCGGCACAGGCGAGATTTTCGTCAGCTGGGGTGCTGAACGTTATGCTATATGTGAAATGCGCGGTGATAAAAAAATATTCCGATTGCAAGGCTGGGAAACACCTCCTTATGACGAGATTAAACCTGTTGGCTTTTGGAATGACGGTAGCTTTATTTACATTGTTAAACTTGGCAATTTCTGGGAAATATATAAAGACAAAGAATCAATTTCCGAAAGCTATATTAATATTTCGGAATATGCGATCAATCTTACAGGTACTGCTGCCGCTTTCCTCGGGCGGCGTACACAGTTCAATGCTGTTGGAATACTACTATCAGATGATTACTATGAGCCATTGGTATCCAAACCTTATGAATCTGTTTCGGGATTAACCCTACACCCTCATATAGACCTGATGGCATTTAAGGCTATGTATAACAATACTCAATTTATCGTAATGAGTAATACCGAATATGGTGGCGGAGAGGATATTGGCTCGCCCCATTGGACGCATGACGGCTCACAATTATATTATTCCGGCTGTGCCACCGATTGCTTTATTAATATTGAGGGCAGGCGTTATAATCTAAATCAAATGTTTGATAGAATGGAAAATTTTGTTGTTAAACCACAGAGCAATACTATTGCTTATTCCACAAGTAGCGCCCTTGTCGTCAGAGATTTAACTTCCGGCAATTTGTATTCCGGTATTATGGTTGATTCAGCTACAAATCCTATATTCAGCTGGCGGCATAATGCTTACTTAGCTCTTGGAATAATCAACAGGCGTGTCTTCCTTATGAAATGCCAATTATAAATATAGAAATAATATATGAAAAAAGACTGCTATTTTTCATAATAGCAGTCTTTTAATTTATATTTTCATCATTTTCCCGACTGTAATAGTAATATTATTAACAGGCGGTGGAGGCGGTTTCACGGTTTTCATTTTCTTCTTCTTTTTCTTTTTACGTCTTCTTCTCTTTTTCTTCTTTTTCTTCGGTTTTGGACCCATTGTATCATCTTCTTTGAAAGACAACATCTTTGCACGTATTTTAAGAGTGGCTACAAAATCACGAACAGCTCGCATACGTGCATCAAGTATCTTCTGCAATTGCACTTTCGGTTTTACCCATACTCGTTTATATCTCCGCTTACCCCTCTTATTCCTATAGTATTTTTTTACTCTCTTCTTTTTGAAATAACTGTCTTTCATTGAGACGGTAATCACAACAGAAGCGTTGATATTCTCTCTCAGAAACTGTTTCATTCTGTTAAAATATTCTATATAGCTGCCGCTCAATACAGTATCTTGCGGTTTGAAAGCATTAAATTGGCAAAGTTCAAGTCCCTCTTCAATTTTCTTGAGCGTAAAGGTTTGGCTTAGTTCCGAATATTTCTGCACATTCGGTATCTCTACGTAATTGGAATTATCTGCTGAAATATACCCCTTGAAATCTACGGAATATTTATGCCCGGGTTTAAGAATAATCTGGTACAATCCTGTATTTCTATTGGATTTTGTCTTTGCTTTCTTGTTATTTGATTGGTCGGTAAATGTCATCTTTACGGCTGTGGGATTGCCGGACAGATTGAGGGTCTTACCCTGCAACAGCACTACTACTTTACTTGTACTCTGTGCATAAAGATTTGCAGCCGATATTAGTAAAAGAAATATAAAAATTAATATTCTGTTCTTACGCATACTTAACATTCAATAGATGATAATAAAAAATTGTTAAAAAAAGTATGAAGTATATATCCTGATTTTATTTGAAAATAAAACGGCATTATTCTTCTCTGATTGCCTCGATAACCGGCACTGCCGCCGCTCGTTTTGACGGATAGAGCGTAGCAAGAAATGAAAAACCAAGAGAAACCGCAATCACAAGCAACACATCTGTCCAAACAATTGTTAGTGGCAGTGATTTAATTAAATACTGTGCGGAATTCAATTTTATCCAGCTATAATGAATCTGTCCGTAACAGAAGCCGAGACCGATGAAAGTCCCTATGCCCGTACTTATTAATCCAATCATCAAGCCTAATTGAAGATATGTTTTCCTTATAAAATGATTACTTGCACCAAGCGCCTTAAGCACACCTATATCGGGTCGCTTTTCAACTACTGTCATTGATAGAGATGCTAAAATATTAAATACGGCAATTATAATTATCAAACTCAGAATAACAAACACGGCTAAACGTTCGAGCTTAAGAATTGTATATAATTCACGATGCAAATCATACCAAGTTAATATAGTGAACTGTGGGTATTTATTTACTAATACTTTCTTTACTTCTTCCGATTTTCCCACATCATCTAAAAGTATATCAATATTTGAGATGGCATTTGCCGGAGCATTTAGAAGCATTGCGGCATTTTGAATTGACGTAATACCATAAGTGTCGTCATATTCGGGGTTATTGGTTGAGAAAACGCCTCTCACATTCATTCGCATTCCGGCACGTCCCGACATTGCGAGAATCGAGGATTCCACTCGTTTGAATGACATCACTTGGACTTCCGATTCAACATTGACTTTTAACCCGTAAGCTAAGCCCGCACCAAGAACAATTGATTTACCTTCTTTATTGTCATCAATAACAAACGAACCGTTAATCACGGACTTGTTAAGACCGGACACAGTTGAGTAATTATGAGTATCAAAACCGAACAGTTGTACGACCTTCATATTATCACCGGTTGTGATAATCATTCTGCCGTTCACAACAGGAGCATACGCTTTGATTCCCCCGTATGATTTAAGGTCGTTAAGGACTTCATTATAATTATTCAACCAAACACCTGTTTTCGGAATAATCCGAATATGGGGGTCAATACCAATAAGTTGTTGTTCGGTAAATTCCCCGAAACCATTGAATATAGACATTACTATTATCAATGCCGCCACCCCGATAACAATTCCAATAATGGAGATAAAGGTAATGAAAGTTATAAAATGGAACTTCCTGATTGAGAATAAATATCGTAGAGCTATTCGTAGTGGTAGTTTCATTCGTCAATCTGTTTATGAGTTTTATGTTTCGGTAATGTTCTGATTTTTTTTTGCTTTTTTATTTTAAACAATTCATTGAAAAAATATTCCTGTGCCGAAAAAGGCGTCTCACCTTCAGCCGGTTTTAGCAATTCATAAGTACCGTCCGATTTCAGCCGCCAGGATTTTTTGTTGTCTTTCCAATATGTGGTCAGCAAATGTTTCATTTGTTTTTGTAAGGATTTATCATAAACAGGGAACATAAGTTCTACCCTTTTATGCAAGTTCCGCGTCATCCAATCGGCACTTGATAGATATATTTCCTCGCTACCACCATTTTTAAAATAGAACACTCGCGAATGCTCTAAAAATCTGCCGATAATACTGCGTACTTCGATATTCTCGCTAACACCCTTTACCCCCGGCACCAAACAGCATATTCCTCGTACTAGTAATTTAATTCTGACCCCTTTCTGCGAAGCCCTATACAGTGCTTGTGTAACTTCTGCGTGTGCTATTGAATTCAATTTGCAGAAAATCAATCCGGGATTTTCCGGTGTGTGTTGGTCTGCTTCACGATTGATTAAATCTACTATTTTCTTACGAAGGCCCATAGGTGCCACAACTAAACTTTTCCATTCCTTGTGATGTGAATATCCGGTCAGATAATTAAATAAGTGTATAGCATCGGCGGCAAAATCCGTATTAGCCGTAAACAAAGCCAAATCGGTATAGATACGCGCCGTAGTGCTGTTATAATTACCTGTGGACAAATGCAAATACGAACGCAAACCTTCATTTTCCCGGCGAACAATTACACACAGTTTGCAGTGGGTTTTCAATCCCATTACTCCATATATCACGTGGCAACCGGCTTGCTCTAATTCCTTAGCCCAGATAATATTTGCATCTTCATCGAAACGTGCTTTCAACTCTACAAAAGCGGTAACCGCTTTTCCATTTTCTGCCGCTAATTTCAGGGCGTTTACAACAGGTGAATTTGTTCCGGTTCGATATAGTGTTATTTTTATCGCCAACACATCGGGGTCGTTCACAGCTGTTTTGATTAATTTCAGTGTACTATTAGTAAATGAATCGAAAGGATGATGAACAATTAAATCTTTCTTCCTTAATGAATCGAAAATTTCGTTACCTTCTCCTGTAAATTGGGGGTAAATTCTCGTCTTGAAAGGTTTATCTTTCAATTCACGTTTTTCTATTTTCAGAAGTTGCATCAAATCGCCCAAGTTCAAAGGACGAGAGAGTATATATACATCTTCCTTACTAAGCTCCAATGAATTCATTAATATTTCGACAAGGAACTCAGGCATATGGGCGCTTACTTCAAGCCTTACGGCGGCACTACCCCAAATTCTGTTTTTAATCTGTTCTGCAATTTCCTTCAGCAAATCCTCTGCTTCGTCCTCTGCTATCTCAAAATCTGCATCACGGGTAACCCTAAACGGATTAGCCGCTTCAATTGTCAGTCCCGGGAATAATGAATTTGCATGCCATTTGATTAATTGTTCTATAAGAACATAATGAAAGCCCTCCTTATTAGGAAGCTGAACAAAACGCGGCAGAAAGCCCGGTATCTGCAAAAAAGCAATCCGTTTCTCACTTGTTCGCTTTTGCATATCGTCCAGCACAAACACAATATTCAATGCTCGATTGATAATTCGCGGGAAAGGGTGTCCCGGGTCGAGTGTTAGTGGAGTCAATACAGGTAGCACTGTGTTACAGAAAAAATCATCTAGATAATCTTTTTCTTCCTCCGAGAGATTCTTTATTTCATGAAAATGTATATCATTCTTTTCCATTTCCGGCAGCAAACGGTTGAGCAGAATGTCTTCCTGTCTCGCATAGAGTTTCAACAGCCGCTTCCTAATTTCAACAAATTGCTCTTCGGGGGTCATTCCGTCCCTTGATAGTTCTACAACCCCCGCTTGTATCTGGCGTTTTAGTCCGGCTACACGAATCATAAAAAATTCATCAAGATTGGAGCTGAAAATAGAAACAAATTTCAATTTCTCCAATAAAGGATGGTCGGGTGATTCCGCTTCTTTCAGGACACGTTTGTTGAATTGAATAAAACTCAGCTCGCGATTCAAATAATATTCCGGTGCGCTTGCTCTATTTTTATTCTTCTTCATATTGTCCCCTATTTTCTTTGCCGTATTCGTTACTATTCATTTCATTTTGTTTTTATTATAATAATCAATCAAAGCATTTGTTGACGAATCGTGCTTTGTAGCACTAATATCAACGTTCAACTCCGGCAAGATTGCTTTTGCAAGTTGCTTGCCAAGTTCCACGCCCCACTGGTCGAAGGAATTAATATCCCAAATAATTCCCTGTACAAATACCTTATGTTCATATATAGCAATAATCTTGCCGAGATTTTCGGGTGTAAGTTTCTGATAAAAAATTGTATTGGTGGGCTTATTGCCCTTGAATATTTTATGCGGGAGCAATTCGCTTATTTCTTCCTCATTCATTCCTGCCGCTTCCATTTCTTTTCTTGCCTGTTCTGCCGATTTACCTTTCATCAGTGCTTCGGTTTGTGCCAAAAAGTTTGAAATCAATATATCATGATGTGTGTTGAGTGGATTATTGCTTTGTACAGGTGCCAGGAAATCCGCCGGTACGATTTGTGTACCCTGATGAAGCAATTGAAAAAATGAATGCTGGGCATTTGTTCCGGGCTTACCCCATACTATTCCACCGGTCTGATAATCGACTTCATTACCCTTGCGATTGATATATTTACCGTTGCTTTCCATATCAAGTTGCTGCAAAAAATCCGTAAAGTATTCGAGATACTGCTCATAAGCTATTACAGCCCGAGTAGAGCAAGAAAAGAAGTTTCGATACCAGATGCCGAGTAAGGCAAGAACTACCGGTATATTATGCTCAAGGGGCGCTGTCCTGAAATGTACATCTGCCGCATACGCTCCGCTGAGCAATTTCTTGAAATTATTATAACCAATATATAATGCTATTGATAAGCCTATTGCCGACCAAAGCGAATATCTGCCACCAACCCAATCCCAAAACTCAAACATATTGTTCGTATCAATTCCAAATTCTTCAACCTCTTCGCTATTTGTCGAAATTGCAACAAAATGTTTGGCAATATTTGCCTCGTTTCCATTGCTATTCTCCAAAAACCAGCGTTTTGCTGTATGAGCATTGCTCAAAGTTTCCTGTGTTGTGAATGTCTTCGAGGCAATTACAAATAATGTTGTCTCAGGGTTCAAGTCTTTTAGGGTCTCGGCAATATGTGTACCGTCCACATTGGAAACAAAATGCACGCTCATATTTGGTACAGCATAGTGTCGCAATGCTCTGCATACCATAGCGGGACCTAAGTCAGAGCCGCCTATCCCAATATTTACTATATCACATATATTTTTTCCGGTGAAACCAAGCAACTCTCCACTATGAATGCTTTCGGTAAATAGTTTGATTTGTTTAAGTACGGTATTAATACCAGGCATTACGTCTTTTCCATCTACATACACAGGGGAATTAGAACGATTGCGCAAAGCTGTATGCAATACTGCTCTTCTTTCCGTGAAATTGATTTTATCACCTGAGAACATTCTATCAATCCATAGTTTCAAATCCCGCTCATTAGCAAGTTCCAAAAGCAGTTTCATTGTTTCATCTGTGATAATATTCTTAGAGTAGTCCAACAGTATTTCGCCAAATTCAATATGAAATTTATCAAAGCGGCGTTTATCCTCTGTGAACAAATCACCTAAGTGAAAGCTTTTTATTTTATTATAGTGCTTTTCTAATTTATTCCATGATTTTAGTTCAGTCATTTTTTCATTCTTTTTCTTTGTTAGCATTTAAACTTAAATTTAATAAAATTTTGTTAAAAAGCTATGATATTTTATATTATAAATATGATTGTGCAAAAAGAAATAATTATCAATTCAAAACCGCGTGGTTTTAACTTGATAACTAATAAAGTGCTGGATGCATTGCCTGAAATGAATAATTTCTCGGCAGGTGTTCTGCATTTATTTATTAAGCATACAAGTGCAAGTCTTAGTATTAGCGAGAATGCCGACCCGACCGTTAGGATTGATTTGGAGACATATTTCAATCGTTCCGTACCTGAGGATATTGCTTTGTATAGACACACTATAGAGGGTTTGGACGATATGACTTCTCATATTAAAAACGTAATCATAGGTTCATCGCTTTCGCTGCCAATTGCGAACGGAAGATTAGAACTCGGTACTTGGCAGGGTATTTATCTATGCGAACATAGAAATTATGCAAAAAACAGAACAATTGTTGCAACTATTTGGGGAGAATAATGAAGCAAAAGAAAAAAGCGGTTGTAATGCTTAGTGGCGGAATGGATTCTGCCGTGTGTGCGGCTTTAGCAAAGGAGCAGAACTATGATATTGCCGCATTACATCTGAACTACGGACAAAAAACTCAAAAGAAAGAATTGGAATGTTTCAATAAACTCGCCGATTATTTCGATACTGTCGATAAACTGATTGTTGATGTTTCGCATCTTTCTATGATTGGCGGTTCAAGTTTGACTGATAACAATATACCCGTTGTAAAATCTACTTCCGACAAAAAAGATGAAATCCCGAATAGTTACGTACCATTTCGTAACGGCAACATACTCGCTATAGCAACAAGCTGGGCGGAAGTAATAGAGGCACAAGCCTTAGTAATCGGTGCAATGCAAGTTGATTACAGCGGTTATCCTGATTGTCGCGATGATTTCTTCGATGCTATGGAAAAAGCAATAAACCTTGGTACAAAACCGGATACATATCTGCGAATTCTCACTCCAATTATTAACTACACAAAGGCAGATGTAGTCCGGAAAGGTATTGAACTCGGTGTACCTTTTGAGCATACTTGGAGCTGTTACTCTGATAGCAACAAAGCCTGCGGCAAATGTGATTCCTGCACTCTCCGTCTAAAAGGGTTCGCAGATGCAGGAAGAGCCGACCCGATTGAGTATTTATGATTAACGTTTTGTTTTTTTATAAATAATTTTTTTAATATATTGACATTACTTAATTGGGGAAATTAAAATAAGAGTGTTAATTTTTTCACTGTTAATTTGTATTTTTTATTAATATTCTGAGGATTTAATGAAACGTTTATTTACAACTATATTTGTAGC